>Ga0209181_10005182_pt1 | contig 18887 bp, 12 predicted proteins | sample MAT05_FD_187208 | JGI IMG/M metagenome (GOLD analysis project Ga0209181, IMG submission 187208) | Freshwater microbial communities from Lake Fryxell liftoff mats and glacier meltwater in Antarctica - MAT-05 (SPAdes) (version 2) | ecosystem: Environmental > Aquatic > Freshwater > Ice > Liftoff...
CATGACTTGAACCCGCAGGAACACAAAGTAGGTATCGAGAACATCGCAACGGCAATATTCGCTGATCTCCGCACTCTTGCCAGCGGCATACAAGTCCTGAACCATACTCCCTTGAACATCCAGTTTGCCAGGCTTATTGAGAAGACTTGCGGCCAAGTTCAGTCCGCCGCGGAACCAACTGCTGCCGAAATTCGTCAAGATTTCATGCAAATCAAAATGCGAATGGACGTTGTATCGATTGCGGTACTGCTCAAAAGATTTGTCGTGAATATTGAACCACGACGGAACACTGACCCCATATCGAAACGCTGCGAGCTCCATTAAAGGGACGTCGAACGACCGACCATTGAAGGTCACCAGAGTTGGTCGGGCGTATCGTTCCCAACCCATCCAGAAATAACGCGTGATCACAGCCGGACGGAAGTGAGGTTCGTCCAGCGAGACGATCTCCATCAGACTGAAGTCCTCCCGGATTTTGGCCGCTACGACCGCGATCGGTGTATGGTAAGTGTAAGGAATGAAATCGCGACCACTTTCGATGATAAGGTCTTGTCGAAAGGCATCGATTGCCTGTTTGGGACTGTACTTTCGATTCGGATACCGAGTCTTAGCAATCGCTTCGCCGTCTGCGACACTTTCCACATCAAACAGGAGATACTTGACTTCGTTGGTGGATGTAGACATGCGGCGAGGCTCGGTGAGGAAATGTTGCTTTGGTTATTTAAACGTTGTTTTACCAAAGTCCAAGCTTGGATGCATCCCTGCGAATAAGAAGCCGTCAACTGTCGTTGCCGACGCTGCTAGCGTCGGCTCGGATGCTGGCAGCATCCGCCACGTCGACGGACCTACGCTTTACGGTAGAGCTCTATCTCGTATGGGCCGAGGAACATGAGCAAGAGGGCACCTTCACCTGCATAGTGCCTAAACACCTCTTGCAAGAAATGATGCTCGCCTGGCCATGGGTAAGCAAATACCAGGGCATAGTCGTCCAGTTCCAGGTCATGTTGTTCGTATGCGTTCTCCACTTGATGAAACAACGAGGCATGGTCCGACTGAGAACGAGCAAGCCGCTCACTCCCGCGTGGAAGAAAGTTGCCATGCAGGATCTCGCCCTTTAGGTGATTACGAACCAAAAAACGATTGGCTTGATCGACGAGAAACGATTCGGCTTCAATCCCGATCGCTTCCCAACCCAGTTGCGATGCTAGGCCCGTCACGATTCCAAAACCGCACCCCCATTCGCAAAACGTGTTTCCTTTGGCCATTTTGCTTGCGGTAAGTTTCGATAAAGCACGCCAGACATCGCGGAAATCGCAAGCAACGTATTGCTCAATCGGCTTCTTGGTCCATTGATCCCAATACGCTTGTAATACGCGATCGGCATCCATCAAAATTTGTTCGGTTGCTGCTGGGATTTCAGCCGCATCATCCCAGTCAAAATCAATCCGTTCCAGTTTCAAAGGATTGGAGTTTTTTGGTCGTTTCATGTCAACTAAAGTGTTTCTAAAAACTTCTTGCCCGCGCCCCAAAACTCTTCCGGCCACGGATCGTTGTGATGCAGACCTCGGATCGATAAGAGTTCTTTTCGCTGCGTCGTGCAGGCGTCAAAAAGCTTCTTGCCAAAACGATATGGGACCACTTCATCCACGTCACCATGCATCTGCAGCAGCGGACCGCTGTAGCTTGGGATCTTCTCAATGGATCGAAATTGATTGCGCATGATCAGTCGAACAGGAAAGAAGAAGAATTGACTGGCTGCGACATCCACGACAGAGGAAAAGGTCCTATCCAGTATCATTCCGTCGACCTTCGTTCGGGTCGCTATCTCGACCGCAAGGGCGCCTCCAATGGAACGCCCCAGTGCGATGAGCTGATGATCGCGAAACTGCGGACTGGACTTGATCCATTCTGCAACGGCAACGGCATCCGCCAAGATGTCAACTTCGTTTGCCAGGCCACCCGTTTTTCCGTAACCGTGGAAGTCGAATGCTACGACGTTGACATCCCATCGATCACGAATAGTTGCGAGCTCTCCACCCAAGACACCGAGCGACTCACCATTTCCATGGCAAAAGACAATCGTATTTTTGGAGTTGGCTTTCGAAAAAAACCACACATGAATTTTTGTTTTGTCAGGGCTCTCGACATAGAACTCTTCGGCACCGAACTTGTCCGCTTGCCAAAAACCATATTCAACCGGCGGTGCCGGAAACAAGATGGTTCGTTCAAGAAACGTTAGCACAACGAGCGCCCCCAGATAAGTGATGAATGCCGCAATAGCCAGCCGCTTCCATGAATTGCGACGTCGCTGCACCTTTGGTTTTGCTTGGTTCATATCATGTAGGACCAATCGGTGCGTTGTTCGCGAGCGATCGCTCGATTGGGGCAGTGTTGGCAGTGGTTGTTTCCGAGCAGCGAGTAACCTTTCTTCATGGCCGTTACGGTACTTGCCCATATCTCCGATTCTTCGCGGAAGATATTCTCTTGACCTACCAACTGCGTAATGCCGACATTCTTCAGCGTTTGGGCCATCGCCTCTTTGATGCCCGAGATCATGATAACGACCTTGCGTTCATGCATCTTTTCGATAAACCGCTGCAGCACGTCCATGCAAACCGCGTCCGGATTGTTGACTCGTTTGAGCCGGAGCACAATAACCTTGAGACTTTCGGGCGCTTCCTCACCAATGGTATCCAGTTGCCGTTCTAATTCCGGCGCACATCCAAAGAACATCTCTCCCTCGAAATTAAACACGCGAATGTAGGAGCATCGTATATCCGAAGAGACGACTTCGCGGATCACGCGATCGCTGGTGACCGTCAGCTCGTTCATTTTGATTTGAGCTGCGCGAGGAACATAGAACGCAAACGAAAGAAACACGCCGATCAGAATACAAAATTCAATCGAAATGAGAATCGATGACAAGGCAGTCGCAATGAGAATCCAACGATCAAACTTGGTCGCTCGCAAGTGGTAACCCAGTGTTTTGAGATCGTTCATTCGAGCAGCCGTCAGGATCAATACACCAGCCAAGGCCGCTTTCGGAATGTACTGTGCAAAGGGAGCCAATACCAAAATGGTAGCTGCGACGCCTAGTGCGCTGATCACACCCGACCATTGCGTGGCAGCACCGGAAGTGTGATTGATGTAGGAACGGGTCAACGACCCGGAACCCGGGAAACAGCGAAAAAAGCTACCTGCCATGTTGGCGAGTCCCTCGCTCAGGCACTGCTGGTTCATATCCAGCTTTTGTCCGGTTTTGGAAGCGATCGATTTGGCCATCGCCATCGCCTCCAAAAGCCCGAGAAAGGCAATCGCCGCGGCGTTGCTGGAGAGGTTCCTGGCGAGATTCCAATCGATGGTCGGAGGTTCAAACGTAGGGAGCGAGCGAGGCACCACAGGTTGCAGCAAAACCCCCGACTGTTTATTGGGATCCATTACGACCAGCAGTAACGCGGAGAGAGTAATCGCCAGCAACAATTCTGGCAGCCCGAGTCTAAATCGCTTGTTCAATTGACGAATTGCAATGGCGGCGGCTATGGTCAATAGGGCGATCCCAAAGGTAGGCCAATGAATTGCACCACCTTGGGTCAGGTCGCTCCAAAAGCGGACCAAAAAATGGTCTGTTTTTTCTGCCGTCCCTTTGAATTGAAATACGTTTTTTAATTGGTCCATGAACAGCAGAACGGACGCTCCAAGGGTAAAACCAACGATGACAGAATGGGAAATAAAGCGTGACAGATCTCCGAATCGAAGAAGTGCAATCGCTGTTTGAATCAACCCAATGAAGAACGCCATCATGATGGCGGCCGATACACGTTGGTCCTCCGGAATGATCGACAGCGCGCTGAACATGGCGATAGAAATCGCATTGGTTGGCCCATTGATTAACTGTTTCGATGAGTCCAGCAGGGCTCCAACGGCGGTCATAATGATGGCTGTGTATAGCCCCATTTCCACGGGCATTCCAAAGATGCTGGCGTAGGCCATAGCTTGCGGGACGGCCACGGCCGCGACCGTTAAGCCTGCAAACACATCCCGTTTGAAATGTCCAAGACTATAGGTACGCAGCGAATCGATCGCAGGAACATATCGGTATATTGCGCTCGCGAGCGGTGAAGGCATTCGATTGGAAATCTGGTAAACGGTCTTGACCGGAGGCCGATTGCAACGGCGTCAAAAACGGCTGATGTCGGTCGATATTGTAGTCATTTCCCAGCAAAACGGTTTGTAAGGGATTCGCGGATCCCGAGAGTGTACTCATTATGAGGCGATTGTTTTCGAATTGAACGCGGGATCGCGCTCCTGGCTTCACGCCAGGGGTTATGACTATCTAATTCTATAGGATTGTAGATGTCCCCCAAGTAAAAAGCGGGGGCAATTCACCACCGGTTGGTTCGGCAGGAGCTCCTTTCTCCCAAAAAGGGAATTGACTGTACAAAATGTGATGACTTTGGCATGGAATTTGTACTTGAAGGCACTTGCACGCGAAGAAACAAGATTTATGCAGTCAATACCGCGTTGCTGTCTGCATGTGCGAAAGTCTTTATGAGGGGATGTGTATTATGAATGTGAAATGGATCAGAAACATCGGTTTTGGAGCTCTTGTAACGGTGGCTTGCTTAGTGGGCACGAACTCCGTTCAGGCGGACGGTTACTACGGTGGGAACCATTATGGATGCTCGCCGCAGTTTGGATATTCGAACTACGGTTACCGACCCATGGTGATACAACAGTATTACGGAACCAATTTCGGCGTAGGTGGGTATGCTCGGAACTACGGGTACTCGAGCAACTATGGCGGATATTCAAGCAACTATGGCGGATACAACAATTTCGGCGGTGGTTACGGTGTTGGAGGGTATCCGATGGGCAGTTCCTACGGCGGTGGAGCGTTCCCTCGTGGAGGGTCCTATGGCGGCGGCAACGGCGCGTTCCCGCGTGGCGGATCGTATGGCGGCGGCAACGGTGCGTTCCCTCGTGGTGGATCTTACGGTGGGGGCTTTTCTCGATAGAGCGTGACGCTGCTATTCAAAGTTTTGATCCGCTACGGAGCATCGGTACCAAACTAATGCTTGAAATGCCGCTGGCCGGTAAAGATCATTGGGATACGATGTTCGTTGCAAGCTGCGATGACCTCGTCGTCTTTTCGCGAGCCGCCCGGCTGTATGATCGCAATGATCCCGGCTTTGGCCGCTCGGTGAATAGAGTCTGCAAAAGGAAAGAAGGCATCTGACGCGAGAATGCTCCCCTGCGATCGGTCTCCAGCCTTTTCGATTGCGATCTCAACGCTGTCGACACGGCTCATTTGGCCAGCTCCGACGCCGACCAAGGCCGCGTCACGCGCCAAGATAATCGCGTTGCTTTTGACGTGTCGCACCATCTCCCATCCAAACGCGATGTCATCCCAAAGTTCTTCGGCGACCGAAACTTCCGTCATAGTCTTCCAATTCAGGCTTGTTGGCGGTTGGTTGTCCGATTGCTGTGCCAAAACGCCACCACTGATGAATCGATAATTCAACTCCACTGGTTGGTTACCAAGCGAACCGGTCTGCATTAAGCGAACGTTTTCCCGCCACTTGGGCTTCGTTTGCAAAAGTGAAACGGCCTCCTGAGAAAATTCAGGGGCTACGATCGCTTCGATAAACAACCCAGGCTGGCAAAGTACTTCTGCCGTTTCGACATCCACCAGTGTATTGAAACCGATCACGCCGCCGAAAGCACTCTGCGGATCGCCAGCAAGCGCCTTCCGACAAGCGAACGAAAGCTTGTGCGCGGATGCTCCTCCGCATGGGTTGTTGTGCTTGATGACCACTGCCGATGGTTTGGCAAAACAGCGCACAATCGACAGGGCGTTGTCCAAGTCGAGAAGATTGTTGTACGAGAGTTCCTTGCCGTTTAGCTGCTTCGCATCGGTCAACGTCGGACCCGGACTGCCAGGCAGTCGATATAAGGCAGCGCTCTGATGCGGGTTTTCACCGTACCTCAAACCGCTCTGAAGCTTCATCGAAATCGTTACGCTGGCCGGCATGGCGATCGTCGTTTTTGGCTGATTTTCTAACGACGCTCGCGATAAGTATTCCGCAATGGTCGAATCGTATCTAGCTGTCTCGGCGAAGCACTCTGCGGCCAAACGCAGTCGAAGCCCATCGCTAGTACCACCGTTGCTCTGCAGCTCCTGGCTGATCGCATCGTATTGGCCAGGAGACGTTGCCACCGTGACAAAAGCATGGTTCTTGGCTGCGGCTCGAATGAGACTCGGCCCGCCAATATCAATTTGTTCAATGGCTTCGGGAAACGTCACATTAGGCTTTTGAATCGTAGACTCAAACGGATACAAATTGACTACGACAAGATCGAATTCTAGGATTTCATGCGCACGCAATGATTCTTTGTCTTCCTCTACATTCCGGCGAGCTAAGATGCCGCCAAAGATCTTTGGATGCAGGGTTTTAACGCGACCGTCCATGACCTCAGGAAATCGAGTGTAGGCTGCCACCTCCGCTGTTTGGATTCCGTTCTCGAGCAGATGTTTTCGAGTTCCGCCCGTGCTGTAAATTTCAACACCTTTTGCCGAAAGAACCTTGGCAAAACCCACCAAGCCCGTTTTGTCGCTGACACTGATCAACGCTCGCTGGATAGACGAAAAGCTACTCACGGATGGAGACTTCAGAACTGTAAGAGACTCGACGAATGGAATATAGATCGCTTTCGACCAAACGTCCTATAATCCCCGAACAAGCTTAAAATCGCAAGCCTGGATTCCACCGGGAAGTTGCTCAGGAAAGCCCGAATACTAACGCATTTGTTAATATTTCGATTTCCGATTCGGTCGCGGACAACGGAGGAATGATTGGGATCACATTCCCGATCGGACGTAACCAAACTCCTTTCTTAAGAACCTGACGGCACACTTGTCCAGCTCTTTGCATTTGCCAGGGAATTGGCGTTTTCCGCACTTTGTCGGAAACCAACTCGATTGCCGCCATCATTCCAACCTGCCGAATGTCACCAACTTCGGGATGTGATCGCAACGCGTTTAGACCGTTTCGCAACACTTCCGCTTTCGCTGGCAGCGTTTTCAGCGTCCGCTCCATCTCAAAAACGTCCAAAGTCGCGTGCGCCGCCGCGGCGGCAAGCGGGTTTCCACCATAAGTATGCCCGTGCAGGAAACTTCGGGAATCCTCATGGCTTCCTAGGAATGCTTGCCAAATCCGGTGCGATGTCAACGTAGCGCTCATCGGCAAATAGCCTCCGGTAAGTCCCTTGCCGATGCACAGAAAGTCAGGGGTTACGGATTCGTGCTCGCATGCAAACATTTTACCAGTTCGACCCATACCAACCGCAATTTCGTCCGCGATTAGGAGGCAACCGAATTCCACGCAGAGCTTGGCCAACCCGCCCAAAAAACCTGGTGGATGCACCAACATTCCTGCCGCACCTTGAATCAACGGTTCAACAATCACAGCGATGATTTCTTCGGCATGCTGCTCAAGGATGCGACGATATTCCCCCAAATAATAGTCTGCGGCTTGTCCTGACTCGATGCCGACTGGCAAACGGAAGCTGTCTGGGCAAGGTCCACGCAGAACCGGAAACAACAGCGGTTCAAACATCGCGTGAAAGCGAGAGACTCCACCGACACTCACCGTTCCAAGCGTATCGCCATGATACGCGCAGCCCAGCGCCAGAAACGTGGTCCGCTTGCGCTCTGGAATTGGGCATTGACGCCAATATTGAAACGCCAGTTTCATGGCGACTTCAACCGCCGAAGCGCCATCGCTCGAAAAGAACACGTGTCCCAATCCGCCTGGCGAACAATCTACCAAACGCTTTGCTAGGCTTATGGTCGTAGGATGGCTCATGCCGAGGTTGGTTACGTGCGCCACGCGATCCAACTGATCGCGAATCGCTTGGTCTATATGCGGATGACGGTGGCCGTGGATATTGCACCAAAGGGAACTCGCGCCATCAAAATAACGCTTGCCGTCGATATCAGTTAGCCAACAACCCTCAGCCGAGTCGATGATCAAACCGTCGTAGCTCGACATCTGTGAGAAGGCGTGCCATACCACCTTCCGATCAAGCTCTCGCAACTCTGCCGCTACTAGAAGTTTACTCATCGTTGATCTCGATTTGGATCTCATCCGCCACGACAAACACCGCGAAGATGTCGGCTTTGATCTTTGGATTGTCGAGCCAACCGCCATCGACCAGCGAAAACCGCCAAGCATGCCAGGGGCAAACCACGGTTCCATTGTCAATACAGCCACCCGCAAGCGATGCCCCCATATGCGGACAGAAATCATCCATCGCGTGAAACGTACCTTTCTCATTGAAGATGGCAATGATTCGATCGCCGACCGGGAACGTACGGGACTCGTTGAACGGGATATCGGATGTCTTGGCTACGGTGATCCGTTTAGCCATGTTGAATCAGCTCCAACCTCAGGAAATTCAGTCCTGCCTTGGCGAGCCGATGGTAAAGCACGTCAGGATGAGCTCCGAGCGAGACCGTCGTATGCTTCGTCTCTTTCCCTCGCCTGGCCAATGACAACGAAAAGTCGGAGCTGGGCAGAGATTTCGACGAGGATACGGCGTCCCAGGTTGGATAGACTCCGACAGCCAAACAAAGGTCAAGATCGTGTTCTCGGCGGAACCGCTCGGCCGCCTCAGCCAGCACGACTGCAACCAAGGTATTGGGATCTACATCGTCTCCAACTTCACCGGAGACTCGGCGCGGTTCGCAGCTTGAATCTAATGCATCCAGCGATGGAAACCAGCCAGCCGCTTGTAGCCCGTTCAACTCCATCTGCGATAACGTGGCAAGGCTATGTTGAATCCAGGCTCCAGCCCCAACTTCCAAAACGCCGAGCGACACACCCTTGTCTATCATTAAACGATGTGTGGCCTCGTGGATGTCGATTTCACCCTCCCCGAAAACCAGCAGTCCAAGCTGGCTATGAACCTCAGCCACAGTCAGTTGAATCTTTTCCTGAAGCTCAATTTCATTGGAGCAAAGGGCCGCAATGCGCAAAGTGATGGTGGCTTGTGAGACAGTGATCCCAACAACCGGATCTCGATCACGACGAATCAAGTCAGGAAGCATTTTCTCGACATCGCTTTCGCCAATCCCGAACACCTTGATGCTATGAAAGTACCATCGCTTGGCCCCAACCCCCATCTCCTGAATGAGTCTTGGTTCGACGGTCGCGGTGAACATTTGCCTCATTTCCGCAGGCACACCGGGCAACGAAAAAATACGGCATTGACCCGAACCCGATATGCTTGTGACGTTATTCGTGACGACGAAATCGATGCCTGGGGCTGTGCCATGCGGATTGTCGATGATGCGAGACCCGAGTGGAAACAGTGCCTGACTTCGATTGAGTTCCGGCATCGGGCGTTTTCGACGCGCAAACAGTGACTCGATATGTTGGAGCGCCTCAGGCCTAAGCTCCAACGGTGCTTGAAAAGCATCGGCTAAGGCTTCGCGAGTCAGATCGTCCGCGGTCGGACCAAGGCCGCCGGTCGCGATAACTATATCGACGCGGCGGGCTGCCGTTCGAAAGGCGTCAACGTTGTCGGTCATGGAATCGCCGACCGTGGTGTGAAACGCGGTCTTAACACCAAGATTACCGAGCTGTTCGCTCAACCATCGGCTATTCGTGTCGAGCCGTTGACCGCTGGTCAGCTCGTCACCAATGGAAATAATTTCTGCTCGCAATGACATATTAATAATCAATCGCCGAATCGCCGCCTTGTCCATCTTGCTGCCTGCGAACTTCCTCCATCGTCAAGGCGATGACACTCACATAGCGACGAATGGCCTCGCCATAGTTCTTGGAATGCTCTGCCGCCTTGGCAATCCTCAGGTCTTCCTCAATTTGCGAGGATTTGATTTTCCAATCATTTTCACTGATCCAATCATTGAGTTCGCTAATGACTTGGGTGAGGTTGGCGGTGAAGGAAGCGTCGGGTTTGCAGATGGCCTTACGGTATGGTCCACGACCATACTGGCCGGTAACTTCATTGTTGACACGCTGGCCCTGATACTTGAACCAGCCCGTAGCGAAGGCAACCGCGGCCGCACCTGCCGCCAAAAGGGCAACTGGAAATTGATTCAGCAACAAGAGTACGACGCAGCACAGCAACCCAATGGCGGTTGCTATGCCAAACGCCACCGGGAATTGCGGAGCCACCGCCGACGGATTCGTGTCCATCGCAGCACCGCTTCGCATGAGTCCATCGTTTTTGACTTCGCCGACGACTACAGTGATGTTGTCTGGTCCACCTCTCAAATTAGCCAAGTCGATCATGGCATTGACGGCAGAATGAATGTCGACGACTTGAAGAAGTACGCCCATTTCTTCGTCGGTCAGTTGACCGCTAAGTCCGTCGCTGCAAATCAAAAACTTGTCGCCAACTCGGAGCGGAAAGGGGCCTTCTAAATCGACGGCGACAGTTCCGTTTGGGCCTAACGACCTAGTTATGACGTTCTTTGGAATGGCATTGCTTCGAAGCGCCTCTTCACTGACTTCGCCAGAGGCGCGCATTTCCCAAACGAGCGAGTGGTCGAACGTCAATTGCTCAAATAGATTGCCTCTCAAACGATAGACTCGGCTATCCCCCACATGAGCGACCACCGCACCCTCAGGCAAAATCGCCAAGGCACAGGTTGTCGTTCCCATGCTTCGGAATTCAGGGTTGGCCTGACCGCGTCTGAAAATCTCACCGTTGGTTTCGATCAACGAACGTTGCAGTGCTTCCGATGGAACTCCCTTGAGCAATTTGCCGTAGTGGTGCGGAATCAATTCAACCGACAAACGACTGGCCAATTCTCCAGCCGCGTGCGCACCCATTCCATCCGCCACAATTAATAGGTGACCTGATTTCTGCCAAGCGGATTCGTCCTCGGCCATGATGATCGCAAAACTATCTTGATTGTTCCGTCGGCGCATCCCAACGTGAGTTGCCGAAGCAACGACAAAGGATTCTTGCCAAGACGGCTGGGAAGTTGAAGTTGGCTGATGCAAGATATTCCAAATCTACAAACGGCAAGAGCTGGCCCAAGGTCGGAGACTAACGCGTGGGATACATGATACCACGAGCCTTGCAAAGCTTCGATTCCCGATTGCATCCGATTTGGAAAATCATCTCGATTCCGCCATTCCTTGGCCACAGACCCGACTCAGGTTATGCAAGATGATCCCAGCCGCCACACTTACGTTGAGGGAGTCTGTACCCAGGGCCATGTCAATCCTGACGCTTCGAAACGCCGCATTTTGAATCTCCAATGGCAATCCATGAGCTTCGTTGCCAAAAACGACCAGTGCAGGGCCATTGCGGCGAAAGCCGCTCAACTCTTCACTGGATTTGGACAAACATGCTGCGATCGACTCCACTCCGACGGAGCGGCAGAATTCCAACGCAGATAAGGGTTCCGGCACATCAAATAATTGCAACTGGAACGCGTTTCCCATAGAAACACGCAGAACACGACGCGCAAACGGATCCACACATTCCGGACCGATCAAGACATCTGAAATCCCCAACGCAGCACAGGTTCGAAATATCGAACCCATGTTTTCCGGATCTTGCAACCCGACCAACATCACCCCCACCCATCTAGAGGAAAGTTCAAAGGATTCCCGATCCACGGTTTGATACTTCGGCCGAATTCCGCACGCCAGATAGCCGCGATGGAAGGCAAACCCTATTAACTCCGAAACTTGCTCACCCGGAATCGCGAAAAGATCCACTTCGGACGGCAACCAACCCATGGCCTCATCCAAATACTTGTCGTCTATCAGAAAGGAATCAATGACAAGGCCACTGGCCACCAATCGCTGAACCAACGGCTTGCTCTCCACGATAAACCGCCCGCTAACTCGTGAGAGGTTCGTGGTGCGCAAATGTCGATACGAATCAAGCCGACTCGAACTGAGATCGGATATGCGATGAACGGGCATTTACTTTATCCTGCGCACACTCACGCGTTGCGATCCCGATGCCCATTCGTTTTTACCGTAAACGAATGCTCGGACAATGCACTTTCCACGACAATCCGAGGGCACGGGCAATTCCAACGAAAATTCCCCGGAAGGTATTTCTTTCTCCAACTTCACTATCACGAGATCGCTGGCCCTTGCATAGTTGTCTTGCATGGCCTTGCGTTGCTCATCGGTTCCTTGGAAGTCGCTCACGGTGCGAATGCCGTCAGGTAGCCGGTCTCTCGACCAGACTAATTCCAATTTGAGTTTTCCCGGGTTGGGCGAATTACCCGTTATCACCATCGGCCTCCCTGAATTCGGTTCCGACTCGCAATGAATGGGCATTGGAACAGGATGCTTTATTCGAAGAAGCGGATCCCCAAGCAAATTCATCAAACGAACATGCTCACGGCGCTCCTCGGTTAGATCGTGCCCGTCGGGACTCAGAGCTGTTGCCATATGAGTGATCAGCGATTGCTGTTTTGCGCGAAGCCGATCCACGGCCGATACCTGGGGTTGAGCAACCTTTACGTTGCCGCCGTCTTGGATGGTCGAAACAGCCTCGCTCGGTTTCCAAATATTTCTCTTTGCATTCAAAAGGATTCCGCCGAGCGTGGGAATTTGATCGCGAAAACAACCGTCCATCAATTCAGTCGATAACTGGCTCAAGCCATACGGCATCGTAACTCGGGAACCTGCAATTACGGCTATCGGGCCATCCTTCTTTGCAAGCAAGGTCTCTGCGAAACAGTCAACGCGTGCGTCAAAGGCGCCAGTGAAACAAGCCAACATCAAGGCGATCGGAGGCCCGTCCTGAACGTCGAATGTCGCAATATCCGTATTCAAGCAAATCGGAATCGCGTCGTTACCCACCACAAAGTCATCCAGACGGTCGACGTTGCCATGCCCGATATAAACCCAAAATAATCCGCCGTCGTTGATCTTTCCTATAAACGAACGGGTGAGCGAAAATGGGTCCGGGCAATACGGACTGGTCAGACTGGCATAAGTCATGTTCAATTGGAAGCGATCGGGGATTCCCTCCGACAAAAGTCGTCTTGCCACACTCTCAATTGCCGTATCGGCTAGCACGCCAAATCCACCTACACCCGCTGTCGCGTGGATACGATCTCTCCATGGCCCAAAAGATTGAGACTGTTCATAGTCGATGCTCCGACGAAGCATTCTCGATAATTCCTCTGCGTTCTTAGCTGGCAATCTACCAACCGCCAGATCGGGACATTCATCCCCATCCAAATCGCCATAGTAAAGGTCGGTAGCCAACGTAGGCGTGGTGAATGGCCCCAACTTGACCTTCGTCTCTATCTCAAATGTTGGTGTGATCGACAAGAACTTGCTTTTGCCCGCCTTCGCATCAGAAACAGTTCCAACATCCCCGCACAAGAGCACGGCCGTAACCGGCCATTTGGCTAACTGAACTGCCCGGAAAATAGAGCGTTTCAGGTCCTGAGAGGATGCTTCGGAGTCGACTTTGATGACTTGGTATTCCCGCTCCCGGTAGCTTACCCATTCCTCCAATGCGCCTCCCCAAGCCTTCGGACAGACAACGACAACCGATGACGTAACCTCGGAAACCGCACACTGCCCAAAAGCATTCAGCGCAATCGCAACCGCCCAAATTAGACGACAATTCAGCACAAATCACCCTCCCTGTCCCACATCGTTTTGTTGAATGAAGCAGTCGCACACGAACTCCCGATGGCATTCGACACTTCATTGTAACCACAGCCTTGTTTGCGATGGTACATCAGTCTGCTTCAGGACATCGGCAGACCATCCCGGCAAGCTAGCAAACGGGCGTTCCCCCGAAACATGTCGGTTTCAGTGTTAAACTGCGGCAACTACGCAAATATTCCGATCGATCTACTTTTTTTGAGGATGCCGGTTGTTTCCAATCCGATGATTGTGTCTCGTAGGGAACGTGATTTGGATGTGCCGGAAGTTCAACTTCGCAATCCACTCGTAACGCATGTTCATAACAACTGTCTTTTGGGTGGAGATTTAAGAATGAGCGTAAGTAATATTAAGCGGACTATCGGTCGTGCTGCAATCCTGGCAAGCATCGGCATCGGCTGCTATCAACTCCTGTCGCCCGAACAAGCGTTTGCAGGCGACTCGGATAGACAAGTTCTAAAAGTAACGGACCTTCCAACCGTATCGGAGCACGAATTCTCAGCGGTAAAAACGGCATCCTGCAACTCCCCTTACTCGAGTATGGCTTTAGAATCATGCGGGGTACCGCCAACCTGCTGCGAACCCGTTTGCACACCCTGGTGGGCTCACCGTACAGGTGGTTTCGGTGAAGCGCTCTATCTAAGTGCTGGCAACTCAGACTTGATCTATGCGATCGAGCAAACAGGCCCAGGACCAACAGCATCGCCTACTGGCCCGCTTGGGATCAGCAATATGGGTGAGCATGTTGGCTATCGATTTGGATTCTCGCTGGCTAGTTCCGACTGCAATAGCGTCTATGCCAGTTACACACGTTGGGACGGGTCAACCACCAGCGTACTGGACGCGACGGGAACGAATGTACTCGCATCCGCAGTGTCGCACCCAAGCGTTGATACAACGGGCGCGGCCAGCCTTCAGGCTGTGGCTCGGCAATCGGCTACGTTTCAGTTCGCAGACGTTGCCCTTCGACGCGTTCATAAGGCCAGCAATTGCGGCGTGTTAAATTGGAACGCAGGCCTGCGATATGGTAATCTGGAACAAGGACTATCAGCGGATCAAACCATTTCCGTTGCAACAGGCTTGACCAACGTTACCACCGATATCGATTTCGATGGACTCGGCGTTCTTGGCGGCCTCGATGGAGAACGGTTCAGCACGGATACCGGACTGCTCGTGTACGGTCGCGCCATGGGTAGCCTGCTAGCGGGAGATTGGAAAGCCGACTATCGCCAAACCAATCAGTTCGGCGGCGGCGTGATCGCCAATCACTACGAAGATTTCCGTGTTTCGCCCGTGGTCGACACGGAACTGGGTGTTGGTTGGCAGAATTGCAGTGGTTGCTTTCGTGTTACCACCGGCTACCTGTTCAGCACTTGGTTCAACGCTGTTACCAACCGTGACTACATTTCATCGGTTCGCAATTCCAATCTGTTGAACCTCGATGACAACTTGACCTTCAGCGGTCTGACCCTTCGCGCCGACCTGCGATTCTAACGCATGGGTAGATGTTCTGTTAAGGACTTTGGAACACATTGGCCAGTACCTATGTACTGGCCAATCCTTTTTTATAGACGCAGAGTGCAATGCCCCCGAGTTTACTCGGGGGATTGTTACCTTCCCTCTAGAATGGAGGGTCAACACCCCCGAAGCATGAAGCCAGGGGCATGCTCGGCTAGACTCGAGACAATTCTATCGACGCTTCTTCTTGATACCCTCGTTTTCTAAGTCCGCTCCCAGTTGGGCAAAGAAATCATCGGTCGCAAGATGCTGTACGCCTTCAGCGGCAACCAACGACGAGTCACTTTCACCTTCACCTGACCCTAGCCTGCCATTCAGGTAATTGATGATTCTTAAAACATCCAACGGGCTGATCGTTCGGTCATTATCTGGATCCGCCTTCATCTGACCAATCGTGTAGAAAGTTCGAACCGAATCGTTGGATGGGAACTTGGGATAGTTATTCAAAACATTGATAACGATTAAGACATCCAACGGGCTGATGAACCCGTCGCTATCGACGTCCAACGGCGATTGAGTGTTGTGCAAAAGATTGCGATCCGAACCTGTACCAACCACCGGTGGGTCAAAGTTTCCAAAGATTGGCAGACCTTGCTCGTCGCCGAACTCCGCAAACAAATCGTTCCCCAACGGATCTGGGCTATAGGAATCAAAGACTACTGCTGGATTGGGATTGGCCCTGTCCGAAACCCAGAAGAAGTACTCTCCCGAATTGCGTGGGAGCGTGCCCTGTCGATCTTTGACCCACAACCCGATGTCGTCGATGCCGTCTAGATTCAAATCGCCCGCAACCGGCCGATCGGTAAATCCACTCAAGCCCACAAAACGTCCTACATCGTCCGCGACTCTCCAAGTGAAGTCCGCAATTCCATCTCGATTCGTATCGAAGGTAAAGGTGTTGGAAGCGTTGTTGAAGGCTGCCAGGTCATCCGTTCCATTCCCGTCGAAGTCACCCACGATCGGCAATCCGTTGAAATTCGAGGCAATGCGTTCGCCTAAGTCGATCTCGTTGTCTCCATCGGTATCGAGATACCAGAAGGAACCATCGAAGAGACCGATTTCATCGCCAGGATGGGCTGCACTGAAGTTGCCTGCAACTGGGATCCCATTGACCTGGTATGCGATCGGCATCAAGGAACTGAAGTCGGCCACACCGTCATCATTGGTGTCCAGAACGAAACTGTAAGTGCCAGCAAATTGACCGTACGCCCCAAGCTTGTCATAACCACTTGCAATTGCTGCTCCAGCCGGTGCAAAGTTGCCGGCAAAGTGTGCGTCAACAAGTTGTCCGAATTGGAAGACCAAGTCGCGATTGGTAGAGTCGTCGTCAATGCCTTGCGGATCCCAAAGATAGTTGCCGTTGATGTCAACGTAAACGATCCCTTCGCTCACCACACCGACTTCTGGGCGGCTATCGACGGTAAACCGTGCCACAAAGTCACCGCCAGGAATTCCGTTGCCGGATGGCAGGACGTTTCCTGCCAAACCTGGCGACTGCGCCTGTGATTCGCCGTCCAAGAAGTTGTTCGCCGCATCGGCGATCACATCATCCAGGGTCAACGTGAACCGGTCGTCTGGCAATGGCCTTGCGAAGTTAAGGCGAACCACCACCGTGGTGTCATTCTGGCTCACAACCGCCGCGCTGGTGATTAAAATGTTGCCATTGTGGTCTCCGACGATTTGGTAGTTCCTGACGTTGGTCGCTAGGCCTGGATCTGTCGCTAAGAGATTAAAACCACCTACCGATGCAGGACCTCCCGTAAAGGTCACGGTGATGAAATTAACGGCCGGTGTAGGTCTGGGGGTTGGTTTTTCCTGGAATACGGAGTCTCCGTTTGGCAACGTCACCGCGTTTATGATCGCCGGTGTGGAATCGATCATGATGTCCAGGCCAGTAGGAGCTGATAAATTGCCTGCAACATCCTCAGCGGTAACAAACAGATGACGAACGCCATCCTTGCCTAAGGTTGCGACAAGGTCTGGCGAATTCAAACCCGTCGTCGGAGTGATCTCCCATTCGCCCAAATGTTGATCGGTACCATCGATTGGTCGTGCGATCGTTTGGCCAAGCAAAATATCATCGGCTGTAAAACCATTATTGGTGCGGTCTGCATACAAGCGAATGATCGCATCCGCTTCCGCCGTCCCGTACATGGTTGGAGTTACGTCGTTGGTGATTCGGTCGGTGAAACTTTCCAGGACCGTCGCGATGCCGCTGTCGCTATCCTTGTGCAACCCATCGATCAGGCTGACCGAGTTGCCGAAGAACGTGGCGGGTGGCCTGGTATCGACAATCACTTCCATCGCTAGACTGCGATCACCGAAACCCGTCTGCTGTGGAATCGCAGGATCGACCATCTGCACACGAGCCGTCAGGAAGTGCGAACCGTCCGACAGTACCGGGGTTGTGAACTGATAAACACCAGCAGAAACAAATGTCGCGAACCCCAGCGGCGTTTGCGGCGGTGTGCCGACCTGAGTGCCAGGCGGAGGCGACGAGCCTTCATCGAAAACCGCCAACCGATAGCCCGCTATGCCCGCGGCAACCTGGAATGCAATGGGTATGACCTCATCGGGTGGCGTGTCGGACAAATTGTTGCCAGGCAGGTCGTTCAAAAAGATGCCATCATCGAGTCGGAACACGACAGTTGGCGTGTTGTCGCGCGTGATATTATCGAACTCACTTCGACCGGTATCGCTGTTGGCCGGTGGGGGATCGCCAACCGGGTTATCCAGCAATTCCAAATCGTGAGGTACCGGCGGTCGTTGGTTGATGATCGTTAGGCTATACCCATTGATCGCAGTTCCATTGCCAAAGACCTCAAGAAAATAAGTCTGGCCCGCGACAGCGGGTATTCGAACTCGCTCATCATTGGTAGCATCATTTGCACCGAATCCTGCGATAATGTTCCCCGCTGCGTCGCGCACGTTGACATCGAGGTTTCCGTTGTTTGGCAATCCTGGTCGACCGCTAGCCAACGGGCCGATCTGGCGAAAATAAACTTGGAAATCGAGTGTCCCAGTGACATCGGCCACAATGCGATAGAAGTCGCGGTCGCCTGGAACATCCTGACCATCGCCGAAAGGATTCACCAGCGTACCCGGATCAATTGTTGGGTCAACATTGACAGTCGCGTTGGCGCCGATATGAGTCGCTACGAAGCGGTCATCGTTGAACTCGAATGGATCGTATTTGAAGACTACTAATTGTGGCCCCGTCGCCGCATTTAGGTTTAACGCAGCCCCATTTTCATCGACGAATTGGACACGCTCGATTCCATTGAAAACCGTCAGTAATGGCTCAGCATTACCTGGACCTAGCGTTACCGTCCCGGAGCTATCGAACTGGCTCTTGCGATAGATCATCAAGTCATCAGTGCCGTCCTCTACTACGATTAAGCGATCCTGAGCGCTATCCTCGCCGCCGGCAACAGTCATCCGAAGACTGTTCAATACAGCATCTACGCCCAAGGCATCTGCGGAGCGGATCCTGATCAGGTCAGCACCCGAGCCTGCATCTACTCGGGCTTCTTCCACGGTTCGCACGCCAGCTATCGTTACCAAAGTATCTGTCTCGGTAGTGCCATTGACCGTGTAAGTCAACGTCGTCGCCGAGCTTTGCAAAACGTTAATGACATCGTCGCCTGAGGTACCACGAATTAGAATTGTGTCAAAGTCGGC
>Ga0209181_10005188_pt1 | contig 18864 bp, 17 predicted proteins | sample MAT05_FD_187208 | JGI IMG/M metagenome (GOLD analysis project Ga0209181, IMG submission 187208) | Freshwater microbial communities from Lake Fryxell liftoff mats and glacier meltwater in Antarctica - MAT-05 (SPAdes) (version 2) | ecosystem: Environmental > Aquatic > Freshwater > Ice > Liftoff...
ATCTATTGACGAGGTTATTATCTCTGGCTTTCAAACTATTCTTTTTTCGAGGTTCGGTCGCGGTCTCGGTCGCTCTCGCTCTTTGTCCGCTTGACCAATATAACGAACCTAAGCTTGACTGTCAACATCTTTTCTGAAGAGCCAGCAATTCTCATTTTAAAATTTCAACTAGTGTTGGGCGGGATATCCAACTCTAATCCCTGAAGCATGAAGGTAAATAGGTGATCCCAACTTTCGAAATAGAGATATCGGGTTAAGGCCCGTAAATCATCAAAGAAGGTCTTGCGCGTGGGTAAGTGCGCCCGCAGCCGTTGGTACTTCTGGTCAAGCAGTTCCAGCAAAGTATGGAACAGGAGCGACAAGATATTGAGAGTCGCCAGGAACGAGGCGAGATGCTGCTTGCCGTGTCCAAAGTTGTGTTCCAGGTTGTAGCCCTTGGTTTTCAGGGTATTGTTATTCTCATTTTCCACTTTCCAGCGCGTCCGACCGGCAAGGATGATCTCTGCGATCGTCTCATCGGTGAGGGTGTGATTGGTAGCGAAGGAATTTTTGTAGGTAACTTTGCCATCAGGGCGGGTGAAGGTGAGTTCACACCAGTTGACCTCTAGGGCATCTCTCCCGTCTTTGAGGGCACTCGATTCAGATAGCGGTAGGTGTAGGTTTCTTCAATCTTGCCAGTCCACCGCTGGGTCACCACCATGGGCAAGTCGATGCCACCCTAATGCTGATAGAGGGTCTTGTGAGACAGCAATTCTCATTATGGAAATTCCTGTAATGCAAATGTATTGCTGCCACCCAATTAACTAGCTGAAACACCGATTCTACCGTTCAAGAATTTAGGTGAAAATCGCGGTTAAACCTCCGAAATTAGTGCAAATGTTTCAAAATGAGAATTGCTGCTTATGAGAGTCTGGGCGGCAAACCAAAATGAAGTTGAATTGCTGGGCTAATAACAGTTGGCATAGGGGTTGGTGGCAATAGAGGTCATCCCCCAAAACAGTTAGGTTGAAGCCACTGTATCGGCAGCCATACTGCAATAGCCACCGTTTCGCGGCGGCATTCTCACAGTCCTGCTTGTCATGCCCATCCTGGGGCACTACAAACTCAGGAACCCAGGGTAACACCTGAGCTTGCCCTGGGCAGACAAGGACTGGAGTCACCATACTGTGGAAGCAGTGCGTCTCCCCAGATTTCAAAGTGCGGCTGGAACATTGGGGACAGCGAATTTGGCTCGAACCAAAATACTCTGTGCCGTCCATCGCCATTAACAGCGTCTCTGCAAAGGAGCGAAATCTGGTCAACTCCCCCGCTTGCTCTAACACCTGCAAGATTTCATCGAACACCGGAAATACACACTTGGGCTGAACGGCATCCAGTAGGTGACGAATATGGTTGTCACTCGGAATCTGATGCACTTCAAACAGGCTTTGAGCGTTGCTCTGTCCTTTGTTGCCCTCCATCAAACGTTGGTATGTCAGAAACGAGGCTGTTTGGGTGAAGAACACGCTAAATGCGCTTAACGGGGCATCTTCCATCCCATAACGACTATTTTTCCCTGTCCGCTTGTCCGGTAGCGATGACAGCACCTGGCGAAAGAAACCCACAATTTTGCTAAACAACCTTGGCTGCTTCAACGGCTTTAGCTCTGTTGGCTCATTCGGATGTCCTTACAATATTCGCAACTTCAGGCTTTGAACAGGTCTCCGTCATAATGAGAGTCGCTGGGGTCGCTTCCAGACTAGTTCTCGTCCGGGTGCAATGCTCTACCGGTATGGGGGGAAGAGTTCATCTGCCTCGCTCCTGGATTGAATCGAAGGACAGCCTTTGAGTATGGGCAGTTTCTCTGTAGTACGATCGCCAGGCATCCAATTCGCGTGACTAATGGACTGCTCATTCCTATAACGACAAGTGTGGGAGGCGCAGTCATGAGTGAGCGTAACTTGGTGGATAGCGAAGAGCTGCTCTATCAAGCTGATGCAGCACTGTATCAAGTAAAACATGAGGGACGAAACTGTGTCCGCATGTTTCCATATGTGGAACTGTGAGCTTAGAACTGCCAGAGTGCAGCTTGGTAAAAGTTTATGACCAGGTGGGGGGGTTGTTTTGAGTTTTGAGTTTTGAGTTTTGAGTTGGTAGTCGCCTGAGATTATCTCAACACTCACCCCCAACCCTTCTCCCAGAGGGCGAGGGAGTCGATCCAGGTTTTGTTCCCTCTCCTTCGGGAGAGGGCTAGAGTGAGGGGGTTCGGATGGGTACGAGATAATCTCACGTTTCTACCTTTGAGTTTTGAGTGCTGCTCACTTACTGCGACCAATCTGCACTCGTAGTCCCAGGCTCAAGCTTGGCTACCCTGGTTTGGATGTTGAAGGGTGAAAGGTAAGAAGTGAGGACACATTAGTGGCATATCCCTTGAAACCTGGCACCAATGCAGAAAGACTTGCGTCAATGCTGATATGGAAATCAATGAGTTGGTCTTATTTTAAATCTCTGAAGAGGAAGCTGTGAAATTATTGAGATCGGGGATTAAATCCGAAACGACAATTAAGGTAATTAAATCGATGAAGGTACTTAACTGGCTAGTGGCAGTCGTCGTTTTGGGGGCGGGATCTGCTTTGGCTGATTCTGCTAATTTTGCCACGCTTAGCTTGAGTCCTGGGTTTTCGGCTCCTAGTGGCACTGCAACGGGCTATACGGGAGGCTCTTTTTCCTTGTCTGCTATTAAGAATCGCGATCGGAACAACAATATGTGTTTGGGGTTTGCTGGCGATCCTGAGGTTCCAGATTATGTTGTGGTTTTGCAGAAAGAGTTCCCTCGACTCCGTTTTCAGGTGAAGAATAAAGCGGGAGATACGACGTTGTTAATTCAGGCTCCTGACGGTTCAGTGCGGTGTGGCGACACGACGATCGAAGCTTTAGGGTTGTCGGCCGGAACGTATAAAGTTTGGGTAGGTGCCCCAACAGCAGGAGTGCGCCGTGATTATAGGCTTTTAATTCGGGAATAAATTTGGCTTAGAGGGTGTTTGAGAAGGGGCAAATTACTGCTCGAATCGCCACTCTGCTCCCGCTTTGAAATGCTTAAAGAGCTACACTCTGGGGGTTCTGAGGTCATCCCTCAGAGTTGCAGCCTTAAAACCTCTCAGTCATACAACAATACTCCGGACAGTTTTGATGAACGTACTGGAAACCCGCTTTGTACCGTTAGCCTTTGCCCTCACCCTAAATCCCTCTCCCAAAAGGGGAGAGGGACTTCAATCCGGCTCCCCTTCTCCTTTTTTGGGAGAAGGGGCTGGGGGATGAGGGCAAACCATCTCTAAAAGTGTCCGAAGTATTGATACAAGAAAAGCGTTCACGATACACCCTCTTGAAGCTCAGCCAGTTTACCTAAAATGTGTTTGGGTAGCTGCCGATTATTATTTTCTGCTTCGTGGGCGTTGATTTTGGTGTTGAGTTCTCGAATGCGGCGGGAGAGCAACCGAATGATATTAACCGCAATGCCAGGGGTTTCATCGATCGCATCGTAGAGTTGTTGCTGGGTCAGCACTAGGCAATCGCAGGGTTCTATCGTGGTGACCGAGGCAGACCGAGGCTCGGCATCAAACAGCGACATTTCACCAAAGCAGGTTCCTTTTTCTAGTTGCGCCAGTTCTTGCTTGTTGATGTGAACCTGTACTTTCCCAGCTACTACGATGTAGAGCGATCGTCCTTCCTGTCCCTGGGTGAAAATGGGGTGTTTTGCGGGGAAGGATAGCTCATCCATGATGGAGGCTAGTCTCACGAGAAAATCATCCCGTAATTCCTTAAAGATCGGAACTCCTCGAACAAACAGTAGGCGATCGACACTAGTTAGCATAGGGCACGAGATTAAAGCATCCCAGAATCTGAGAATAACAAGACCAACGGCTATTTATGCTCAGAATTCTAGTTGCCTATGGTTCAAAATTGAAACCTTATTGCACTGATTTGCTCTAACTTACCCTTAGAAGGCGCAAAAACATGAGTTTCGCAGTCATTTAATAGGATATCTGGAGCCATTTCTTAGCATCTACTCTCTGGGATCGGTGCTACGTCGGTTGTACTTTCGCTTTCTCCGATCGACAACCGTGGATAGATCGATTCCCAATTCCGTAGCAATTTCTGCAACCTGGGCTGCTACAAGGCGATCGGGATCGCTCTTCAGTAAGGGAAGTAGTTCCTTTAGAGCGCGGGGGGATGCAACTCTCAGGTACGATAGCACAGCCTCTCGGACAAATCCGGTAGGATGCCGAAGACAGGCGATCGTCTGGTCTGGGGTCAGGCTCCAGAGATAGTTCCGAGCCAAGTGAAAACAGCAGGAGAGGCACCAATCCGAGAGAAAATGGCGGAGTTCTAACAGGTGACGCAATCGATCGCTGGGAGTCATGGGTTGATAGGGCACGACTTGCGATAGCACCTGAAATCGCTCTTGGTCAGGGCGGCGATCGAGGATGGCTAGCAAGATCCGTTTACTGGCAATGTCCAGGGTATTATCCAGAATCTCTAGTCCTCGGGCCATATTGGTTCGAGAGTTAGATTGTAGGTTAAAGGCAGCGGCTTGAATTGCTTCTAGGGGATAGAGCAACTTCATGAGCAGAAATAAGCGATCGACCGTATCAGACAGAACATCGTGAATCGATCGTCTTAACAGATCCGCCTCCCGGCTTTCCAAAAGTTCGGGTTGCAAATCCATCAGCGCCGCATAGAGTTGTCCCATAAACAACAACTCGTGGTCGATCATCGTCTCCACCCCAGTTCGTCCCAGCCGGTCTAGAACTGCGTTAATTCCGGCTTCCTGAGGCATTTTCAGCAAAATACTCAAAATATTGCGCCGAGTGGCTCCCCAAGCGGATAAAAGATGAGAGACCAAGATATTTTGGGCCTCCATTGTGCCGATTTGACCAATGACACTCCAGGTATGCAACCGCACGACATCGGGTTTGTGGGTGTCCTCTGCCAAATGAGTCAACATCGACAGGGCTTCATTTTCCAAGCGCACTAAAGACCGGACAGCAGCTTCACGAGTGGACTTGTAGTGAATCCCTCGGAGCAGCGATGGATAATATTCCTCCAGATGGGTGGCGGCGATCGCTTCCAACAAGGCGCAGCGCACCCGCAAGGATTCATCCTGCAACAAGTTGGGAATATGTAGCCTCAGGGCTTGCATGTAAACCGCCTCGCCCAATGCCCGACAGCCCATTACTCGCTCTCGTTCACGTTTGTGGGTGAGCATCTGTCGTAGAGTATTAGTAGCCTCTGCCTTTTGTCGAGGCGTGCCCCGGCGTAGGACTAGGGAAGCGGCGGTTCCCCGCACAACAGGATCGACTTCAAAGCGAAGATAAGGGCGGAGTTGGCGGATATCTGGGTCTGCTTCAGTTAGCCAAAGGTAGCGCAAAGCCACCGCCAATACCTCTGGCTGGGGAGTCTGGTCAATGAGGGCACGAATATGAATAAGGTGGGCCACATTGGGGTAGGGCATCATTGCCTCTAGACTTTGCCGTTGAAGGGCTGGCGGCAAATTGACCAAAATTGGGGACATCACTTCACCCACGTTTTGGGGGTCAATGTGGGTGAGCAACTCGATGCACGATCGCTTATCTGCCTCACTGCTGGGACGGTTTAGCGCCTCCACAACTGCTCGTTTCAGCTCTCGCAAATCCACATCAGAAATGCTCAGTTGCCCCCGTTCTGCCCCCAACACCAGCAGCCCAACATACTTAGCTCTCAACAACCAAACCGTTAGCAGCCAAGCTCCCGCTAGCAACACAATCAACATCACAAACGTCTTGCTTTGAAGTTGGTCTTCCACAGCAGTTTGTTTGTAAACCCAAATGATCGTTAGCACCGCCAGCCCCGTGACCCCCGTTGACAATGGCTCAGCTATGCCCCGAACCACAGACTGGAGATTATTTCGCACGCTATCAGGCATGGGCTGAAATAAAACCGGCCCCGTGCTAGCAAATAGCGTGAAGTGCAATAGCTCATCCCAAAACTTAAGGGTCACCAAGCTACCAAATACCACGCTTGCCGCTGCACCCGTGAAAGAACTAAGCAGGGAAAGTCCGCCTAATAAAACCATGCCTGCTGGCAAGAACATAACCGCCGCAAATAGCCCCATTCGTTCAATCAAACGGCTGGAAACAAACCACTGCATGGCTAGCTCAAAAATTCCCAAGGTGCCGTTGAAATATCCGATGAAACTCGCAATTCCCCCTGGCTTTCCTTTCTGCACAATCTCTAGTTGGCTCAAAAACTGAAAGTCAACGAGCAAATATAGAACCTGTGCCAAGATGAAAAACGTAAACAGCAACACCATGTAATTCCGCAAGGGCCCTTGAACCCGACGCGTTACAGAACTAGAAGGGTCATCTTCTGTCATGCGGCGGCGGGCATCGGGGAAAAACTGCTGGTAGTTATGGCTAAGGTAGAGCAAAATCACAACTCCAACTCCCATCACCACACAGGCAATTAAAATCACGTTTGGGAGTCCAAACAGCCTTAGCAGCAGGGGCAAGGAAAATCCGCTAACCACATCTGCAACGAGAACACCACTGCTAATCAGTGGGTAGGAGCGCTTAATTTCTCGGATGTTGAATAGTTGGTTGGCTGTGATTGAGGTGTTGAGATCGTTCAAGACACTCGCAACTTCTAGCCACAGCCGCATGAGCAGGATTGTGGCTCCCAGGACAGTTAGTTTACCGATGATGGGTGCATCGGGGGAGAGCAAGCCAACGTGAAATAAAAGTAGGGGCGCTGCCAGAAACACGGGGATGAAGACAATCACCTGTCGCAGCGGCATGATTCTGGGCAGCCAAGAGTAGAGAAATCCTAAGACGGAGCTTAAGGCAGCCCCGACCATGTAAATCCAAGGCAGTTTTTCGGCACCAAAGCCAGGACGATCGCCGTATCCTTGCAAAAATAAGCCTACAGAACTGGCCTCAAACCACAGCAAGCCGATCGAGGTGACTGTATAAAAAGCAAACATTAAAACCGTGCGTTCGCTTTCTTCAGGGCGAAGATTGACCCACCGCAGTAGCTTCTGCGTAAACCCATCTTTGCCAGGAATAGATAACTGCTCGGCTCTCATTACGGCTCAATTCTCCTGAACTGGAATCTCATCATTCTAAAGATGCCAGGATTGTAGTGCTTAACTCTGTCTCTATAAGTTCTATCCTTATCTGGAAGCATTTCTCCGAATTTGAGACTAAATATCTGCGTTGTTCACCATCTTTTTATTTTTCAGGTATTCTTCTTTAGCATTAAAAAACAAATTCGTGGCAGCGCCTCTAAGCACTACCACGAATTTAGGGAAAAACCGATCGGACTCCCCAACAAACTAAGGCCCCAACGAACTAAGGATTTATAGCGAAACCTTAGCTCCTTTTGGAGAAGCCACTATGCAGCTTTAAAGTAGGCTTCCAGCGCTTCAGAACCGCCAATCAACTTACCATCAATGAAAACTTGGGGAACGGTCGCTGCGCCAGTGACTGCTTGGAGAGAGTGCATCGAGGCATCTTTACCCAAAACAATCTCTTCATAGCCTAGACCATGCTGTGTGAGCAGGGCTTTTGCCTTGGCACAGAAGGGGCAACCAACTTTAGTGAACAGAGAAATCCGTTGGGGCTTGGTTGCTTGCGGATTGATGTAGTGCAGCATTGTGTCAGCATCGGATACCTTGAAGGGATCGCCAGGCTCATCGGGTTCAATGAACATTTTGTCGATCGTCCCATCCTTAACCAACATGGAATAGCGCCACGATCGCTTGCCAAATCCCAGGTCTGCCTTATCCACTAGCATCCCCATCTGTTCTGTAAACTCTCCGTTGCCATCGGGGATCAGGGTCACATGCTCTGCATTTTGCTCCTTTGCCCACTCATTCATCACAAAGGCATCGTTAACAGAGACACAGACAATGCTATCGACACCATTCTTTTGAAAGACATCTGCTAATTCGTTATAGCCCGGTAGGTGAGTTGAAGAACATGTGGGAGTAAATGCACCAGGCAGGGAAAAAACAATCACAGTCTTACCTGCAAACAACTCATCCGTAGTCACATCCACCCACTGACTGTCTTGGCGAGTCCTAAACATAACGGTAGGAACTTTTTGTCCTTCTCGATTTAGCAACATAATTTGGCTCCGTGACTTATCCAATGGTAGCGATCGAACTATTAAAGCGTACTCGTTATGAGTATGACTGTCAATCTGTCCGCTGTCTTTTCCGCCCCATGTTAACAACAGGAGGGTGCCAAACCTGCTTCAATGAACCTCAGCGAGGGATTCGATCGGCAGTGCAGAGGGATAATCAGTAACAATGAAGCTAATACCCCAGAACCATCAACAATGTTGCCCAGAGAAGAATTACTTAAGGGAGTAGAAGATCGAGAGAGTGTGGCACGGGCGATCGACTGCGCTGAACAAGCCATCAGAACTTGGGAACCTGTAGTTACGGATTTTCTTTCTCCTCCTGAATTAATAGAAATTCAGCGCACCTTTATGCGGCTCACGGAAGTGCAACTGCTAGCTTGGGGCGGCTATCCCCAAGCAGAACGACAACGCCTCTCGATCGCCCGCTCAGAATTGTCCTTGGAACCCAATAGCATCCCGATCGCTGCCCTGGAAATCTCAGGCAACTTTCTGTTTGACTCCGCCAGCCATCGAGATTTCCTGGGGGCACTCCTAGGCAACGGTATCGTGCGCGACAAAGTGGGCGATGTGCTAGTGCTGGGCGAGCAAGGGGCGCAGGCGACAATTGTGCCAGAACTTGCAGAGTTCTTCATCATGAACCTGAACCAGGTGCGATCGGTGCCCGTCAAAACCCGACTCATTGAAGTGAGTCAGTTAAAGATTAGGGAGCCGAAGAAAAAAGAACTGGTGACCGTTGAAGCATCCCTGCGCTTAGATGCAGTTGCCTCAGCCGGATTCGGCATGTCCCGCAGCAAAATGGTAGACCTGATCAATGGCGGCGATGTCCGGGTGAACTGGAAGGACACCGCTTCAACGAGTCACTTGGTCAAGGCAGGAGATTTAATCGCAATTCGGGGCAAAGGACGGGTGGAGGTCGGAGAAATTGCTGTCACTAAAAAAGACCGCTATCGAGTGCAATTAACTCGCTTTATGTAGCTGGTAAGTCGCTGGGTGCAATTAAACTAAAGATGATTTTGGGGGTGGAACCCCCTGCCTGGGGGCAACGCCGTTCGACTGAACGCTCACGCCGAAGCCCCCACTCCCCCTTTTATGTTTTGTCATTACCAACATCTCTTAAAAAGCTTGGAGAGTGTCTGATAAATGCCCTAGACCTTGCACTCGCCCCCTTTTCATGTATGCCTGAAAGGCTTTAAGGCCCCAATTCTGGGGGACTTCGATCTCAGAACCCCCCAGAATTGGGGGGCAGGGGGGCGGTTCGGGCGACAATTTGGGCCTTCTGAGAGGTTTAGAATTCACATTTTTGAAAAATCGAAGATTTTTCAAAAATGTTGGTAATGACAAGCTTTTATGTAACTACTCAGCCCACCCTCACCCTAAATCCCTCTCCCCAGGGAGAGGGACTTCAATTCGGCTCCCCTTCTCCCAGTGGGAGAAGGGGCTGGAGGATGAGGGCAGGCTCGACATTGAGTTAGCAACCTGAGTAGTTACCATGGGATGAACGAAGCCAGCGATCGTCATTACTCCATACCCTTTTTACCTAACTCACAATCACCGCAACCAGTGGTACGAAATTCCCATGAGTGCGGGTGTTTAACTACTTGAGTCTGCATACTTTTTCCAACGCTCTGCGTCATGGCATGAGGAGTAACAACACCCATAGGTGAAGTGCATAATCTAGGAAATAGGCAGCTTAGAAAATACTATTTGTAAATACTCGCTACATAGGAGTCACGATCGTCATGAAACCACTACAACGCACCCTTTCTCTACTCAGTCTAGCCACCGTCTTGTTAACCCAAGTACCCGCTAGCTTTGCTCAAAAGCCTCTGATGCGACCCTCCACACCCGTTGAAACCTACCTTGCCCAAACCAGCGTCGCAGACGTGGTAAAGCAGGGAGTTACCAAAGGGAGGGAAGGAGATTATGAAGGGGCGATCGCAGATTTCACCCGTGCCATCAAACTAGACCCCAAAAATGCTGATGCTTACTTCTATCGTGGCTTCGCCTACCGATTTCTCGCTGAAGGTCGAGCAGCCAGTGAACGGACAGCCGCCATGGACGACCTCAAGCAAGCCATCGTCAACTTTGACCAAACCGTTAAAATTGATCCCAGCTACATAAGAGCCTACTTTGAACGGGGACTTTCCCAAGATGACCTAGGCAAGAAGCAAGAAGCCATCTCAGACTACACCCAAACACTCGCGCTCGATGCAGAATTCGCTGAAGCCTACTATAATCGAGGCGTAATTCATGACGAACTGGGCGAAAAGAAGGAAGCATTGGGTGATTTCGTCAAAGCTAGAGACCTCTACCAGCAGCAAGGCAAAACAGATTATTACCGGGATGCTGTTGAACGAATCCGCCAGTACGAAGGTTCTCCACAAGGCTAGTGCAGCTTGGGAGAAGTTTTTGACCAGTTAGGGGGATAGTTTTGAGTTTTGAGTGCGGCTCAGTTATTTCTACCAGCCTGCACTAGTAACTCTTGTAGCCTAGGCTTCTAGCTTATATGAGCCAGGATTAACTCCATCGTTGCACTATCAACTATTGTTGGCTTCACAGCAGAAACCCCCAAACCGAAACCCCTACACAGAAGCACAGAGAGACCATCTCTCTGTGCTTCTGTGTCTGTGCCTTTGTACTAAGGTTGTAAATTAAGTACCTTGTGAAACCAAGTTTCCAATTTTCCAGTGAGGCATTGAACGCACCGCTGGAAAATTGAGATTTATTTAATCCACAATCCTTAATAAAGTGAACTTAGGATTTGTGTAGTGAACTTGCTATATGAGCCGCTCTACTCGTAAATCCACGAGAGAAGAGTGGGTTGCCAACTAACTAACTCCTCATCCTTAAACCAGAGGCTGATCTCACGTTGGGCAGTTTCGATCGCATCTGAGCCATGGATTAAGTTGCGTCCAATATTAGCGCCATAATCGCCACGGATTGTACCGGGTTCAGCGGTCAAAGGATTGGTGGCACCAATAATTTTTCGTGACGCTGCCACTACCCCATCCCCTTCCCACACCATCGCTACCACAGGTGCAGAGGAAATAAACTCCACCAATCCAGCGAAGAAGGGACGTTCTTTGTGGACATCGTAGTGCTGCTCTGCGAGTTCTCGACTCACTTGCATAAATTTCAGTCCAACCAAGGTGAACCCTTTGGTCTCAAAGCGACAGATGATTTCACCCACCAACTTGCGTTGAATTCCATCAGGCTTAATCGCCAAAAATGTCCGCTCCATCATTCACTCCTAAGCTAACAACACACTCTTCAGATTAGCCCAGAAGCGATCACTAATGCTCAGTCGGAAAAGATGGAACTGAACTTAACGTGAGTTCGACAAGCTAAGAAAGTGTTTGTAAATAGGTACAAAGCAGAAGCGCTATACAGGGAGGGATGAGCGATACCTAAGGAAGTGGTTGTAAAAGAATGTAAATGCACACTGGGACAAGAATCTAGGAATCTCTACATTCCTCACTAATCCAGCAATTCTCATTATGGAAATTCCTGTAATGCAAATGTATTGCTGCCACCCAATTACAGCCCTTCCCCAGAATAGTCAGTACGACTAAATTCGAGGAACTGTTGTTTGCTAAATATTGCTGTTGTACTGAGTTATGAAGGGACAAGCTGTAACTAGCTGAAACACCGATTCTACCGTTCAAGAATTTAGGTGAAAATCGCGGTTAAACCTCCAAAATTAGTGCAAATGTTTCAAAATGAGAATTGCTGTCACTAATCTGACCTGGTAGTCTGTCAATCATTAATTGACGGGTAGCTGAAAGCTGGGAGGTTAGTTGGAGTTAAATTTTGAGGGTCTTCGACCCCTCAAAATTTTCTTGACAGAACACTAATAGTCTGTCAATCATCAATTGACGGGTAGCTGAAAGCTGGGAGGTTAGTTGGAGTTAAATTTTGAGGGTCTTCGACCCCTCAAAATTTCCTTGACAGAACACTAGGGACTAAGCAGGCTAACAAGTGGCTGCACCGGACTGTCGCAGTGGGGCTAGTTGAGTAGCAAACGCTGTCTACGTCCGGTGAGCTTGTTTGTTCTTCCAACTACCGAGAAATGAAGTGGGCCCAGACACCGCCATCGGGGCCAGCCACTTGATCCATGTAGCTATTGGGGTAGAGGAGTTTCTTGCCCTCTGTGTTGGAGTAGCCTGTCAGTGCATTTCCCCAGGGATCGTTGATGATATAGCCTTGGGGAGTGAAGCCAACGCCAGTTACAATGTGACCGCCGTGGGTGAACATACCGCCAATCACTACGGGTCGCCCGTTAGAGAGTTCATTTTTGAGTTCTGCCCACTTGCGAGTAGTGGAGAAACTGGTTTTGAACCCGTAAGCCTGGATCAGTTGGGACAGCGCTGAGTTATCAGTTTGTGCGCCTTGACCGTACTTGTTAATTGTCCATTGCAACAGTTCATCTTCCAGTTGCCCGCCCCCCTTGGGACGAAGGCCGTAGTAGTAAAGCACCATGGCGATCGACGTGACATTGCACGTTGACCAATACAAACGCGGATTATCCCGTTGTGAGAAATAAGGCACATTTAGCTCAATTTGGGGTGGGAAGGGGTTGAATGCCTGCCCACCACGCTTCATTTGCACAAAATCAGTGTAAATGAAGCCCGTATTGCCAAACCCTGGCAGTTCATTGGTCAGAGCCACCTTGATGTGATCGTTTGCCAAGGCATAGCTGCCCACTCCATAAATCATACCTTCGGGAAAATTGAATTTTTCCGCATCCTGGAGTTGGCTAGAATCAACAAGACGCTTCTTGAAAATTGTCGTTCTCAACGCCGTTACCGTGAGCGCATCGGGGTCGAAATTGACGACCTTACCGTTTTTGCTGACTTGAACGTGTTGCCAGTAGATAAAACCAGTTTTGCCGATGCCAGGAACGTCCTGGGCAAAGGTGATGCGGAAGTGTCCTTGGATGGCGGCATAGCCAGTGATTTCAAAGGTTTTTCCTTGAGTTAGCTCCACTTTTTGGTTAGCATCCAGGATGGTAGAGTCTTGGGGCTTGGTTTTGAGTAGGGTTGTGGTTGTGACCAGTAGTTGGGCGGCGAGGGGAATGGTGGGGCTATCCGGCGCGTCAAACTTCAGGATTTTCGAGCCTTTGCTAAGTTGCACGGCTTTCTCGTAGAAGTACCCAAATTCGCCGATCGGGGCAATGGGAGGACTCAGGGTAACTTTCAGATGGCCCTCACTGAGTCCATACTTACTCACCTTAAACGTTTGCCCCGCTTTGACAAAAACCTTTTGCTGATTGTTCAGGCGGGCAGAATCACTGGGGGCAGTTTTGAAATAGGTGTCTAGCACCACCTTCAGCACAATAACTTGCCCAATGGTGAGCGGATCGGTGCCAACTGTAATGTAAATGACTTTGCTATCCAAGACTTTGCCAGCGCTATCGGTGCCTTTGAGACGCAACCAACGAGAGCCAGCCGTGTTAAACCCTTTGCTTAGAGTGACCTGCCACGTTCCGGCTTGGGTGTTGACATTGACAGGAAGCGCGTATTTGTCCTCGGCAACCAAAGTAACTTTGGACACTTTCTGGCGATCGAATTTTCCTTGAAGAATCGTAGCTTGATTGATCAGCACTTCTCTAGGGCCATCGTAGGTGATCAATGCGGGAGCAGATGCGGTGATGGGGGTGGGTGCAGAAGATTGGGTCATGGCTGGCTCAACGTTAGAGGAGGGCTTTGGTCTCAAGTTCTATATCACCTTAGCAACCAATGTCAAATTGAGAGAGTAAAAAATCATTAACTCAGATTCTGCACCAGACTCAACAGATACGCAGAAACCCGTTTTTTATGAAAATGGCTCCATAAAACCCTTAATTCTTCGTTTAAAAACGAGAAATAAATAAGACCCATTTAACGATACTTCGGACAGTTTTCATGGAGGTGCTGGAAACCCTGTTGTGCAGCCAGTATAGACCCTCACCCTAAATCCCTCTCCCAAAAGGCTTGTCATTACCAACATTTTTGAGAAATCGAAGATTTCTCAAAAATGTGAATTCTAAACCTCTTAGAAGTCCCAAATTGTCGCCCGAACCGCCCCCCTGCCCCCCAATTCTGGGGGGTTCTGAGATCGAAGTCCCCCAGAATTGGGGCCTTAAAGCCTTTCAGTCATACATGAAAAGGGGGCAAGTGCAAGATCTAAAGCATTTGTCAGACACTCTCTAAGCTTTTTAATAGATGTTGGTAATGACAAGCCCAAAAGGGGAGAGGGACTTCAATCTGGCTCCCCTTCTCCCAGAACGGGAGAAGGGGTTGGGGGATGAGGACTAGCGATCGCAAAAATGTCCAAACCATTGATTTAAGGATCGTGGATTTAATAACATGCAATAGTTCAAATGCAGGGGCGAAGTATAGCCTTTGAGAAGTAAGCTAGGGCAGATCATCTCTTGAATTGACGAGAAGATCATTGCGAAATGCTAAGTGCAAAGCACACACTACGCGAATGCCTGTGCAGCGGTAGCATTTTCTTCAGGAATTTCTGAAGGACAATTAACGACTGATCATGACAACCGATCGCCCCCTCCCTACCCATGTCTAATTACTCTGCCACCGTAGCCAGCCTGATTCAACAAAACGAAGCGCGAGAAAAAGCGCTGCCCTTGAAGAACCCTGCCTGCCAATCGCGCTTTTTCCTACAGCCCCAACCGACACAGAGAGTTTGCGTGTTTTTCCATGGCTTCACCTCCACACCGCATCAGTTTGTGCCGATCGGGGAGGCGCTCTTCAAAGCCGGGTATAACGTGTTGGTGCCGCTGTTGCCAGGGCATGGGCAAGCCGGAGACTGGCAGTCCAAATCCCCACCGCCCCTGCCCGAACACCCCCAGATTTATCAACAGTTTGCCCTGAAATGGCTACGGCAGGCTCAATTACTAGGGAGCCAAGTTACCGTAGGCGGCTTGTCTGGTGGGGGCACGATCGCCGGTTGGCTCGCCTTGGAGCAACCCCAACAGGTGCATCGATCGCTCCTCTTTGCGCCCTATCTCAGCAGCAGCAGCAAGGTGTTGGATTTATTCGTGCGATTGATGGATGGTTATTGCGCTTGGAACCTAAAACCAGGGGACGAACCCCTCGGCTACAGAGGCTTTGCAGTGGCGGCGTTGCGCGTATTCCTCAGTTTAGGCAAAGATATTCTAGACCGGACTGCCGCTGGCGCTGCGACGGCTCCCTTGTTCGTAATCTCCAGTGAAAGCGATCGGGCGGTGGGCAATGAAGATCACGCAGCTCTATTTAAGTCTGCCGTAGCGAAACAACCCCGTTGCTGGTATAACCGCTTCAGTCGCGTCCTGGATATTCCCCACACCATGATGACCCAAGCGGAGGGCAATCAATACGCTAGTTTACTCATCACGATGACCAAGGCATTTGTTGAAAGCAACTTAACTTGGGCTGAGGTGGAAGAAATTGGCTATCGCATGACCCAGGGTAAAACGTTTAGCCAGGTGGTGGATGGGCTAAACCTGAAATCACGGGTTTCCCCAGACATGCCAGCCATGATGACCCTGGTAGATAAACGGGCGATCGTTCTGTCCCGCAATCCTAGCCTTCGCCCCAGATAGTAGTGGACTGGGGCGTGAGTTTACCTACTTTGAACGAGAGGCTCAAACTCCTTGCCTGCTTAATCACCCTTGTCTTTAACGACCAAACACCGTAACGGATGGCTGCACATATCCCCCTGGATATGTTCCCAAGGGATACGTTCCTGAATTAACTGGCGCAGCAAATCCATTAAATCCATTAAATCCATTCATCGGGCCATTGGTCGGGTAAGCCGTTGGGTAGATAGGCTGCACAATCTGGGGGTTGATGAGCGTGGAGTTGTAAATGGGCGAATTAATAATCGTGGGATTGACTAAGGTGGAATTGCGAATGCCATTCGGTGCATAAATCGGGGCGGTCGCATTGGGAAGGGGACTGTAAAAACCAGAGGGAGAGGCGATCGACGACGTGCCAGGACAACTGCCAACACAGACATAACTGCCGGGATAAACTGGCGTGGATTGCAGTGGTACAAATCCCCCTGGAGTCAGCAGCAGCGGGGCAGCGGGGGCGTTGTAATAGGGGGCGCTGTAGTAGGGTGAGATCACAGAGTAACGAATCACAACATTCTGCGCTTGGACTGGCACGATATTGCCCAAAACAGAAATTCCCCCTAGCACTGAAGCGATCGGGCTGACCCAACTCCAGAAACTCAACTGACACAGTGGCTTTAACATGGGCGTGGCTCCGCGATCGAACTTTTATCCAGGACTATCCCTATCCTAGCTTTAGACTCAACGTTGATCCTTGCAAACGCAGATGGAAGCAGATGAACGCGGATGGACGCGGATAGATTTATACCTCAGCCAATTAGGAAACACTGTATATTTCTATGTATTTAGGGATAAACCGATTTAGGGATAAACCGATGCCTCAGATTGAATTGAAAGAAGCTATTGCGACGTTGCGCCAAGAACTTGTTGAGTCGATCGTGGCTTCTCGTGGGGAAGCTCTGCGTTTTGAAGTTGGTGAGATCAGTCTGGAGTTTCAGGTTGAGATCGAGAGAAGTGCTGAGGGCAAAGGCGGGATTAAATTTTGGGTGGCTGAGATGGGTGCTGGCGCAACTCTGAAGGATAAGCACCTCCACAAAGTGACCATTCCCCTGAAACCTGTGAGACAGGATGGCAAACCTATTCTGACGGGTAGCACTGACGCGGTTCCAGAGTAGGTTTGACGCGATCGTTTTTTATGGGAATGTCCTATGGCTAGCCGCATGTTTGAGCCAGCGAGAGCGTTGGAGGTGATTGCTCCCAAGTATGGTTCTGCCTATCGCATCGGGGGCAGGCTGGTGTTGACCTGTGCCCATTTGGTGGCTGAGGTTGGGTCTGGGTGTCAGGTACGATCGAAACCCAATTTTACTGACCTTGAAGCCAAAGTGGTCTGGAAGGCAAAGCAAGCCGATGTCGCGCTACTGGAACTGCCTGCAACCATTGAGCCTTGCGAAGCGGTGGTGTTTGGTGAGCTTCCCCTTGGCAAAACTGGCGAGAAACTGGAGTTTCAGCTTTATGGCTGGCCGCAATGGGGGCGCACCAACCGGGAAGGAGATAGAACGGCCGCTGGCGGACGACAGATTGAGGGGATCATCTACCTGGCAGATACCTCACCGGATGGGTTGCTGGTCTTAGAACCTCAGCGATTGCCCGCTGGCAGATCTCTAGATGGCTCTGAATGGGAGGGCACCTCTGGGGCGGCTGTTCTTTGCCATGGGTTGGTTGTGGCGGTGCAGCGCCAGCACCAGAATCCCGATCGCCCGGCTTCCCTGGAAGCTGAACTGCTGTCCCAGATCTACGGAGATGAGCAGTGGGGTATCCTCCTAAAAGCGCATAACATTAACCCGCAGCCGGAGTCTCTGGGTTCAGGGACTCAACCTGCATTAGAGGTTGTCAAGCCTAGAAAACTGACGAGAGCGAAGCAACTTGAACTTGAGTATAGGAAAACAGCACTCATTGACTGTGAGCGAGACTACAAGGCGGTCACTGAACAGTTGCGAGTTGAAGGGGACGCTCCCAGACAAAATCAGCTAAGGGAGCAACTCAAACTGTTGGGTCGAGATATGGAAGCACTGGAACAGCAAATTCGTGACTTAGAGGATGGGGATGAGAGCTAAGCAACTTGAACTTGACACTAAGAAGAACCAACTAGCTGACCTTGAGCGAGACTTCAAGGCTGTCGCTGAGCAGTTGCGGGTTGAGGGGAATGCTCTCAGTCGCAACCGGCTAGAAGTCCAACGCGAAACGGTGGGTCGAGATATGGAACAACTGGAACAGAAGATTCGAGAACTCGAAGCGGAAATCCAACAGGAACCTCTAACTCGGTTGGTTGAGATCGTAGAGGCTCACGCCGATCGGTTCCCTGACATGATGCCTTCCTATCAGGCGACGATCGCCTATTGGCACTGGTCACCAAACCCACAACCGAAAACCTCATCAGAAATCATTGACGCGCTACGAAAAGTTCCCCAAGGTCAGTCGCCCTATAGTGCTGTAGAACAATTTGTCGCTGCTTTAGTATCCCAGACGCAAGATAGTTCCTTGCTGGGAGCGCTTCAGGGTTGGGGAGAGCAGCAGGTTAAAAATTGGGCAGAGTTGCGATCGTGGGTGGAGAACCGTCAGGAGCAGCAGAGGCAAGCGGCTAAATCTGCTGTCATGGTGAAAATCAGTCTGAATCAGGAAGCCTCAACCCAGGGGAAGGAAAGCAGGTATCAGATTGAGGCTCATTTTGTTCAGGACATCGATCGCTATAGAATCGATCGCCGTAGAATCGATCGCCGTGAACAAGGTTCCCCAAGCTACAAGCCCATCCACCTTCCAGGGACAACGGGTGAGGAAACTTACTCCCTAGAGGATTTAAGCACCCAAGTTCCTCAACTCGTGATTAGCGTGCAGCAAACATTCAACAATGAGGCTAGCGCCCATCTAGAAATTCATATCTTCCTGCCCCTAGAACTCATGAACCAGGATGTAGATTGCTGGATGTTCCACGATACTGAAAGACCGTTGGGGCATGAATACAACGTGGTGCTGCGGTATGCTGAACGACTCAGCCGCAACTACCGCAAATACCCTAACTGGGTAGACAAGTGGCAGCACCACCAGGATTTGCTCCAGGAGTGCGCTTTGCAGGCGTTTGTATCGGGAGATAA
>Ga0209181_10005189_pt1 | contig 18864 bp, 16 predicted proteins | sample MAT05_FD_187208 | JGI IMG/M metagenome (GOLD analysis project Ga0209181, IMG submission 187208) | Freshwater microbial communities from Lake Fryxell liftoff mats and glacier meltwater in Antarctica - MAT-05 (SPAdes) (version 2) | ecosystem: Environmental > Aquatic > Freshwater > Ice > Liftoff...
TTAAACAAGAGGTAGCCCCCGCCGAGGATGAGCAGTAAGGGTAGCCAATTGAAATTCCCCATTAGCGAGAAAATGTCACTGAGGGTAAACAACAGCCCGGTGCCGATGACCGCCAACGCGGGGATGTTGCTCATTGGATTTTTGCCTTGCGCACTGGAGGTCGCCAGCATCGCAATACCGACGACGAGAAAGATTCCAGGGAAGAACCAATCGGTCAAGAACAGGATAGCGAGACCGATCAAAAAGACTCCCCACCCAATTTGTTGACTACGCTCGTTACTGGTCATGACGATAGCTCCTTGCTTTAGAGTATAGGATTGATTGTTTGATACTTTTCTATACGCACCCGCTCAGCCTAAGTTGCGCATAACGCCCCAACTCGTGCATAATCATGAAGATGATATGCCCAGTTTCCAATAACTTCATTGAAAGTTAAGCCGAATGCCGCAACCAAAACGCAGCCGTCATGCCCAAAGACGCCACTTTAGACAACAGCGCGACGCTGTCCTTAGCGGTATTGTCGAAATCAATCGCGCGCTGAGTTATCAAGTTGAGTCGGAAAGCGTCTGGGAGACCATCGGTGATCAAATTAACACCATGTTTGATGCGACCTCGTTCTACATTGCCCTGTATGAGCCGGATCGATCCCAATTACGGTTGCCGCTCATTATTGAAGATGGGATCCAAATCGAACATGAGCCGATCCCGGTGGTGGGTATCGCCCAAGCGGTGATTCGCTATGGCTTAGAAGTCTATTTTCGAGATTTGAAGACCGAGAAGGAGCGGCTGGTCTCTTTGAAGATCATGCCCGATGAGCGTGAGCCGGGGTGGGATGCGCGGTCGTGGTTGGGGGTGCCGCTGCGAGCGCGCGGTGGGGAGATCGCGGGGCTGATCAGCTTGCAAAATATCGTCCCCGCCGCTTTTGATGACTCCGACTTGAACGCGATGATCGCGCTGGCAAGCTCGCTGTCCTTGGCATTAGATAACCAGCGCCTTAATCGGGTTGAACGCGAACGGCGGTTGATCGCCGAGTCGCTGACCAAGATCGGCGAATTTGTCAGTCAAACCCTCGACTATGATGAAGTGATGGAGCGCTTGCTCGATCAATTCCAGCGGGTCATTGGCTATGACAGTGCGGTGATGTTGCTGGTGGAGTCGGGCTATGGGGTTAAGGTCGGCGAGTCCGCCCATTTGGTGGTGGGTGTCACCCACGATCCAGAACGGTTCCCCAAAGGTTCGGAGGCGATTCCCGGGGAAGATAGCTCAGTTGCCCGTTCGTATACCGCCCGCCAGCCGGTGATCGAAGATGATGTCGATGATCCCGCGTTTTGGTGGCGCGAACCGCTGGTGGGCGGGCGTGTCCTTGGGGGTCGCCTTACGGTGCCTAACACATGGTTGTTTGTGCCGATGGTATCGCAGGAACAAGTCACGGGGATGGCGATTTTGGGGCGGCATGGCGGGCAAAGCTATTCCCAACAGGACGCCAGTGCTGCCTTTGCGTTGGCGCGGCAGGGTGCGATCACGGTCGAAAATGCCCGCCTTCATGCCCAAACCCGTAGCAATATCGCCAAATTGCAACAACGCGCCCGCCGTTTGACTTCAATTTATCAGATCACCAGTGTGATCGGCTCGTCGCTCGATAGTGATGAAATTTTGAACACGACCGCCCAGTTATTGACTGATCTGTTTGAAGCCGATCACTGCGGTATCGCTTTATTCAAGACGATTGAGGGGACTGTGAGCCAAGATTCCGGGGCGACATTGGCTGCCGAGTATCCGGCAACGGGCGCGGTGGGGCTGCATATCCCGATTCGCGGTAATGTCACGATGGAACGGATCATTGCTTTGGGGACGGCTGTCGTCATTGAAGATGTCGAAGATGCGAGTTTGGACGAAGTGACTCGCGATACTTTGCGCGGCGTAGGGGCACAATCCAGTTTGATCGCGCCGTTGGTCGCACGGGATCGGGTGATCGGCACCATCGGGATTGATATGATCCGGCATCGTCGCAAGTTTGGTGCCGAAGAGCGCGAGACGATTATGTCCATCGCCGGACAAGTGGCGATGGCGATCACCAACGCGGTGTTATATGAAGAGGCGTTGACCGCCAATCAGTTGAAGAGCGCTTTTCTCGCCAATATCAGCCACGAATTGCGCACCCCGCTCAATGCCATCATCGGGTATAGCGACATGCTGTTGGGTGATTTTTATGGCGCACTTAACCCCCAACAGAATGATCGCGTGGGGCGGGTGAACGATAGCGGTAAACATTTGCTGACGTTGATTGATGATGTCCTTGATTTGTCGAAAATCGAGTCAGGGCAGATGCGCTTGGCGTTAACCGCTATTCGCGTATCTGATATCGTGTCACCGGTGTTGCTGGAAGTACACCCCGCCATCGATGAGAAGAAGCTCACGCTGGAAGTCCAGATAAGTACGGAGCAACCGTACATTAATGCTGATCCGCGTTCGTTGCGACAGATTATCACCAACCTGATCGACAATGCCATCAAATTCACCAACACGGGCGGCGTCACCCTGATGTTGGAAGCGTTGACAGTTACTTACGACGCCGCTACGCCGTTGTCGGTCTCCCTGCCGGATCAACTTCGGATTCCGCGTGGGGATTATATGCTGCTCCGCGTCCGTGACACGGGGATCGGCATTGCGCCAGCGGATCAGGCGATCATTTTCGAGAGTTTTCGGCAGGTCGATAATTCCAGCGTCCGCCAATATGGTGGGACCGGGTTGGGGCTGGCGATCACCAAACGCTTGGTGGAACTGCATCAAGGATTTATTTGGGTGGAAAGCGCACTGGGGGAAGGCAGCACCTTTAGCCTTTTGCTGCCAGTGTTAAAAGTCGATGTGCGTCCTGTCCAAAGCGTGCGGCGCGATGGGCGCACGTTGATCCTTGTGATCGATGACGACCCGATGATGCTTCAGTTTGTGGATGATCTGTTGCCCGTCAAGGAGTTTCAAGTCACGGGGGTGTCTGATCCCATACGGGGCATGACGATGGTGCGCGATATCTTGCCCGATATCATCATCTGCGACATCATGATGCCGGGTTTGAACGGATGGGATGTGCTGGAACAGCTCCGCCAAGACTCCGCCACGAGCGAGATTCCGGTGATTATGGTTTCAATTCTGGATCAGAAGACGCAAGCGGTGGGCTTGGGGGCAGCCGGCTATCTTGTGAAGCCGATTGACCGCGAGTCGCTGATCGCGCAGATTCATCGAGTCTTACCCCAAAAAACAGGAACTAAAGGGTAAGCCAAATGCAGGCGACAACCTTTATCGTAAATAAGAACAACACGGATTTCGTCAACAGCAAATCAGCCCGCCCGCGGGCAGTCTATGGCAATGGCTGCACCCTGCTTTTTCTGGTCCCGTTTTTATTGGCAGGATTATTAGTTATCCTGTTCGCGATCTCCGAATTTCGCGATTGGCTGGAGTTGAGTACGCGCGGTGCAACGACTTCTGGGCGCATCACAGATATGTCCGTCGATTACGATACGGATGGGGATAGTTACGATATTTTCTATGAGTATGTCGTCAACGGCACCCTCTATTCAGATAGCGGATCCGTTACTGAGAGTGAATATGATCAAAGCGAGGTGGGTGCCTCAGTCGCTGTGTTGTTTGCTCCCAATCAGCCTACTCTCTCTCAGCTTGCCTCTAAAAATAATCCGCCTGTGTTTCTATTCGGTTTTAGCGTGTGCTGGAATATCATCGTCTTCCCCGTAGCTGTGGGGATGTTTATCGCAATGCGAAAAAACAATATATTGATCCGCGAAGGGCGACTGATTTATGGGCAGATCGTGACGATCAGCGGCAAGGATGATAGCGACAACGACTATATGATCTCGCTGAAATACCAGTTCCGCGCCCCCGAGGATCTTCAGATGCTAAACGCGGAAACCACGCACACCCGTGATGATTTGCGCAATACAATCCTGCCTACACGCGGTACGCAAGTGGCTATTTTGTATCGTGATCCCAAGAACTATCAGATCATGTAGCCCGTTGTGACGGGGTTTCTCAACCCGCCTTAGTTGTGAAATTTACCCCAATTTTTACGCTCAAATGTTGACACTTGCTTAATCTTGGCATAAACTAGGCTCATGAAAAACATAAACCTAGGGCGTGTGTCGCCAAAGAAGTTAATCCGCAGTTTATCCCAGCATGGGCTTTAGAGCGCGTGGTGTCTTGAGGACATCCCGCGCTTTTTATTTAGGGTGTGGCAGGTGCAAGGCTTCATTTAGCTAAAATCTAACAAGGAGGCGGGGTCACCATGGACTATGGCATGATCGGTAAAATTGAGAAGGCAAAGTGGTATGCTGCTCACCCAGAACGGGCGACATTCAATAGTTTTACGGTGGAATTTAAGGGTGACAACAGTACCTATACCTTAGAACTAAGTCCGGGGGGATGGCATTGTAGCTGCTCCGGTTTTAGAACCCATAGTATTTGCCCGCATGTGATGGCTCTGGAAAAACTGCTGAAGGTGATGCTAAAGCGCGAGCCGCTGGCATATGCCCAGGGGCAAAATGTGGTGAGCGATGTTGACAAGGCAATGCGGTATTCGGAAGAAAGCGACCGCATCAATTTTTCATCCTTTGATGTCACCTTTCAGGGTGAAAATGGCGATCATCACACGATGTTTCATGGGGATAGCTGGGCTTGCGATTGTGACTTCTTCCACAGCCGCAAGGTGTGTTCCCATACAATGGCAATGGAGCGCATCCTCAAAGGGATGCTGAATACGCCCGTGGTCATTTTTGAATAACGTTTGCTGAAAAACAAAGTTTGCGAAACAAAAAAGGACGAGGGAGCGGGGCACCCGTCCTTTTTTTGTTTGTTAGAGGTTGTGGTTCGGTAGCCTTCTGGACGGTGGTGATTAGCCATCGACTAGACTTTGTCCCAACATGGCGCGCACTTTTGAGACCAGATCGTGATGGAGGATCGGCTTCACCAGATAGTCATTGGCACCCGCTTCGATGCCACGAATAATGCTATCAGCATCATTGCGTGCCGACAGCATCAACACAGGAGTAAGCTGAGTCTCGTGCCGTTGACGGATCACTTCGCACAGTTCAATGCCATTTACTTCTGGCATCATGACATCGAGAATGATCAGATCAGGCGTATTGGTGTCCAACATTTCTAAAGCTGAAGCTGCATCACGCGCTTTAAGGACAGCGAAGCCACCGCGATCTAACATGATGCCGATCAGCGTCAGCGCACCCACTTCGTCATCTACGATCAGGACATTGCTTTTTATCGGCATTTTTTTCTTCCTAAATGGTGAATGGGTGCAAATGAAGGGGCACGCAATCACGATAATTCAAAATCACTGTTAACTCAGTTTACCATTGAGGTGACTAGATGCGCAACCAAATAGAATAAAGAACGAGAATATTAATTTTGTAAATTTCGCCAGAATGCGTAACAATAGCGGCAATAGTTGCGTATATGAATCGTAACACTGCGCATCTATGCTCTTGTCGTATCCGTAGAGGCAAAGGAAACCCCTTGATGAGTCAGAATCATGTCGTCACTGTCGAAAACATCTCTAAAACCTATGGTGATTTCAAAGCGGTGAGCGATTTATCTTTTGAGGTCTATAGTGGTGAAATTTTCGCCATGCTGGGACCGAATGGTGCCGGAAAAAGCACCACCATCCGCATGATCCTCGACATTCTAAAACCAGATAATGGGCGTATCACGGTTTTGGGGATGCCGATGAGCGACAAGATCAAAGACCGCATTGGCTATCTACCCGAAGAACGCGGTTTGTATCGCGGGGTGCCCGTGCTAGAAATGATGGTGTATTTGGGGATGTTGAAAGGCATGAGTAGCGCCGATGCCCGCAAACGCTCCCTTGCCTATTTGGAACAGCTCGAACTAGCGGACTTTGCCAAGAAAAAAGTGAGCGAGTTGAGCAAAGGGATGCAGCAAAAAGTCCAGTTTGCGGTCACAGTTCTGCACGACCCGGATCTCATCATCATTGATGAACCTTTCAGTGGGCTTGATCCCGTCAATACCTTGTTGGTCAAAAAATTGTTGCTCGATTTCAGCAAACGTGGCAAAGCCGTCATCATGAGTACCCATCAGATGCCGCAAATTGAAGAGATGGCAGAACGGTTGTTGATGATCAATCGCGGGCGTAATGCTTTATATGGCAAAGTGGATGAAGTGCGCCAGCGCTATGCGCCCCATGCGGTACGTGTGCAAGGGCAGGGGGATTGGGCGGCACTGCCCAGTGTGGAACGGGTGGAGGCAGTAGAACAAACGCGCGGCGAGGTCATGCTCTATATGACAGCCTCCGCCACGCCCGATACCTTACTGGGCGAGATCGCCGCTGCACCCAATGTCCATATCCGTAGTTTTGAACTCGCCATCCCCAGCTTGAACGAGATTTTCGTGCAAGTGGTTCACGATCAAGGTGGAATCCCTGCCGAACTTATCAAAGCGGGAGGCAAAGCCCATGCATAGAATCGGGCTGATCGCTCGTTACGAGTTTTTGTCGAATATTCGCAAACGTTCCTTTTTGGTTGCCTCCATCGGGATGCCCATCTTTACCGTGATCATTTTCGTCATCATCGCTTTGGTTGCCGTTGATTCGGAAACAAATGTCGATCGCTTTGCGAAGGTGGGTATGGTCGATCAATCTGGCGTGATTGCGAACCTTGCGATTTTGGATGGGACACTGGCAGAAGGTGAGCGTCCGATTGAGTTTATTGCGTTTGCCGATGCGAACAGCGCGCGCGCCGCGTTGGATGCCAGCGACATCGGTGCATATTTTGTTTTAGAAGCGGATTACTACACAACGGGTCGGGTTGTTTTGGTGTCGTCATCGGGCAGCCCAGAAGCGCTGACCGACCGTCTGAATCTCTTGTTGATTCGCAACCTCAGTACCGGCATTGATCCGATGCTCTTGGAGCGCATTCTCGACCCGACGACTCGGAACGTGCGCGATTTGAGTACCGGACGGTTGCTGCCGCCCGAAGGGATTATTTTTCTGGTGCTGACGCCGATCATCTTCGCCGCCATTTTTATGATCGCAGGTACCACCACCAGCGGTTATTTGATGTCGGGGGTGGTTGAAGAAAAAACCAACCGCATCATGGAGATTCTGATCACAGCGGTCACGCCTATGCAGTTGTTGGCGGGGAAGATCCTCGGCTTAGGGCTATTGGGATTATTCCAACTGGTCATCTGGGCGGTGCTGGGAGTGGTCGGGGGGGTGCTTTCGCAATCGCTTAGTTCTGATGTCTTGAGCGGCTTTTATATCGCTCCGGATTTGCTGGCGCTGATGATTATCTACTTTCTGCTCGGCTATTTTACGTTGGCAACCGTGATGGCGGGTATCGGCGCGGTGGTGGGGTCGGAACAAGAAAGCCGTCAGTTTTCTGGCATTGTCACGCTGTTGTTCGTGGTGCCGTTCATCGCCTTTGTGACTTTTATCATCGACCCCAATGGTGTCGTGCCAACGGTGTTATCGATTATCCCGCTCACGTCGCCCACTTCGATGATCATGCGTGCCAGTTTTACCATTGTCCCGCCTGAACAATTGCTTCTCAGCCTTGCCTTACTGGTGGCGTTTAATCTATTGGTCTTGTGGGTGTCGGCGCGTATTTTCCGCTTGACGCTGTTGCTGGTCGGCAATCCGCTGAGCGCCCGTCAATTATTGGGCTTGTTCCGTCCGCGTCCGGTGCATTCGGTTTTGACCGCGCCGACAGGGGAAGGCAGCGCCACGACATGACGACACTGGTCTATAGGATGCAAGGGGAAAACCTGTGACACGCGATTTTTGGATCGTTTTTCAATACGAATTGCGCCGCAATCTGCGCCGTTCGGGATATTTGTTTACGACTTTTGGCATCCCGTTGCTGGCAGTGGTCGGGCTATTTTTGTACCAACAAATCGCGGGCACTCAGGCGCAAAATGCCCCCGACCCAACCGCAGAAGTGACGGACGATCTGGGCTTTGAAGGGTTGCGGAGTGCGGGGTATGTCGATCTGGCGAATATCACGACCCCAGAGACCGGCGATCCAAGTGGTATTCTGACTCGCTATGATGATGAGGCTGCTGCCCTTGCTGCTATCACCAATGGCGATATTCAGTTGTATTACCTGATTGAGCCGGATTATTTGGCGACGGGCAACGTCATCGCCGTGCAACCGCGCGTGGTTTTGGGGGAACTCAATTTTCAGCCGATCTCGCAACTACTGTTCAGCGTCGTGACGAAAGACTTAGACCCTGAATTGCGTGCGCGTCTGGCGAATCCGTCTTTGCTTAGCCTCACCAATTTGCAATTGACTTCGGTCGCGACGACCGCCGACGCGGATGCGGATGCTGGTGAGGGGAGTGCCTTTGTGTTGGTGTATGTGTTTGGCTTGGCATTGACGTTCAGCTTGTTCGTCACCAATGGCTATCTGATGCAGTCGGTGATCGAAGAAAAAGAAACTCGTCTGGTCGAGATTTTGCTATCGTCGCTGCGCCCCCGTGATTTGCTGAGCGGCAAAATCATCGCGCTTGGTATTTTGGGGTTGCTGCAAGTGGCGGCATGGGTTGTCGGGTTGGTGGCTGCGGTGCAGGTCGCGGCGGGTTCAGACTTTGTGCAGACACTTGGCATTTTGGCGACGCTGGCGAATATTCAAATCCCATTTGATATTTTGCCGGTGTTGCTGGTGTATTTCGTGCTGGCATATCTGATGTTCGCGGGTTTTTACAGCATCGTCAGTGCGCTGTCAAATTCCATGCGCGAGGGTCCGCAATATGCCGTACTGTTTACCTTGCCGGCAGTTTTGCCATTTTATTTCATCAGTGTGTTTACGTCAGAACCCAATGGCACACTGGCGACGGTGATGAGTATCTTCCCGCTGACTGCGCCGATGGCGATGACGATGCGTTTGGTTTTGACCGATGTGCCCGTCGCGGATTTGGTGATCAGCGTGGCGCTACTGGCGGTGAGCGTGGTCGGCGTCATGTGGCTGGCAGGGCGCATCTTCCGCGTGGCGATTTTGCTATCGGGCAGTATGCCGAAATTGCGCGATATCCCGCGCTTGATCCGTAGTTGAGGAAGGGGCAGGTAGGGTCACGAAAGATGAGTAAAGGCGTAAATTTTCTCATCTGAACCCTCTTGACCTTTGAAAAAATACGCCTTATACTGTGATCATTGTCGGCTTAACCATAAAGGAGGTGATTTTGTGTTTATTCGCAGTCATGAGGGGGCTACCCCCTGAGACGCTCATCTCTCTAATGAGCGTTTCTCTACCCCCTAGAGGATAGCTCCCACGACAGCACCGCCCCTCGTGTCCACGACACGGGGGGCGCTGTATTTTTATAGCCCCATGCCTTGTTTCGCCCTGCTATTTTTCAGCCTTATCACCATAATCCTCTAAAAGCTTGCTAGAATTAAAGCGTACCCTTTGACGATTGGTACACCACCATAGGGAAAAGATGATGAGACGGCAGGTGATGAGCCTGATATTTCTGGCTTTAGCGACGGTTTTCGCGTGGGCACGGGTGGCGAACGCCGATACTAGGGAATCTTTTAGCGCGAACTGGACAGCAGAGTATTACAACAACACGACCCTGTCTGGAGCGCCGGTGTGGGTCGAAACTTTATCTGGAGAGATTGATTTCTTTTATGGCTATGCCAGCCTTGTCCTCGGCATTGTCAATGAAGATGATTTCTCGATACGTTTCTCAACCGTTCGGTCTTTTGACGAGGGGCTTTATAAATTCTGGCTCATTTCTGATGATGGGATGCGCATCTTCATCAATGGGGTCAGTGTCTATGATGAATTTGTGGAGCGCTCAACAACACAAGCGCACTTCACGAGGATCATGACAGCGGGGACACATGATGTCGTTGTTGAATATTTTGAAGCCAAAGGGGGCGCAGTTGCTTGGTTTATGTGGCTCCAAACAGGTACGCTGAATGTCACCCTCGATCTATTAGATCGTCCACCCAAACCACACCCGTCATGGCAAACGTTTGTCCATATGCTGTTGATGGATTACAGCGGCGCATCACCTATCCTAGACATGTGGTCACCGACTGATCAGACGGGTACGGTTTATCCGACGGAAATTAGAATGGGGGCGTATCGCTTGTGGGTGAAATCTGATACCGCGCTGGCAAGGGCGCAAACCGTGACGCTAGTGGCGGGTGAGAACGCCATCACGGTGAACGCGCAACTGCGCGAGGGCGATGCCGACGGTAACGGGTTGATCAACATCACCGATTTCTCGCTGTTGGCGACTCCTTTTGGCAAGTTGAGCGGTCAGGCGGGGTTCAATATTGCGGCTGATTTCAATAATGACGGCATCATCAACATCACTGACTTTTCGCTGTTGGCGACGAGTTTTGGGCAAAGCGACGCCAGCCCATAAGCGTCAATCCTTCCTCAACCAACAGTCGCTCGGATAAATGAATGGACACTCAACAGGGTGTCCATTTTGGTAACTACTCAGGTACCCCTCACCCCGTCCGAGCGCGCTCGGCACCCCCTCTCTCACAAACAGGAGAGGGGGAGAAAAGCGGTAGAAAGTCCCTCTCCATAAGCGAAGCGGCGGGGAGAGGGATTGCCGCTTCGCTTTGGGTGAGGGCTGAGCAGTTACCCATTTTGTTTTTGATGCTCGCGACGGCGCGCCTATACGCCTGACGATTTTCCATATAATCAAACACAGTGTATGAAAAAGGGGTGTATTTTTAGGACAGTATGTATAAAATAGGCATATCAGAGTTGGTTTTGCACGCAAAAGGGGTTTTCACATGATCATCGCCATTCCCAAAGAAGTTAAAAACAACGAATATCGGGTTGCGCTACCGCCGAGCGGCGTGCGCGAATTGACGCGCCGTCAGCACACTGTCTTGGTCGAGACCAACGCCGGAGCCGGCAGTGGTTTTAGCGATGATGAATATGCCCAAGCAGGGGCGACCATCGTCCCCACCGCCGATGAGACCTGGGCGCGTGCCGATATGGTGGTCAAGGTCAAGGAACCGCTGCCCACAGAATATGGTTATTTGCATGAAAAATTGATTTTGTTCACCTATTTGCATTTGGCGGCGGATGAAGCCTTGTGCCGTGCGATGATGAACAGTGGCGTGACCGGGTTGGCATACGAAACGGTGCAAATGCCGAATGGTCATTTACCGCTGTTGCAACCCATGAGCGAAGTGGCGGGGCGGATGGCGACGCAGATTGCGGCGCAATATTTGCAAAAGCCCGAAGGCGGGCGCGGCGTCTTGATGGGCGGCGTCCCCGGCGTGCGCCCGGCGCACATCGTCATTTTGGGGGCGGGCACGGTCGGCACCCACGCGGCGCAAATCGCGTTGGGCATGGGCGCGCAGGTGACGTTGATGGATATCAACTTGGAACGGTTACGCTATCTTGATGAAGTGATGGGATCACGCGGGCGACTGACGACCGTTTATTCTAACGAGATCAATGTGAGTACCGCGCTGATGACAGCGGATGCCGTGATCGGTGCCGTGTTGGTGACGGGCGCACGCGCGCCCCGCTTGGTCACGCGCGAGATGCTGCGCTTGATGCCCCGCAATAGCGTGATCGTGGATGTGGCGGTGGATCAAGGGGGATGCGTGGAGACCACCCGCCCGACTACGCACAGCGACCCGACGTATTATGTGGATGATGTCCTTCATTATGGCGTTGCCAACATGCCCGGTGCGGTGCCGCGCACCTCCAGCCTCGCGCTGTCGAACGCCACCCTGCAATATGTGATTAAAGTGGCTGGGGGCGATCTGGATACTGTGATGGCGCAAGACCCAGCCTTAGCGGGCGGTTTGAATTTGCGCGGCGGCAAGATCGTGCATCAGGCGGTCGCCGACACTTTCGGACTGTCGATGCGCTAAAAGCAATTTTGTCGTTGCTGCTGTCGAAACAGGCGAGCGACCCCATCAGGTCGCTCGTTATTTTTGTTGTAGTTTTCGCTGTACAAAGACGCGGAATGGGTACGCTAATTTTTCGGTCTCGACGACATCCACCGCCAAGAGCAGGGTATTGGCAACCTCAAAATCGCTATGGAGGCGTTGAATTTCGCTGATTTGGGCGGGGGATGGCTCATGCCGGAACAGCGTGACCACCATCGTATGCTTGCCCGATGTGAACAACAGCCAGTACCCACTGGCGATCTGTTTGCGATGATAGAGGACATCGGTCTTGCCGGGAGCGTTGGTGGTGGCAGCCCGGAAGGACTCTGTGAATTCTTCATGCGGCACATCAAAATTGCCTAACGACTCGAAGAAGTGGTTGCTGCGTCGATGATAGATGAGCAACCCAACCGCTTTGCCCATACTCGATTGGCGAATGCCGATGGTTCTGCCCCCCGCTGTCTCGACAAGTTCTGAGTCTTTGGTCTCTAATGCCGCTTCCGCGAGATCAAGTTGGCTGTGATGATGCGCATACAGCGCGTCAAATTGCTCTCGGCTGATTTTGCCGGATGCGTATTCGGTCAAAAGATTAGCAATTTTGGCTTGGGTTTGCGCCTTGAATTCGACGATCTTTGTGCGGCTGCGTTGTTGCGACATCTTTGAAGAGTCCCCCTGCACATAAGTAGATGGTAAAGGCTTTTGGATACTGGGGATCAAACCGCCTGTGTGGATGGGGTATCCACACAGGGGCAAACCAGTGCCTTTAGTTTACCATCAAGGGGGTGCTTATTTCCTTAAGCCTAGCATTTTCAAAAGGCGCTCAAATAGGGTCGGGGAGGGTGGGGTCGCATCCACTCCTTTGGGATCGGGGAGATGTCCAGATTGGGCTTCGGTCTGTTCCAGTTGATAGGTCTCTAACGTACTGTGGCTTGTATTGTGAATAGAAATACGCTCGTGTTCTTGCTGCATCTCTTTTTGGCGACGATAAAATTCTTCGGACATGGACGGGTCTCCTATTGACGTGTCCCTATTATAACGAGAAAACATAACGAGAAAACAACAGAATCTAAAAAATGCTTTTGGCATCTGCCAGAAATGCGCCTCCCCGTACCTTCGTCCATGTGCAGCGTAGGCTCACACAGTGTATACTTTCCTCATATTCGCGCATCTGGTGGCATTTCATGCGCGCTGACGACTAAAAATAAGGAAAGGTCTTCCGAAATGAAAATGCGTACTTTAAGCCTAGCCCTGCTGGCGCTTTTCCTGCTCATCGGCGCGGCAATCATGATCAATGCCGATGTGTCGCAGGAATTTGGCACCGGTTGGACGGTTCAGTATTACAACAATGCCGCGCTCACAGGCAGTCCAGTCGCGTCCGAGGCGCTCACCGGGGGCATTAACTTCAATTGGGGCACATCCAGCCCCAAACCGGGCGTCGTGAACGATGATAACTTCTCGACGCGCTATTCGTCCGTACAGTTATTCAACGCTGGAACTTACGAATTCATCGTCTCCTCTGATGACGGCGTGCGTATCCTCATCGATGGGGCATCGGTACTGGACCGTTTCATTGGACGCCAGTTGACGACGGATCGGTTCCAAATTAATTTGACGGCGGGCACGCATTCGCTGGTCGTCGAATATTTTGAGGGTATCGATCAAGCAGCGTTACAATTCCAATGGTTCCAAATCAGTGGTGGCTCCACCCCCGGCACGGGCACCGCAATAGTAGATGGCGGGGGCGGTGCCTTTGTGACCGCCGGACCGACGTTGACCGCCAGCCCTATCCCGCCGACATCAGTGCCGGCTATTCCGCCGGGCGCATTGAGCGGCACCGTGATCCGCGCGCAAGTCCTGTTGGTGCGTAGCGCTCCGTTCTTGGGTGCGCCAGTGGCAGACCGAGTCTTGCGCGGACAAACCTATCAGATCCTCGGTCGCGATGAAGCGTCGTTGTGGTACCTCATCCAGTTGAGCAATGGTCAAGGGTGGGTGTGGCACTATTACTTTAACGTCAATGGCAATTCGTATAACGCGCCTGTGCAGAACGCCTTTGTCACTTCGGGGATGCCCGCGTCCGAGACCGGTGTCGTCGGTCAAAGCGAAGCGACTTTGCGTTTGCGTGCCGAACCGAATGTGTTGTCCACCCAAATTGGGCGCATCCCATGGGGTGATTTGCTGCCGATTTTGGAGCGCACGCGCGACGGTTGGTATCGCGTGATTTGGCGTGGGACGGTTGGTTGGGTGGCGGGTGATTTCGTCAAACTGGTCACCGGGGATATCAATAACGTGCCCCAACGTTAAGGGGTACTTGCGTCATTGATCCCCATAGTCATCAACAAATCCTGCGAGGTAGGTAGTCCCTGCTTCGTGGGATTTTGTTGTTGATGATGAAGGGATGTTTACGCTTGTTGAATATTTTGGGCGAGGCGGCTGACGAGCGTTTTTAGTTCGCGCATGGAGACGGGCTTGGTCATGAACAAGTCAAAGCCCAACTCATGACATGTTTCACGATAGTGATCCTCTCCCGAAACGATGATAACTTCGGTGCCAATGTTGAGGGTATCGCGCAGATGTGCCAGCAATTCCGTGCCATGCTCACCATTTAAGCGCATATCACAGATGATAATGTCGTAGGTTTTGTGGTTCACCAGTTCGATGGCATTGCTTAGCGATGCCACCGGGTCAACATTAAAATTCAGACTCATCAAGGCTTTGGCGTACAGCATCAATAGGTCGATATTATCTTCCACAATGAGTATGTTGGGGTTGCGGAACATGATTTATCCACACCTTTTGAAAGGGCTACGATAGGAGAGAGTGAGCATCATAATTATACTTGACAGCGGGAAGAATCAGCCACTGCGATTGTAAAAATTCACAAGTATTTCGTTAATTAGAAAATAATAAATAAATTTTAAGTGGTTGATTAAATGATGATGAGCGATACCGCACGAAGGCGGGTTTTACGGTAGTGCCACATGAGAATGATCCCGCTAGTCAACCATGCCCCAATACCGAAGATGAGTATTCCCGGAAACCACCATGGGCGATACTCAAAGACTAGCGTGTGACTTCCGGCGGGCACGATCACCCCTCGAAACATCACATCAGCCCGCAAGATCGGGGTTGTGGCTCCGTCAAGGGTGGCAACCCATCCCGGATAATGCGCATCTGTTTGGACAAACAACCCTGCTTGCGTCGTGTTGACCTGAAACGCGCTGCGCGTTGCTGTACGGCTGACTTCCTGAATTTGCCCCATGCCACTAGGGGATGGTCGGTTTTCCAAAATGTCATTGACCCCTAACGTGTTGCTGGCAATCACCGCCATTTGGCTGGCATCGAAGGACGGATGACGCATCAATTGAAGCGCTGCTTCGGTGCCATAAATATCATCTGCCACTTGATTTACAGCATATACGAAAAATGTATTGGGAAGCGTAAACGTATTTTCATAAAGTTTGATGTCACTGGAAAGCACCCGTCGAAACGGAGCGGGGGTCAATTGCTGGAAAGTGTTTGACGGCAAATGTGCCAGTGTGACCGCCCGCACGATCCCTTGATCGCTGGTTTGGACGTTAATCGTCTCTACGGTGGTATCGTCAGGCAGGGCATAGCGGGCAAAACGATAGCGCTCCAGCGGTTCATCGCTGGTCAGCATAGGGAGGGGGATATCGTCGCTGAAAACGGTCGGCGCGAGGCACGGATCGGCACTACAGGCATAGAGCAGGTCGATCACTGTGGGCACAAACCCAGTTGGGTTGGGATACTGGACGCCCCCCGTGCGCCCGAAGGTGGTATCAAAGAAGATGCCCTCGCGCACGAGATCATAGACTTTATCATTCAGCAGATAGCGCGTGCCCGTCAAGTTGAGCCAACGCTGATCGGGGAGACAGGCACCGCCGCACGCATCGTGATACAGCACTTCGCGTAGTCGCCCGTCGAGCGTGCGCATTTCGCCCGGCGGCAGCAGCAAAGACGTGAAGGCGGTGTAATTGCCGGTGGGCAGTAAGCCACCGTCGAAACCATCAATGGAAGGGATACCCCAGAGTAGGTTGAGGTTCGCCGCCAACACTTCACGCAATTTGACGGTATCGAATGCCAGCGCCCGCGTTTCGCCGGTGATGCCAAGCGCCTCATAGCGCCGTTCGAGCGCCGCCCGATCCCCGGGATCGAATGCGAGATCGCTGAAGCTGAGCAACCGCCCGCGTGTTTCTACCGCTTCGCTGTAGACGAGCATTTGGCTGATCGAGAAGCGTTGCTCGGTGAAGGCGTCGGGGGGTACCAGTTGGTTATATGCTAATGCGCCCGATGCCAGCAGCAGCTCGACCACGCCAGCACCGATCCACAATATCATGCCACGTCGTCGTAAGCGGGGGGATGCGCGTTGTTGCCGGATCAGCCCGAAGCCCACCAGCGTTATGACCCACGCCGCGATCCAGCCCACCCAAGTGATCATCTCTGGCGGGTATGATGGGGTGAGGTCAGGGGTACGGGTCACCAGTGGCGAAAGCAACCCTAGCCCGATGATGCCGATCAGGAAACCGCCAAATGCTGCGACGTGCCAGCGTCGGCGCGGAGTCAGATGCGTCAAGAGGTGGTCTGCGCCCAATGCTGCCAGCATCGCCACCCCCAACGAGAACAAGACCAACCAGCGTGCCGGCACCCGAAACAGATTGAACCCCGGCAAGCCCGCCAGCAGCCAATACACAGGGTTATACACGCCGTAGGCGAACGCCAACCCGACGAACGCGATCACGATCCAGCGCGTTTGCGGCAGGCTGAACGAACGGCGGATGCGCCCATGACTACCGCCAAGCGGCGGCGTGGCAAGCGCACCCCACCATGCCAGCGCCATGCCGATGATGCCGGGATAGGCGATGTATTCGCTAAAAATCATCCGGTCGTAACTCGGCAAGAGTCCGCGCGCGGTGACGAACGGATTGAACGAGAAGGCGGTTGCTTGGTTGACATTAAAGCCGCCGCTGCGGTTGGACAAACCGGATAATTCTAGCGTAGGGATGATCTGGGGCGTCGCCAAGAGCAATGCCCCTACCCCCGCGGCGGCGACGGTCAACACGCCGCGCAGGGGGCGGGTACACAGGGCATATAGCCCTAGCGTCACCCCCGTGATGAAGACGGTTTGGGTGTGTCCGCTGAAGATTTGGAGCGCCAACGCCATCGCCAGCAGCAACCCGCCGCGCACGGGGCGGGTGCCTGCCAAGTCGAGCAGAACGAGCGCCCACGCCAGCCAGCTTAAACCCTGAAGCTGATTGATCTGCTCGACATGCGCGCCGATATGCCCACCGAGCGCGAACACCACCGCCCCGAAGATCGCCGCTGCCTCACCAACGTGCAGCACCTGCCGCGCCAGTACATAGCCCCCTAACGCCGTCCAAAAGATATGGAGCAATACGCTGAGGCGCACCCCATCGGGCGGCGACAACGGCGCGACGATCCAGTTGGGTGGGTAGAATGTCCCGATCTGGGGGTTTGCCAGCAAGGGGGCACCCATGAATAGGTCAGGCGTCCACAGGGGCAATTCGCCATTGAGAAAGGCGGCATTGCGCAGATGCCAATAAGGGTAGTGGTAGCTGTAGGTATCGCCGCGCGCCATGATCCAATCGCTGAATGCCAAGCCCCGAAAGGCGATCAAGACCAAGATCAGCAGGATGATCACAGGGCGTAGACGCGAGAAAAGCCGTCCGCGACGCGCAATCAAGCTGGGCGTGGCTGTGGACGGCTTAGAGGAGGGGGCTGTGGTAGTGTGATGATCAGGCAGTGACGAAACCTTTTGTGACGACAGCGTGGGCACGATGCGCCGAGCTACTCGACACTTTGGGGTTCGGCGTCCATGACGGCAATGGGTGCCGTCGTTTCAACTGCGCCTTCGGGGGCGCGCGTCGGGATGTAGTGTTCTTCGTGTTCATGTTTTTCTTGCGAGACCATCCAGAAAACCACGAGCATGGTGACTAGCGCAACAATAATGAGGATCCAACCTGCGAGTGTATTCACCGCGACCTCCGTATAGAAAGTGTCAAAATCAAAGTTGTGTTTATTCTAACATCAAAAACAGGGGGAAGGGATTGGAAACTGGCAGAGCAGGACGCAAACTCAGGGTAGGAAACAGGGAGCGGTGAATTATGATGATCATGACCGCGATATACAGGTGGGGTAAGGTAAAAGTTTGATAATGTCACATCTCCAGTTCGGGGATTTACGGGCGGTGCTGATCCTGATCGGCAAGTGGCTACTATTGGGGAGCATCGTCGGGGTGTTGGCGGGGACGGCATCGGCGCTCTTCCTCACCACCTTATCATGGGCGACGGCGTTCCGGCTGGAATTCCCCGCGATCATTGGGCTGCTGCCGCTGGCGGGCTTTGGGATTGGCTGGTTGTACCACCGCTTTGGGGGGGCGGCGGGGCAGGGCAATGCGCTGGTTATCGAAGAAATTCACCAAAATCAGGGGCGCATCCCGTTGCGTATGGCTCCGTTGGTGCTGGTCGGCACGTTGACGACGCATCTTTTCGGTGGGTCGGCAGGGCGCGAAGGCACGGCGTTGCAAATGGGTGCCAGCCTCGCCGACGGCGCGGCGCGCTGGTTTCGGCTGGATCGCGCTGACCGACGCCTGATGATCATGGCGGGGATCAGTGGCGGCTTTGGGGCGGTTTTTGGCACGCCGATTGCCGGCTTTGTCTTTGGCATGGAGGTGCAAAGCGTGGGGCGCATCCGCTATGACGGGGTGATCCCATGCTTGGTGGCTGCCGTCGTCGGGGATTTGGTGACGCGCGCATGGGGTGTCGGACATGCGCAGTATCCGGCGCTCCCGTTGTTGGAAATCGACACCGTGCTGCTGATCAAAGTCGCCTTTGCTGGGCTGATCTTCGGCATCACCAGTATTTTGTTTGTGGAACTGACGCATCTGGTCAAACGTGCCGCCGTCCGTTTTGTGGCGTATC
>Ga0209181_10005190_pt1 | contig 18855 bp, 11 predicted proteins | sample MAT05_FD_187208 | JGI IMG/M metagenome (GOLD analysis project Ga0209181, IMG submission 187208) | Freshwater microbial communities from Lake Fryxell liftoff mats and glacier meltwater in Antarctica - MAT-05 (SPAdes) (version 2) | ecosystem: Environmental > Aquatic > Freshwater > Ice > Liftoff...
TTGCTTTCATCAAAGCAATAATTTTTGGAAAAACAGTATTGTGTGCTCCACTGAGTATGCTTACGCCAATGGCATCCACATCTTCCTGCAACGCAGCATTAACAACCATTTCGGGGGTTTGGCGCAGGCCGGTGTAAATTACTTCCATGCCGGCATCACGCAGGGCTGTAGCAATAACTTTGGCACCACGGTCGTGTCCATCTAAACCTACTTTAGCAACCAAAACCCGTACAGGCCTTTTGTACTCCATAATGCTGATGTTTTTAAACTTTTGTAAAAGTAACGCTATTCAATAAATATCAGTAATACTTTGCTACTTTGCAGCATATCTTACAATCAACACTTATGATTAAATCCGCAGCCGAAATTTCAGGTTATTTAAAACATGGCGACTATGCAGTTGCTGTACGACGTACACTTGATCTCTGCCTCGATTCGGGCATTGATGCTTTAATTGAAAGAGCCATCAAGTGGAGCAGAACTTATCATGAGTTTGAAAAGGCAAGTGCCCAAAAAAAATTTCCTATAAATTTTATTGAAGAAGCGGAAAGTATTTTGCAAGAAGTATCCAAAACTGATACTGGCCGTGGGCAGCAAAATCTTAACTTAATAAGTGCAGACAAAATTTCAAAAAAATACCGAAACGGAAGCTTTAGTTTAAAACCCATCGACCTAGAGATAAGTACCGGCCATGTATTGGGTGTTGTTGGTGAAAATGGAAATGGTAAAACAACTTTGTTGCGTTGTCTGGCCGGACAATTGGGTCTAAACAACGGTGTTATTAAATATCATCTGTTGGGAAAACCTGATGCATACGCCATCAAGAACCATATTGCTTTTATTCCGCAGCGCATTCCTAAATGGTATGGAATGCTTAAAGATAACCTGCATTTTAGCGCAGCCATTGCAGGTATAAACGGCGATAAAAATAACTTGATGGTGAATTTTATGCTGGAGCGCTTAAACCTCAGCAGCTTTGCACACCTTACCTGGGACCAGATAAGCAGCGGCTACCGCACCCGGTTTGAAATTGCCCGGATACTTTTACAAAAACCACGATTATTAATTTTAGATGAACCATTGGCTAACCTGGATATTAATGCGCAACAAACCATTTTAACCGATCTGATATTTATGGCCAAGGGCGCACACAACCCCATGGGAATTATTTTAAGCTCTCAGCAATTGCACGAGGTAGAGAAAGTTGCCGATGAAGTAATCTTTATAAAACACGGCAAATGTTTGTACAAAAGTAATGACAGCGAAGGCAAAATTACCAGCAACGCTGTTGAATTTGAAACCAAAGCCCAACGGGAAAGTATTATCAGCCTGTTTGGCGAAGAAAATATTGAACTGCAGTTTAACGGCGGATTTTATACCATTGTTTCATCTGCACTTTCATCGCAACAGATAATTGCAAAAATGATAGGAGCAGGTATTGAGCTTACTTATTTAAGAGATATTACATACAGCACAAAACGTTTATTTTAATCACAGCAACATTATTTACATGAGCAAAAGGCCAATGCTTCCGTCGTTACTGCAAAAAATTGATGATAAACTTTTACGCAATAAGCCCGGCGTGTGGGCTGCACGTACACACCTGGTGCTTTATTTTACCATGGCATTTGCGTTGATACTATCCGCACTTTGTTATTTTGTTTTTTTTGATGCAAAACAATACAGTCACGTGGGTGCCTGGAACACATTTGTTGTAATGATTGCGATGGTAGGTTTTGTTTTCTGGATGATTTTTTTACTGCGGTTTAATGTGTTTAAACGTTTTGGCCACTGGAGTGCTGCCGATGGGTTAAGAGATTTTGGATTATATTTTATAAGTATTGGAGCCATGGTAGCGGTTTGTTTTGTGCCATCGGCAGTTGAAACGCTGAGAGCAAACCAGCAATTTGGCAACGAAGAAATTGTAAATGACATTAACGAATTAAACATCAATGCCTGCAGGCTGGAGTATAATATGCTGCCGCTGGTTTGGGAGCCAGATACCTGCAGGGTAGTGGATACATTGCCAGTAGTGGTTTACAGCGATTCGGGGGTTCAATATGAAAGTGTTGACGGTGAAGAAACAACCGATGTGGCTATGCCGATGCCGGTAAACAAAATTAATACTATTGATACAGCAGGTTTAAGAAATAAACTGAATAATGCTGACAGTGTTATAAAACTCAACGATTCAACGTATGTGTTTTACGAATGTCCCACCTATATGTTCGTGGGAGCTTACAATTCGGATAAGTACTCGAAAGTAAAAGTCATGAACTCGGCCGACATTTACAACAGCGTGCTTAAAAATTATCAGAAACCCGACAGGGCGGCCTTATTAAAACGAATGTTGGAGTTAAGGAATAAATACGGCGTTGATGATAGAAATTATTATGGAAATTATTACGATAATAACCAGGAGACCAGTTATGAAGCCAGGATTAAACAGAAATATGATTTTGGGAGAATCAGCAATGGCGTAAACAATGTTGTACAAAAAAAATACGAGTGGACAGAAAACTGGCCAATTTACCTCCGTATTTTTTATTACGCAACCCTGTTAATTACCTTACTGGTTTTTATATTCAGGCATACTAAGGCAAAAACATTTTTCTTATCGGTGCTTACCGCGGTACTGCTTACAATATTAACTGGTTTAATTATGGTATTAAGTTATGGCCAGAAGGATATCTCCCTTCTGTCATTTATTATTGTTTACTATGCAGTATTTTTAATTTTGGCTGTATCTGTATTTAAAACTAATGTACGAACTGCTGTGCAGGGCATTGGGTTAAATTTGTTTTTATTTATGACGCCGTTTATTCCATTGGTTATAGTGTCCCTATATCTAGAAATACAACAGCGCAATTTATTTAATAATCCGGAAATGGATCGTTCGTATTACGACAGCCATTTGTATTATCTAACAGCAGAAATTGCCGGCAGTGTTATATTGTTCATCTTATTGCAACCACTGTTTAAAAAACTATACCGTAAATGGTTTGCTGCGCCAGAGGAATAAGAATTACAGACACTGCGTATTCAAAAACTTAAGTGTTGCCTTATTGTAATCGCTATACATCTGGTGGTCGGATACCGAAAGGTTTATCTGCTCCACAATAAAAAGCTTTTGTAATACAGTTAAACTGTTAAGCTCTGGAAAAGCTGTGGGGTTGGCCTGGTATGTAGTTATAAATGCATCTGAAAAACCAATAAAATAATTTTTACTGGTCAGATAACCTTTTGCTTTCAGTTCATTAAATACTGCGGTAGATTTGGCAATGCTGATGTCGCCTCTTCTTGCAAAACGCTCGGCATACAAAGGCGCACGTTCCTTAATTAAATATTTACTACAAACACCACGGCCGGTAATCGTTTGTGAATTGGATAAAGCGGCTGCATTGCCGGCAGATCCCACATTTTCATTATTATCGTACCGGGCCATACAAAACTGAAGCGGAGTAAGGGTGGTTAAAGAAACCGCTCCAGCCTGGGCACAATAGCTTACACCGGCTTTGTGTTTGTAATAAGCCGAAAGTGAGGCGGCATAATTACCTCCATTGCTCATGCCGGCTGAAAAACGCAATTTGCTGCGGTTGGTGATGCCACGGTTATACAAAGTATCGGTGAGTATTTTGATATTAGCGTAATCAATATTGCTGACAGAATCCGCAGGCGCTACCAACCATCTTAATTTACCATCTCCATTGGCATCAACACCGGTTGTAGCTTCTTCGCATTCAGTAATTATAATTCCAAAATTATCTGCAACCAGATCTTTTATTAATTGTTTGAACTCAAAACTGGTGGCAGTGTTTTGGGCAGTACCGCCGGTGCCATGCAGCAGGTAAACAAAACCTTTATGCCCGGCAGGGAAATAGGAATACACAGGTTTCATCCGGTCTCTTCCCCTTATTTGCTCAAAATTTAAAGTAATAGGTGTGATTGTTTTTAAAGTACCTGTAAATGATACATTCCTGTTGGGCATAATAAACCAGGTATGCCATTCTTCAAATGCCTGTAAAAGCGAAACATCGCCACTCCATTTATCAAATTGCTGGTTGTCGCCGTAGGCAATGCTGAAAATATCTACCGTGTCGCCAATTTTGTATTTGCCTGCCCCATAGCCATTGTTTACCGATACGGTAAAACTATCTACTACCGGAACAATGGGAGTTAAGGTATCAGAAGACGATTTATTGCAGGCAATAAAACCAAGGATTACGATGGCTGAAAGCAGTTGTTTCATTATATAAATTTTACGATAGACTATTTTTAATTGAATAGGTTTAAAGCTGAGAGAAATTAACCAAAGCGTTTTTTATTCGCTGTATTGTTTCGTCCTTGCTAATGGCTTCTGCTATGACAAAAACACCCGGCCCCATTTTACTACCCACAAGCATCACCCGAAATATCATTTGTAATTCGCCTACTTTAATACCTACCTGTCCGGCAGGCAGGTTTTTTTCTGTTGCAAGAGTCTTAAATTCAGTTTCGATAAAAAGTATATTCCAATCGGTATTTAGATTGTACCTGGATGCCAGTTCAATAAAGAAATCATGCTTTGCTTCATCCCATTTAGGCTTAACCGATGCTTCATCATACGCAACCGGGGCGTGGTAAAAGAAAACAGCCTGCTCAAAAAAATCGGTAAGTAATGTACAGCGTTCCTTTACCAGCTCCAGTATTTTAGCAAAGTGTGCTTCATCAGTAATGGAAATGCCTTTCGATTCAAAAATATCTTTTACTCTTCCCTGGTAATTACTAACAGGCAATTTCTTGATCCATTCCTGGTTAAACCATTTTGCTTTTTCAAAATCGAATTTTGCGCCGGCCGCATGTACCCGATCCATACTAAAGCTGGCAATCATTTCTTCCATGCTGTATAATTCCTGCTCGGTGCCATCGTTCCAGCCAAGTACTGCCAGCAGGTTAATGAATGCTTCTGGCAAAAATCCCCTTTCTTTAAATCCTTCGGTAAGTTCATTTGTTTTTGGGTCGGTCCCCGCAGGGGCCTGTGGCCAGTTCATGGCAAATACCGGAAAGCCATATTTTGCACCATCCCGTTTGCTTAGTTTTCCGCTGGGGCCCATTATAAGCGGTAGGTGTGCCCATTGAGGCATTTTATCTAAACCAAAAAGATATTTCCAAAGTAATACATGAACAGGTGCACTGCTCAGCCATTCTTCTCCCCGAAAAGCGTGGGTTATTTCCATTAAATAATCATCTACCACTACGGCCAGGTGATAAGTAGGCATGCCATCTGCTTTCAGCAAAACCTTATCATCAACATTCGAAGAATCAAAACTTACTTCATGATGTATCATGTCGGTAAAAGAAATGGTTTCATATGCCGGCATTTTTATTCGAACAACGTGACGGGTACCTTCATCCAGTAACTTTTTTACTTCATCAGCCAATAAGGTCAATGAATTTTTCATTTTCATTCTTATAATTCCATCATATTGTGGCGAAGGATTTTCGGCAGTTTTAAAATCGTTACGCATTTTTTCAAGTTCCTCCGGTGTGTCAAAAGCGTAATACGCAAAGCCGTCATTAATTAGCTGCTCAGCATATTTTTTATACAATTCTTTTCTTTCACTCTGGCGGTATGGGGCAAAAGGGCCGCCATGCAGGGGACTTTCATTGGGCTCCATGCCACACCATTTCAAACAATCAAAAATATACTCCTCTGCACCTTCAACAAAACGGGTTTGGTCGGTATCTTCAATACGAACAATAAAATCGCCACCCTGTTGTTTTGCAAAAAGATAATTGTATAAAACGGTGCGTACACCACCTAAATGTAAGCCACCCGTTGGGCTGGGTGCAAACCTTACTCTTACTTTACTCATGCTGCAAAGATAAGCCGCATATATGTTTAAAACGGAGACATAAAAAAACCGTCCAGCTTAAGCGGGACGGTTGTATATAAAATTTGAAATTAAAATTAACGTAAAACGATTGTCCTTGGTGCTCTGCCATCAATTGACAGGGTGGCTAAATTATCGCAGGTTCCATCTCCAAAATCAATAGTTGCATAATGGTTAGGCCCCTGTACTTTTATTTTGCCTTTATCAATATTTGAACAGTCAACTTTCCTTTGCATGGCTTCCAAAATGGTGCAGGTTCTGCTGATGTTAGATGAATTTGTAACCGTGTGTGTACCTGAAGTAATTAAGAAAATATCATCCAATATAGAAATAGTACCAACACCTGCGGTTTGTGTTACACTCCTGGTACCTTCATGCAGCCAGTATCTTGCATCAGGTGCTGTTATCTTTCCACCGGCAGTGGTTCTTGTCCAGCTTCTTGTATTGGGTGTGCTGCTGTTGAGCCAGGTGTATGTTCCTTCTATCTTATATAGATTAACAAAATAATTGGTAAAAGTCATAGAAGCCTGGCTGCCCGATTTTCTTACCGAATCGGTAAGTGTAATATTTATTTTCCCGCTACGTGTTACGCCTCTATGTGTGCATGATGTACCAAAATCAATAACAATTGTTTTTGGAAAGCCTGAAGCGGGAGTAATGGTAACTGTTGCGCAAGGGATAACATTTGTTACTGGCTCAGGTGCAAAATTGCCAGCAATGCCATTATCCTGTGCAATTTCTAAAAATACATCTTCGGCATCCTGAGATAGGTTATTGGTTACAGCCTGATCAGCACTTATTTGAAAAGTGTTTTCAAATTCTTCTTTGACTGTTTCGTCGTTTTTCTTACAGGAATTAAAGCCAATGGCCAGTGTAAGCATGGCAAATGCAAACAGAAATTGTTTAATTTTCATAAATTTTAATTTTGAGAGTTGATTTTTAAGATTTGTACAGGTAAGACTTGATCTATATATAATGGTTTAATGAGGTTAAAAATTTAAATTGCTCTATGTTTTACCTGGTAAAAACACCCAAATGGGTAAAGAAATTGATTTCGGATAGTGTTTGGGAGCTAGCCGGCGCTAAAAAAATACTTTACCTCAGTTTTGATGATGGCCCACATCCACAAATTACAAGCTTTGTACTGGACGAATTGCTGAAATACAATGCCAAAGCAACTTTCTTTTGTATTGGAAGGAATGTTGTGGAAAACCCGTTGATATTTGATCGTATTCTTGCTGAAAAACATGCCGTAGGAAACCATACCCAAAATCATTTAGATGGATGGAAGACCCCAGATGAAGCATATTTACAAAATATTGAAGAAGCATCAAGGTACATTGATTCTGATTTATTCAGGCCTCCATACGGCAGAATTACAGCTAAACAACACAAAAAATTACGAGCCGGAGATAAACCTTTTAAGATTATTATGTGGAGTGTTTTAAGCGGCGATTTTGATGTTGCAATTACACCAGAACAGTGTAGCGAAAATGTTTTAAAAAATGCTGAAAGTGGCTCTGTTGTTGTATTTCATGATAGTGAGAAGGCTTACGAGAGGCTTAAATTTGCTTTACCTGCGGTACTAAAATACTTTTCTGAAAAAGGGTATCAATTTGAAAAAATTGTTAGCGAATAAAGGCGTTTTTACTAAGTAGAATTCCACAAAAAAAATTGGGCCGGGGTAGAAACCCTGGCCCGTTTTTAATCCGTACCCTATGAAAACTGTCGCTAAAGTACATTGTTGTTATTAAATTAGCAACATTTTTTTTAACAATTTTTTTAGAGGTATATTATATGAGGTACTCCATTAATATAAATGACGGCCTGGTTGTCGCAGTTTCCGTTTCCATAATCCAGTAAAGCAGTCCTGCCATCTCTGTTTAATCTTACCTTTCCCTGAACGATCCATGGGCAGGCAAATTTCTTAATTAAAGATTCGGTTATAAGTGATGACCAGGTATGTCCGCCAGAATTTGAACCGGTTGCAGCACCGTCAATTTTATAAATATCATCCAGCGGAAAATTAGGAGTACCATTACCAGCTACCTGTAATATATCTTTAACGCTGTTCCATTTTCTCCAGCGGTTATTGTTGGTATTGGTTATTTTACCATCAATAACCTTAACCTTCCAGCCCTGCATGTTTGGTGTGCTGGTATTTTCGGTAATGTGAGTGCCTTCAATTCTAAAGCTGTCAACATAATAACCCACAAAAGTAGTTGACACTTTTGCACCTGGCACCCGTATCGGGTTGGTGTAGATAGATACAATTTTTCCTTTTCTGTATTTTCCATCACGGCCCAGGCAGCCGGTACCAAAATCAATGGTTACTGTTTTAGGAAATACATGTGGAGTGTTTGGAACCACGTTGATTGTAAAACACCTGGCTGTGTTTGTGGTAGTTGTACTGCCAAGATCAAATAAACCCGATACATTGGCACTTACGCCAAGATCCTCGCCAACTTCGCTTTTGTTCATACTGGCGGTAATGTTAAATACATCATCATACTGTGCTTCGGTTGCTGCATCCTCTGCAGTAGCTTCCTGCGTTGCGGCTAATTCAACAGGGTTAGTTTCTGTTGTGGCAAGCGGTGTAATACTTGCTTCTTTTTTACAACCGGTAAAAGTTATGGCTCCAATAAGGCTGAATGCCAGAAGCCATTTCGAAATGTTTAATGTCTTTTTCATAAAAATAAAATTTAAAAATTAAAGGTGAATAAAACGAACGGAGATATGACTGGGGTTAAAATGTATAGTTTAAAGAATCGTTAAAATATTTTTAAGCATTTTTGCAGAGTAAACATAAAATATGATTATAGACACACACTGTCATTTATATCTGGATGAGTTTAAAAACGATATAGACGATGTAATAAAAAGGGCAGAAGTAGAAACAGTAAATAAATTTTTTCTGCCTGCTATTGACAGTTCGGAAATTGAAAATATGTTTTTGCTGGAAAGTAAATTTCCCGGAAAATGTATTGCAATGATGGGGCTGCACCCTTGCTATGTAAAGGAAAATTATCTGGATGAACTTGCTGTGGTTAAAGACTGGCTTTCAAAAAGAAAATTTGCTGCAGTTGGAGAAATTGGTCTTGATTTTTATTGGGATAAAACCTTTGAAAAGCAGCAGTACGAAGTCTTTAGGATACAGATTGATCTGGCTTTGCAATATAGTTTGCCCATTGTTATCCATACACGTGATGCCATGCAGGAAAGCATTGATGTGGTAAAAGAATTTGTACCAAAAGGAGTAAAAGGGATTTTTCATTGCTTTGGCGGCAGTTATGAAAATGCAAAAGAGATCATAGATGCCGGATTTTATCTGGGGATAGGCGGGGTGCTTACTTATAAAAAATCGGGCCTGTCCGAAGTGATGGAGCAAATAGATTTGAAGCATATGGTTTTAGAAACAGACGCTCCCTATTTAACTCCTTTGCCTTTCAGGGGAAAGCGTAACGAGAGCAGTTATTTAAAATATATTGTTGAAAAGCTGGCATTAATTAAAAATATTAGTACAGAAGAGGTAGCGGCTGTAACAACTGCAAACGCTGAAAAAATATTCGGGTTATAAGTATTGAAACTGTATTTTTGCCACCCGGCAAAAATGGAGCCTTGTTCCCGCTTGAGGCGGGACTGAAGGAGCTCCGGTTTTGATAGGGAGAAATTCTGTATAGAGGAAAAGTGTTTTATTGAATCAGGTAATTATTAATTGGAGACTTGTCCGAGTGGCTGAAGGAGCACGCTTGGAAAGCGTGTGTAGGGGAAACTCTACCGAGGGTTCGAATCCCTCAGTCTCCGCAAATGCTTTTATATGTTTTTCGTTTATATCCTTCAAAGCCTGAAAGATTTTTCTTATTATGTAGGTCAATGTGATGATCTTGATAAAAGAATGTCAAAACATTTTGATGGTATGAGTAAGTATACTGCTTCTAAACGTCCATTACGGTTGAAATATTTTGAAGTAATGCCAGACAGGTCAGCAGCATTAAAAAGAGAAAGGGAAATCAAAAATAAAAAGAGCAGGATTTACCTGGAGTCATTAATATCTGGCTGGAAAAAGTAAGCTGTTTGCAGAATAATCTTTTATTTGGAGGCTTGTCCGAGTGGCTTAAGGAGTCCCGACCCCAAGTCGGGAGAAAGCGTGTACAGGGGAAACTCTATCATGAGTTCGAATCTCATAGTCTCCGCATGAGGGGCAAATCCTTATACAAGGATTTGTCTCTTTTTATTTTAACTCAAATCTGCTTACAAATTCATCTTTATAATTCCGCCCGATGGGAATTTTTGTATCGCCGATACTTATTTCTTGCTCTGTAAAACTTTCTACTTTATTAATATTGATGCAGTAAGACCGGTGAATGCGTACAAAATAATCGGGCTTCATTTTTTCAAGAGCTTTTGAAATGGTGCAGCGTATTAAATAATTTTTTTGGCTGGTGAAAAGCTTTACATAATTATCCTGAGCCTCCATGTAGATAATATTTGACTGTTGCAGTTTAATGAATTTTTGTCCCTCTTTTATGAATACAAAATCCTGTTTTAAATAAATATCATCCTCTGCATCATTTAATACTGAAGGGTTTGCAGTTGCTACAGTTTTCTGATAGGCAAAATTATGCAGTGCCAGTTCTACCGATACCAGCAAATGACTGCTGGTAAATGGTTTTACAAGATACGAAGCCGGGAAGGTGTTTTTTGCCTTCTCCAATGTATCGGCATCGGTGTGCGCCGTTACAAAAATAAAAGGCGTGGGCATTATTTTATTTATTTCTGTTGCAATGTCAATACCGTTCTTCTTTCCTTTAATGGTAATATCAATCAATACCAGGTCGGGTAATTTCTTTTTAAACAGATCAACTGCATCGTCATAATTATCAACAATGCCGGCAATGGCATAGCCTGTTTGTTTTAACCGCTCAGCAAGGTCGGCAGCTACTACTCCTTCATCTTCTACAATCTGGATAGTAAATAATTCGTTTGGCATAGTAAGGTTTAATTATAGTGTAATGTTGCGGGGAAATTAATTTTGAACGTTGTACCATTATCCACAGTTACCGTTATTTCCCCATCTAATTGTTTTGTAAATGTTTGTATCAGTTCTTTTCCATAACCTTTGTTCGTTTCCCAGGCTTCCATATCAAGCCCTTTACCATTATCGGCAATAAATAACTGCATGTCGTTTTGCACTTTGGTTAAGGTGATGCTGAGCGCTGGTTTTGCGGTATCTGCATACGCATATTTAAATGCATTCGTTACCAGTTCATTAATGATTAAACTTAACGGAATGGCTTTATCCACATCCATCAGTTCACTTTCGATTTTTAAATTCAATACAAAATTATTTTTATCGTAACCATAAGCCTGCATTAAGCTTTCACTAATATCTGTTACAAATTCTTTGATGTTTACTTCGGTAATATTATCATGCGTATATAGCCGCTGGTGTATAAGGCTCATGGCTTCAATACGGTGCTGGCCTTCTCTTACAGCATCTGCAGCGGCTTTATCTTTTATACGGAATGATTGCAGGCTAAGCAGGCTCGATACTATCTGTAAATTATTTTTTACCCGGTGGTGCAGCTCTTTCATCAGTAATTTTATTTGCTCTGCATCTGCTACGGCTCTTTTATCGTAGGCAATTTTTTGCTGCAACTGTTTGTTCTGTTCTTTTTTTATAGCTATTTCACCGGCAATTAATTGGTTCTCCAATTTTTTTTCCGTTAGTTCTTCTTTAATAATATTTACCCTTGCCACCACGGCTATGGCAAACGTAAGGGTTACAGTAATGATGGCTATATTGGCTAATGTTTGCGGCACCTGCTCACCTGCGTAAAATGTTAGATAGCACACAAGCATCAGCATTAATAATAACGGAATTGCCATTGCCAGTAAAAAATATCCTGCCTGTTTAATGTGTTTTCTATACCCAATTACACCCACAATAAGCATGAGGCTGATGAGTATAAGATTAAGTATGTTGGAATAAAAGGGATACCTGTTATCGGGTGGTATAACGTTTAAAAATTGAAGCAGTGTAATCAGTCCCCAAAATATGCAATAGATAATCAGCCCATATTTTAATAGTTTATCCCAGAAAGGAAGTTTTAAAACAGTTTGTAAATACTTCCTGGTAAATTGAACAAAACCCGCAATTACAATTATGGTTGCTGCCCGCATCAATATACGGTCAAAAGGGAGATAATCGCAACTGCCATTACTAAGTAATACCGCGTTTAAGGATTTAAAGGATATAAAATACGAAGTAAAAAAATTAAAAGAGGTGGAATAAATAATGCCACCAAATAAAATAATCAAATAATACAAATACACTTTTTCACGAAACATGAAATACAAATAACCATTGTAAACAACAAAAGAAAGTGCAATGGCGATGGTAATTAACCACCAGGTGAAATCGATGTTTCTACTAGTTTGAACATCGGTCAAATTCTCCAGTGTTATTTGCGGATTTAATAAATACGAAGAAGTATTAACTGCAGTAACCTTCATTTTTATATAAAAGGTGGTGACTGCACCGGCTTTAAAAATGCAAGGCATGTATTTAAACAGCGTGCGGTTATTGGCAACCATTTCTCCGCCCCGGATGGTTAGCCATTTTGCAGAATCTTCATTAAAATAATACAGCAAATTATCAAACTGGGGTATAGCCCGTACGGCATATTTTTGATCGTAGGCCAATGCGTTTTTTACGGTACACTTCAGCCATATATACTGCAGCCCTTTTAGCGCTATCTTTTCTTTCTTCTCAAATGTCAGGGTTGTGTCTTTCAGTATTTGCTCAAAAGAGAAATTTTTATCGGGCAATACATTTAAAATGCGCAACCGGGTATAGTTACTATCCTTAATGGTATAATCGGCCTGTGCAAAAGCAACATGAATGCTAATGATACCGATAATTAAGATCAGGCATTTTTTTTTCATTTCCCATTTTTTGGAGTAAAGCAGTACTACAAACGTACAGGTAAAAATTCATTCAAAAACTACATTCACCCCAAAATAATGTCGTTCGCCCCAATTTTTCTTTCTAACAATTGGTAACCTATACTTTAGCACTTGTATTTATTTTATACAATAAAATTACCCGGTATTATAACAAACCAAAACTAGTTTTATGAGAAAATTATATTTTCTACTCGTAGCCTTTATTTTATTGGCAACTACTACCAACGCTCAGAATACAATTACCCTTACTTCTGCAGCAGGCACCGACGCACAGGCAGTGTGTGTAAACACCCCAATAACTACTATTACTTATGCGACAACAGGTGCAACAGGTGCTATTTTTGCAGATTTACCTACGGGTGTTACCGGTAATTGGGCAGCCAATGTGGTAACCATTAGTGGTTCACCAACAACAACAGTTGGTTCTCCTTTTAATTATACAGTTACATTGACCGGGGGAGATAATACCGGGTCTGCAACGGGGATCATTACAGTTAATCCTACACCCAATGCAGTAGCAACGCCAGCTTCACAAACCAGTTGCAGCGGATTTGCAATAACAACAATAGTAAACAGCGGAGCTGTTGGAGGTACAGTTTATAATTGGACAAGAGATAATACAATATCAGTAACCGGCATTGCAGCAAGTGGCGCAGGCAATATCAGCGGAACACTCACCAATACAACTTTTGCACCCATAACTGTTACTTTTACGATAACGCCAACAGCAAGCGGGTGTCCAGGACCAAGCACAACAGCAACGGTGCTGGTTAATCCCACACCCAATGCGATAGCCACACCGGCATCACAAACCATCTGCAGCGGTTCTGCCATAACAACCATTGTCAATAGCAGTAGTGCAGGAGGAACAACCTATACCTGGACCAGAAATAATACAGCAACAGTAATTGGTATTGCCGCCAGTGGCTCTGGAAATATAAGTGGCTCATTAACCAATACCAGCTTTGCACCAATTATGGTTACGTTTACAATAACGCCAACAGCAAATGGTTGCCCAGGATCAAGCACCACAGCAACAGTGCTTGTAAACCCAACACCAACGGTAAATGCAGTTGCCAGCCAGGTAAAATGTAATGGAGCTGCTTCTAATGCGGTTGTATTTAGCGGTAATGTTACCGGCACGGTTTATAACTGGACAAACAGTGATCCATCAATTGGCCTTGCCGCCGGCGGCACCGGTAATATTGCACCGTTTACTGTAACCAATGTAACTATTGATCCTGTTACCGCAACGATAACTGTTACTCCATCTTTTACCAATGGAGGTACAACCTGTACAGGTGCGTCCACATCTTTTACCATAACATTAAACCCAACTGCCACTGTTGATGTTGTGCCAAACCAGGTAGTTTGTAGTAACACTTTAACCACTGCAATAAATTTCAGCAGCCCCAGTGCAGGTTTTCCTGCAAGTACAATTGTATATAATTGGGTAAATACAGCGCCGGCAATTGGTTTACCAGGTAGTGGTACAGGAAACATTCCTGCTTTTACAGCAACTAATAATACTACGTCTCCTTTGGTTGCTAATATTACCGTTACACCAACATACACTTACAATAGTGTAAGCTGCACAGGTGCTGCCAGTACATTCAGCATAACCGTAAACCCAAGATCAACAGCAAATGCAATTGCCAATCAATCTTTATGTAATGGTAATGCAACAGCGGCGGTGAATTTCAGCAGTACTTATACAGGCGGTACCATTGTTTACAATTGGGTAAATAATGATCCATCAATTGGGCTTGCAGCAAGCGGGGCAGGTAATATAGCATCCTTTACGGCTACCAATGTAACCACAGCACCTGTTACTGCTACGATTGTGGTAACACCCACTTATACCAATAACGGCGTAAGTTGTGTAGGTACAGCAAGCATGTTTGCCATCACCGTAAATCCAACAGCATCAGTAGATCCTGTTGCAGACGAAACTTTATGTGCCAACCAAATAACTGCCCCCATTGTATTTACCAGCCCGGTAAGCGGCACTGTATATAATTGGGTAAACAATAATGCTGCAATAGGATTAGCGGCCAGCGGTATTGGTAATATCCCATCTTTTACTACCAATAATAATCTTACCAATGCAACCGCAGCAACTATTACCGTTAGGCCAACCACTGCAAATGGATGTATTGGTACAGCAATCAACTTTACTATTACTGTAAACCCGATAGCGACTATAAATGCCGTTGCCAACCAGGTATTGTGTAGTGGAGCATCAACCGCAGCAATAAACTTCAGCAGCCCAACAACAGGCGGTACTATTGTTTATAACTGGGTAAATAATGCTCCGTCAATTGGTATAGCAGCCAGTGGCACAGGAAACATTCCAACCTTTGTTGCCAGTAATATAACTACCGCGCCGGTTATTGCTACAATAACTGTTACCCCAACTTTTACCAACGGAGGCGTAAGTTGTGTGGGTACTTTCAGAACATTTACCATCACTGTTAACCCAACTGCTACTGTTAACTTGGTAAGCAATGAAACAACATGTAATGGAGACGCAACAGCTGCAATAAATTTCAGCAGCCCCAATAGCGGCAATGGCGGAAGCAATATTGTTTTTAACTGGGTAAATAATACAACTTCAATCGGGCTTGCTGCCAGCGGTACAGGTAATATAGCATCTTTCGTTACAATTAATACAGGTTTAACCCCTGCTGTTGCAACCATAACCGTAACACCAACTTATACCAATGGTGGAGTAAGTTGTACAGGTACGCCGCTTTCATTTACAATAAATGTTTTGCCAACTGCGATTGTAAATACGGTAGCTGATCAAACCCTATGCAACAATGCATCAACAGCAGCAATAACCTTCAGCAGTCCAAATTCGGGAGGTATCTTAACTTATAACTGGTTTAATGATAATACCAGTATCGGTCTTGCAGCTAGCGGCAGTGGAAATATAGCGTCGTTTACTGCAACGAATACTACAACAGCGCCTGTAACTGCCAATATAACTGTTACACCAATTTTTACGAACAGTGCTGAAACTTTAAGTTGCACAGGAACATCAAAAACGTTTACCATCACCGTAAATCCAACGGCTACGGTAAACCCGGTGGCAAACCAAACATTGTGCGGTAATACAATCACGGCTCCAATCGTATTCAGCGGACCGGTAGCAGGCACTACTTATACCTGGGTAAATAATAATCCTTCTATAGGCTTGGCTGCAAGCGGCAGCGGAAATATTCCTTCATTTACCACAGCAAATAATTTAACCAATGCGATAACAGCAACGATAACTGTTACACCAACAACTACAAATGGTTGCACGGGTACCCCTATTAGTTTTACTATAACTGTAAACCCGATAGCCACTGTTAATGCAGTTGCCAACCAGGTATTGTGTAATGGTGCATCAACCGGGGCCATTATTTTCAGCAGCCCAGCAACGGGTGGCACAGTTACTTTTAACTGGGTGAATGATACTCCATCTATTGGCATTGCAGCAAGTGGTTCTGGAAATATACCATCATTTACAGCGACTAACATTGGATTAACACCTGTAACAGCAACAATAACCGTAACACCTACATTTACCAACAATGCAGTTAGTTGTATTGGTACAGCGATATCATTTACCATTACTGTAAATCCAACAGCCACTGTGAATGCAGTTGCCAATCAGGTATTGTGCAATGCTGCAAATACAACCGCCATTACATTCAGCAGCCCTAACAGTGGCGGAGGCGGAAGTAATATTGTTTATAATTGGGTAAATAATACTCCATCTATTGGTCTGGCAGCAAGTGGTGCAGGAAATATACCATCCTTTACAGCAAGCAACACAGGCACTGCGCCTGTAACAGCAACGATAACAGTAACACCAACATTTGTAAATGGAGGTGTAAGTTGTGTGGGTACTGCCCGTACATTTACAATCACTGTAAATCCGATAGGGACAGTAAATCAAGTAGCCAACCAGGTATATTGCAATGGGGCATCAACAGGTATTACTGTTCTTAACAGTTCAGTAAGCGGCACTACATTTAGCTGGACAAACAGTAATATTGCAATTGGCCTTGCCGCAAGCGGCGCAGGAAATGTTCCATCATTTACAGCCACCAATGCAGGGTTGTCGCCAATAACAGCTACAATAACAGTAACACCAACATATACCAATGGCGGTGTGAGTTGCGCAGGCACACCAATATCATATACCATCACTGTAAATCCAACAGCAACAGTTAATGCAGTTGTCAATCAAACTTTATGTGCCAATCAATCAACAACAGCAATAACATTTACAAGTCCTAACAGTGGCAATGGTGGAAGTAATGTTGTATTTAACTGGGTGAATAATACGCCATCAATAGGTTTGGCTGCAAGCGGTAATGGAAACATTGCATCTTTCATTGCAACTAACGTAACAACAGCACCGATTACAGCCACTATTACTGTTACGCCAACTTACACCAACGCTGGCGTTAGTTGCCCAGGAACATCAATTACATTTACGATTACTGTTAATCCATCGGCTACAGTAAATCCGGTTGCCAACCAATCTTTGTGTAATAATAGTGCAACTACGGCTGTTAATTTCAGCAGCACTTATACCGGTGGTACTATAGTTTATAACTGGACAAACACTGCGCCATCAATAGGTTTGGCAGCAAGTGGCGCAGGCAATATTGCTTCGTTTACCGCTACCAATGCAACCAACGCATCGGTTACAGCAACTATCACTGTAACCCCAACTTTCACCAATGGTGGAGTTAGTTGCGCAGGAACTGCAAGCACATTTACAATAACAGTTTATCCAACAGCAACAGTAAATGCAGTGGCAAATCAAACATTATGTGGCAATACAACCACTGCTCCAATTGTGTTCAGCAGTGCTGTATCAGGCGTTACTTATACCTGGGTAAATAATAATACAGCAATTGGATTAGCAGCAAGCGGCACAGGAAATATTCCATCTTTTGTAACAGTTAATAATTTAACCAATGCAACCACGGCAACAATAACTGTTACTCCTTCAACAGGAAATGGTTGTACCGGTACCCCAATAACATTCACGATTACTGTTAATCCGATAGCAACTGTAAATACTGTAGCCAATCAAGTTCTTTGTAACGGTTCATCAACTGCAGCTATTGTTTTCAGCAGTCCTGCAACGGGTGGTACAATAGTTTACAACTGGACGAACAATGCGCCATCGATAGGTATAGCAGCAAGTGGTACCGGAAATATTCCAACATTTATTGCTACCAATAATACAACAACACCGGTTGTTGCAACCATAACAGTAACACCAACCTTTACCAATAACGGTGTTAATTGTGTGGGAACTTCACTAACATTTACCATCACCGTAAATCCAACAGCTACCGTAAATGCTGTGACTAACCAGGTGCTTTGTAATGGTTCATCAACAACAGCAATAACATTTACCAGTCCTAATAGTGGTAACGGTGGAAGTAATGTTGTTTTTAACTGGGCAAATAATAATACGGGTATTGGCCTTGCAGCAAGCGGTGCCGGAAACATCCCTTCTTTTACTGCAATCAATAATTCAAATGTGCCGGTTGCGGCAACCATTACTGTAGCGCCTACCTATACCAATGCTGGTGTAAGTTGTGTGGGTACAGCTATAACATTTACCATCACGGTTAATCCAACTGCTACAGTGAATGCGATTGCCAATCAATCTTTATGTGCAAATAATGCAACGGCAGCGGTAAATTTCAGCAGTGTTTATACCGGTGGCAGCATAGTTTACAACTGGGTAAACAACTCGCCTTCTATCGGTTTGGCAGCAAGCGGTGCAGGTAATATAGCGTCATTTATTGCAACCAATGCCACGAGTGCGCCGGTTACTGCAACTATAACTGTAACACCAACATTTACCAATGCAGGTGTAAGCTGTGTGGGCACATCAAGTACATTCACCATCACGGTAAATCCAACGGCAACTGTTAATCCTGTTGCCAATCAAACACTGTGTGCAAATACGGCGACTGTGCCAATTGTATTC
>Ga0209181_10005193_pt1 | contig 18846 bp, 16 predicted proteins | sample MAT05_FD_187208 | JGI IMG/M metagenome (GOLD analysis project Ga0209181, IMG submission 187208) | Freshwater microbial communities from Lake Fryxell liftoff mats and glacier meltwater in Antarctica - MAT-05 (SPAdes) (version 2) | ecosystem: Environmental > Aquatic > Freshwater > Ice > Liftoff...
CGCTCAAGGGCTGGCTGGCGGACGCGGCGGCGACGCTCGTGGCGGAGCTGGCGGGACGCTACCGCGAATATCGTTTTGACCGGGGCGTGCAGACTTATGCTGACCAGATCGACGCGGCGATGACCGTGCTGCACGATGCCGAAACACTGGATAGAATTAGAGCCGATGGCTGGCGGGTGATTTTGGACGAGGCGCAGGATACGGATTCGCAGCAGTTCGCTGTGCTGGTGGAAATCGCTCGGCCAGTCGGTACGAAACGAGGCTCTTGGCCGACGGGTGACGGCGCGCCGCCGCGGGCTGGGCATTTTTGCATGGTGGGCGACGCGCAGCAGGCGATCTACCGTTCGCGCGCTGATATCAGAAATTTCACGCGGCACCTCGATGCGTTTGCACGGGGTGACGGCGGGGAAAGGTTGGTGTTTCAAGTGACGTTTCGCACGCCGCGCGCCGTCATCGCGCTGCTCAACGCCGGTTTCCCCGATGCCTTCGGTCCGGGGCAGGAACATAATCTTGGGCTGCCTCCGGCGGAAGGTGCGCCGACTCCTGTGCTGCAAGTGCCCTATGTGCCTCTTGAAGCTGGTTTAGGAAATGGCGTCGGCCGGGCGGAGCGTTTTTCGCTGATCCTACCGGATGAACGTCCGGCCAGCGTGAAGGACTGGTTGGCGGAAGAAGCCCGGCAGCTAGCGCATTTTCTTAAAGAAAAAGGACCGGCGTCGGTGGGTGCGACGTGTTGGAATGATGTTTGCGTGCTCGCGCCACGAGTGGATTGGCTGGCGATTTTTCAAAAGGAATTGGAGCGGGCGGGCTTGAAGACAGCTTTGCAAATCCGCCGCCAGCGCAACGGTGACAATCCGGTGTATGCCTGGCTGACAGGGCTGCTCGCCGTGGTGTGTGATCCAGAAAACTCATTCGAGTGGTTCGGTGTTTTGCGCGAGATCTTTGGCGTCAGCGATGACCTGCTCGCGGTGGAGTTGCGTGAGAAAGGCGCGTTTCGCTGGGAAACGCCGGAGGTGCATGCGTCGCTTCTGTGCGAGGCGTTGGCGACGCTGCGGCCTTGGGTTTTGCGTGTGGATGACGAAGGCTTGCCGCTGGAGCAGTTTGCTCGCGGATTAATTGAGGATTGTTTGCTGGTGGCGAAAGCTGATGCGCTGGATGCGCGCGGCGGCTTGCGGCAGATGTTGGAACGTTCGCTGGCGATGGCGGTGCAGTTGGGCGTCGAAGGCGCGGGTCCGCGGCAATGGCTGGCGGAATTGCTCGCCGGGATCGAGCGGCAACAGCCCAGTGGCAAGCCGCAGGACGACGCGGTGAATCTTTTGTCGGCGCATTCTGCAAAAGGCCTCGAGTGGCCCGTTGTGATACCGGTGGGTCTCTGGCATGCGATCAGCGAGCCGCCGCCGCGTGGGCTATATTTGGTTTCGGAAACTGGTTCGGGTGGGCAGGCGCGAGTGTTTTTTGACCGGGCGAGTCTGCCGTCGGAACTGGGCGAGTCGCGGGACCGCGAGCGTGTGCGGGAGCTGGTGCGGCTATTATATGTGACGCTCACCCGGGCGCGCGGGAGTTTGATGTTGCCGTGGCATCGGGAGTTCGGGCTTCGCCGAGGCAAAGGGCCCAGTTTTGCCGAACTGTGGGGACAGGCTTCGCTCATCGATGCTTTGCCTGACGTGCGGGAGGCGAGCTGCGCTCCCGTAAAGAACGATCAGAACGAAAAGCTGGCGACTGGTTTTGAAATGCTTCCTGTGGCGAGTGATGATCGGAGCGGTTTGGCTCCGATGCCGCAGCGTTTGCTACCGCACCAATTGGCGAAAAAAGCGGCAGACCTTTCGCGCGGACTTCGACACGAATCATCGCTCGATCAGGCGGTGCCCTCGCGTTTGACCGCGGGTGACGAGGCGATCGACTACGGCCTCTGGTGGCACGCGACGATGGAGTTTACACCGTGGCAGGGCGACGATGCTGACGTGGCGAAGTACTGGGGCGACCGCTTGGTTGAGGCGCTCGCGCTTGGGTTTGCGGAGCGGGGCCGGGCGGAATTGGCGAAGCTGCGAGCGAGCGCGGCCTGGACGGAGCTGAGAGAGGGAAACTGGATTTTTGCCACCGAAGTATCCGTGTTAGCGCCCATCGAAACGGAGGCGTGGATTGATGGGGTGGTGGATCTGGTGCTGCACGATGATGTTTCCCGGCGGGTGTGGGTGCTGGATTGGAAAACTAATCATCAGCGCCAAGGAGAGACCGCTCGTGAGTTGCTGGAACGGCTTGCGCTAGAGTATTCACCCCAGCTGCAGGCCTATGGTTCGAGCCTGCAAAAGATCTTGGCCGGGCATGAAATACGGCTGCTGGTTTATGCGAGCGCGGCAGGAGATTTAATCGAAGTTCAGTCTCTGGCGTAAAAAGCTCTTTACAGACGGAGAAAAGCTCCGCACGTTAACCCTTCCAAAAAAACCTGCACCATGGGAAATCTGAAAAAGAAACGCCGTTTAAAGATGTCAAAGCACAAGCGCCGCAAGCGCCTTAAGGCTAATCGTCACAAGAAGCGTACATGGCAGAAGTAATCTGCTGCGACTAATCGCTCCACCTATTTCACCCGCTTTGCTCTGCGAAGCGGGATTTTTTGCGTTAAAATTACGGAAGTGTTGATGAAGATCAGTTGCTAAATAATCCGTAAATAGCAGTTTGTAACGGGTTACGCGTGGCTTTGCTCTTGTCACCGCAAAGCTAAGTCGGCCATTTTCCGTCAGGATTAGTGCTTAATTTCCCCCGTTTCGTGTCGACTGAACACTTCACCCCCTGATCAGCGCATGTTTTTCTCAACAAAGATGAAAGGTTTTTTTGTAGAGCACAATAGTCACACTGTGCTACTCGCTCGCACTTCGGCGCGAAATGGCCCGATGGTCGTTGAAGAACTGACAAGCTGCGTCGCGAATAACCCTGAGGCGCTCGCCGATGCAATCAAACTGCTGCAGCCCAAAAAAGGCGGAGCAAATAATTATTTGCGTTCGACGTGTGGTGTTTATGCCGCAAGTCGCCTTGTCCGTCACGCCACCCTGGATCCTAAGCGGTATAAGGATCCTGCTTATGTGAACGACGTTCTGACGAATCAGATCCGTGTTGAAGCTGATAAATACGCATTGGCTCTGCTCAATGCAAAGGATGGCACGGATTTCAATTTCAGTGTTTCTACGAAAAAAGAGGCCATCTTTGCAGGCATTTCCAATGAAGAAGTGGCGACGCTGCAAAGCTCTCTCCTTGAGCAGGGCATATATCCTGTGCGTTTGGAGCTCGGGACGCTGGCAGCTCTAGGTGCCATTGTTGACTATCTAGACTTTAGTCAGATTAAGACGCCGACGCTGGTGTTGGAAATTGACGCTGATTCTACGCAGTCATTTATTGTGAGTGATACAGGACTGGAGAACTCCCGTCATATCCCCCAGGGGCTTGAGGCGATGATTCCCGCCGTGCAAAAAGAGATTGGGTTAAAGGATGAAGAAGCCGCCCGAAAACTTTTCTATTCCAATGCCTTTGATTTCACTGGCATGGGTGCGTCGTTAATCAAAAAATTACTGAAGGAGCTGCAGTCTTCCATTGGTTTTTACGAGGTGCAGACGGGGCAGTCTATCGGTCGGGTTGTCTGCACTTTACTGCCGCCCAAGCTTGGCTGGCTGGAAAACGCCATTTCCACGCAACTCGGCGTGCCTGTGCTGAATATTGATTATAAGAAATGGCTCGAGGCTCGAGGGATCACCTTCGATAGCGCGGCCACGAAGCAGGAACTCAATAACCGTTGGTTGGGGCTGTTTAGCCTCATGCTTACCCATAATCATGCTGCCGTTGCTTAAAAAGAATTCCGTGAAGGCTAAAGCGCTGGAAGTGCCGGCGTGGCATACTAATTTCAGAAATTATGCCCTACTGCCCGATACGAAGCTGGTACGTACCTCGTTTTTCGTAAACGGGTTGCTGGCATTTGCCGCTATCGGTTTGCTACTGGCGGGTGTATACCAAGAGTACGAGTTGTCTATTTTGCGGAAGCAAAACGTTGAATTGCAGCAGCAAATTGAAAAAAATCGACCCTTGAGCGATCAAGCGCAGAAGCTGTTTAAGAATTTTTCTGCGGAAGAAAAGAAGACCAACGAGCTCAATGCCTTTGTCAAGGGACAGAAACTCTCTGTATCGGATTTCATCATCCATCTCAGCAGTTCTAAGCCTGCGAGTATCGTCTTCGTAAGCCTTGAGTATGATGATAAGGGAGCCAATATTCGAGGTTATGCGCAAGGCTCCTCCGAGCAGACGACGGGCGCCGCATCGTCCTATGAAAAGCAGCTCAAGGAAGACAAGGAGCTTAGCTCTGTATATAAATCGATTTCTATGACAAATGTGAGTCGCGACGCGCAGGCCGGACGCCTTTCTTTTGATATTGTCTTATCATTCACCGCTGGCCGTTCCAAATAAACGAAATTATGGATATCGGAATAATAAAGGCTTTGATTAAAAAGTATCCCGTGGGAGCCGCCTCCATTGGTTTGGTTTTGATCATGGGTGGTGTCCTCTATGTGAGGAATCTTTCCCTCAGCGAGCAGCTGGAATCCTATAATACACAGTCAGAAGAAGCGAAGAAGCTTGCGGCCAATATAACCAATTCCAATCAGCTCGAAGAGCATGTTCGTGCGTTGGCGGAGGCGAATAAAACGATTGATGGTCGTCTTGTAAATCCGCAAGATTTAGCGATCAATCTACAATATTTTTATAAGATTGAGGCCGATACGGGTGTTAAACTTCTCGATGCGCGGCCAGTGGATGCACGGGGAGGTAAGTCAGGCGCCAAAGGCGTCTTTGGTGCTGTGCAATATAATATTTCGTTGCAGGGACGGTATCTGCAAACTCTATCGTTTTTACGCAGACTAGAACGGGGAACCTATTTTTGTAGGGTCATTAGCGCGAATTGTGGCCCGGCGCAATCTGGCCAGGAAAAAGGCACAGGCGAGACGGTGATGTCGCTCACCGTAGAACTTTTGGGACGCCCATGAAAATAAAGTCATTCATCTATTTTATAGTCGGTGTTTCAGCTCTCGACGTGGGGTGCGCACAGTCTACAACGATTGTAATTGCGCCGTCGTTGAAACGCGCTGCCTCAGTTCAATTGGCGGAGCAGTTGGTTAAGCCCTCGACTCTTGAAGAGTCGCAGATAAGCGAGGAAGTACGAAACCCCTTTGATCCGTCTGCTGATATCAAAGTTGAGATTAAGTCTGGCCGACCTGGCTCAGATAAGGAGTTGCTTGAGCTGCTCGCGGAGCAGATTCGTCCGACGGGTGTAATGGGGCGGGACGATTCCTTGATATTACTAAGCAAGGGTCAAAAGGGCGTGAAAGTGCATGACAAGCTGACGCTTTTCTTTGACGGCACGGCCTTTGAAGTCGAACTTTCCGCTATCGACCGCAATAACTTTTCGCTACGTTACAACCAAGCGCAGATTACCCGCCCGATTAAACCAGGAAAAAATCCATGAGTACCCGACTGCTAAAAACTACCCTGCTAGTGGCCGCGTTATTTCCCTCTGCGGGAATAATCGCGTTGGCTCAAGTTCCCGCATCACCTCCCGTTGCAGCTAAGCCTGTCGCTCCTGTCGCTCAAGCGCCCGTCGCTGAGACCAAGCCCGTCGCTGAGAACAAGGCGGTGGTGGCAAAAGGCAAGGACACGCTCTCGGTCGACTTTCCTGATGAAGAAATTCGTAACGTGCTGCGTAATGTGGCTGATCTGTTTGATTTGAACTTGGTCATCCCGGAGACGCTTCAGGGCAAGACCTCGATCAAGTTGCGCGATGTCACTTGGCGGCAGATTTATCAGGTGGTACTACAGCCGGTCGGATATACTTTCGTTGAAGACGCAAATATCATTAAGGTCGTCACGCAGGAATCGCTCAATTTAGAGCCGCTTACGACTGAGGTGTTTGTTCTGAATTATGCGAAAGCCTCCGAAATTAAGCCAAGTCTGGATTCTTTGGTGGATGCCAAGGTCGGCGGTAAGATCGTCGTCGACGCGCGTAGCAATAGTTTGGTGGTGACTGAACGCGGTTCGGTCATGCAGAAGCTCAAACCGATTGTGCTCAATCTGGATCGTCCCACTGAGCAGGTGATGATCGAGTCTAAGTTTATCGAGGTGACCAATGCAGATATTAAGAACTTGGGCGTCAATTGGTCCTCGTTGAATAATTATAAGATTGGTACCTCAGGACCCATTCAGAGAAAATACCAAGATACGGGTGGGCGCACTTCATCGAATGCGAATGGAGAGAAGAATGTTGACATCGCACACATGGATCAAGGGTATGAGAAACTCGATACACTTACGAATCGTAATCTGACGCCACTCAACAACGATCCAGCTACGGGGTGGGGACCAGCATACACAGCTACGCCATCTGGACTGTCAATTGACGGTGATAAATTTGGCCCAAACTCAAGCGTTGTTAATGCCTTTCAGAATGACATAGGCCGTGTGACCACGGCCTTGTTCTCGGCCGATCAGTTTGCGCTGATTTTGAGTGCGCTAAAGACACAGAACGATTCGAAGCTTGTTTCAAATCCGACGGTCGTCACTCTAAATAATACTGAGGCCAGTATCAATATGGGCGACGAGCTTCCGATTCCTAATTTCACCTACAATCAGGAAAAGGGCGTCTTTGAAATCAGCGGCTTTACCTATAAGCCGGTGGGTATTTTGCTCAAAGTTACACCGCAAGTGAATGCCGCTGGTTTTATCAAGCTGGCAGTTGAGCCTGAGGTCAGCTCTACCGATCCCACCAAGGACAAGCAGTTTGGTGCTGCAGTATTGCCGGTCATCACCACGCGTAAAACGAAAACACAAGTCACGATGAAAGATGGCTACACGCTTGGCATCGGTGGCATGATTCAGAAGACCGATACGAAAGGCCAAACCAAGGTTCCTTTACTTGGCGACATTCCTTTCCTTGGTCGCCTGTTCCGTAGCGACTCCAAGAGCTCACAGAGTACCAATCTCGTTATCTTCCTGACGGCGAAGACGATCAAGCCTGATGGCGGTGATGTCGCTGAGGTCTTTGATCCCCGTGTGACGCGTCAGATGGAAATCCAGAAGTCGGATCTCCCAGGTTCTCGCGATGGTTCTAATCCTTTCTTCACGCCTCCTCCTCCGGAGCCGAAGAAGGGCTTGTTTAGCAAGACCAAATAATCCGCTTTGCTCGTGGGTGTTTTCAAGGCGCGGCGAAAGCCGCGCCTTTTTCTATTTCCCGATGTCGCAGCCCGCGCTGCGCGAGGTCAACACCAGCCGCTAAGAAAGCCTTGAGCGGCTTTGATGGCGATGACGGCTAGGTTTTTTGTGCCGTGGGCGGCGAAGCAGGGGAGGAGCGATTGCTGCGAGTTGAAGCGGGCAAAGCGCACAAAGTAAAACCAGAGCGAGGAGACGAAAACCGCGGACGTGCTGAACCAGCCTTTTACGCCGAAGGTCCAGTGGAGGTGTCCACCTTGCCAGGGCATCTCGCCTTCCCATTTCCAGAGGAAGGGGTGGAGTGCGGTGAAGAGCAGCGATGCGCCAAGGATGCTGAGCCAGAGGGTCGGCCGACCTCGTTTTGTGACGACGATGAAGCCGCGGAAGATGATTTCTTCAATGATTGCGGCGATGAGCGTATAGGCCGCAAACAGTGCCGTCATTTTCGATTGTTCGCCGGCGATGCCGAGGGCGAGTTCGCCCCAGGTTTCAGCGGATACGATGATCAATCCGCCCATAGCTCCGATGAAAATAGCGCGGGCAGGTGCTGGGGTCGCGCCGGGCAAGGCGCTTGGGTTGGGTTGGCCGGAACGATGGGCACGCAGGTCGTCGAGCCAGAGTTTGGCCACGTACAGCCCGATTCCCAACATCATGATCAGCATCCAAGGTTCGTTTTGCATGGTCGGTGGAGTTATTGATTAGCCATTTCTAGATCGACGCCTAGTTTCAAGCTCTTCCCATGACTGCCAGCACCGGTAACCACGCTGTCCCTCCCGGCTCCCATGATTTTGCCGCGGTTTTTGCTATGTTGAAACCGCACATGGCGGCGCTCGACGTTTTCATGCACGCGCAGCTTTCGGCCTTCGAGCCGGAGATCCGCGCCATGGCGGACTATTGCATCGATACGTCGGGTAAACGCATTCGACCTGCGCTAGTGTTTACCAGTGGCTGGCGGGGTGAGGTGATTTCACCGGATTTGGTGCGCATTGCCGGTGTGGTGGAGCTGGTGCATCTGGCCTCGCTGGTGCACGACGACATCATGGATGAGGCGGAGGTGCGTCGGAGTCGGCGGACGGCGACGCGTGAGTACGGGGCCACGGCCGCCGTTTTACTGGGCGATGCGTTGTTTTCTCACGCGCTCAATCTCGCCACGCAATTTCCGACGACTGAGGTTTGCCAAGAGGTTTCGGATTCGATGCGCAAGGTGTGCGCGGGCGAGATTATCCAGACACTGCGGCGCGGTTCGACAAACATCTCGCGGGCGGATTACGATCGGATCATTGATCTCAAGACGGCGGAGCTTTTCCGTGTGTCATGTCACCTTGGCGGCCGGTTCTCCGGTTATTCGCCGGAGTATGTGGCGGCGGCGGGGAAATTCGGACGCCATCTCGGCATCGCTTACCAGATTTACGATGATCTCGCCGATTTTTTTGGCGATGAGAAACGTATCGGTAAAACGCTCGGCACCGATCTGGCCAGCGGTAAAATCACGCTGCCTTTGCTCGCGCTCGCTGATCGGTTGCCCGAGGTGGAACAGGCCGGGTTAATCGAGGAGATCACCGGACGGCGGCCGCCGCAGCCGGTTTTGCGCATTCAGCAAATGAATACGTTGGGTGTCTTTGCGGTGGTCGAGGCTGCGGTGGAACAGGAATTGCGCGCGGCCGAGGCCGCACTGGCGTCGCATGGCGAGCTGCCTCCGGTGCCGCTTTTGCTGCGGTTGTGCGAGGTGTTGCGCCATCAGGTGGCCGGCTTGCGAAAGGGCGATGATCGTTGATGTCTGAGCCGTTGAGTTTCCGTTTGCTCATTCGACGGCTTCTCGCATAGTTTCCGGTCATGGACGCTGGCTTAAAGGCACTCGATAAAACGCTCGTCGCTTCGCCTGCGCGTCAGCTGGAGGCTGATTCGGACCGTGTGATAGTGCAACGCGTTCAGTCAGGCGAGGTCGCGGCGTTTGACGGCTTGATCCTCAAATACCGCGAGCGTGTTTATGGCATGGTTTACCACATGACCTCAAACCGCGAAGACGCCGCTGATCTCACGCAGGACGCCTTCATCAAGGCCTTCCAATCGATCCACCGCTTTCAGGCGCAGTCGTCGTTTTTTACCTGGTTGTATCGCATCGCGGTGAACTCCACGCTCACGCATCTGCGCAAGGCCCGGCTGCGGACTTTTTTTAGTTTTGAGAAGATCACCGACGAGGATAAGACGGCCGCACTCGTTAACCAGATGACTGAAAAAACGGGTGGTGATCGCGCGCTGTTCCTGCGTGAGCTCCAGGAAAAATTGAACGAGGCGATGATGAAATTGTCTATCAAGCATCGTACCGTGGTGACTTTATTCGAAATCGAAGGCCTGAGCCATGAAGAGATTGCCGAGATTACAGGCTGCTCTGTCGGTACGGTGCGTTCGCGTTTGCACTACGCCAAACAACAGCTTCAAGCCGAGCTTCAAGGCTACATAACCCCATGAGCGAGACAGATCGTAAGCCCCCTATCACTTTGGAGGATTTGTTGCAGATCAAGCGTGCTGAGCGTCCGCCTGCAGAATTTTGGACTCATTTTGACCAGGAGCTTCGCGCCAAGCAGTTGGCGGCAATTGTCGAAACTGGCTCATGGTGGCGCGGCCTGACCGCAAAAAAAATCTTTGTCCGTGTGTGTGTGCCGCTAGGCGCGGCCGCCGCGATGGCGATGGTCTTTGGTTCGTTCCGTAGTCAAGTTTCGCAGCCGTCGCCAGCGCCTCTTGCTGGTGAACGCGTGGCGGTGCAGGACGCATTGACACTCAATAAAACCAGTGCGGTGGTTTCGGTGGGCGCGCCCTTGCTGGCAGATTCCTCGGTGAGCGTGGTTTCTAGCAACGTTGTCGAGCAAGGTAGTGGTTCGGTGGGGCAGTCCGCGACGGTTGCCGTGCAGACGACGGAGCGAGGCGCCGGTGTTTCTACCGTGCAGGCTTTGGCCTCGATGGCTGGTCCTGTGATGGCCGCCGGGCAATCGCTCGCTCAATTAGCTGGTATCTGTGACAGCGAGCACGCTTCCGCTGGCAGTGTGCTCGCCGCCGCCGTAGAGCCCTTGACTCAAGTGGCGACGCCGCGGGATAGCCGTCGCTCGCGCTTGCTGGCTTACTCCGTTTCTTTTGATCCGCACGCTGCGGATAGTTTGGATGCAGCGCGTTTACGCGAGCGCACCACGCATCGGCTGGCCAATGAATCGGTTTGCGATTCCATCACCCGACTCGGCGTGAGCGGGAACCGTGTTTCAATCAAGTTCTGATCTTCCGCGTAGGCGAATCGGCGCTAGATCGCCGCGTGGGCTCGAGTAGCTTTGCGCATGAATAGCCACCGCGTGGGGGTGGCTGAAACCGGTAAGACTCAAAGCACCCGGCTCTTCATTTTCATACCAAGAGCCCGGAGCTTTTACATCAAACCCAAGCCCATTGAGATGCTTACAGAAGAGAACGACGGCAACGAAGACACGGCGCCGAAAACCAGAATCACTTCGTTCTCTTCGTTACCTTTTGCGAAAAAATGCAAAAGCTTTGGGTGTTGGGTATCAAAACATGTAACACCGCGGCGCATTTTCTGAATTACACGTTGGTGAACTTTTCATCGCTGAGGCGCGAACCGCCTCGGCTTGGTGCTTTTCACTGCGGGAGTGGCCCGTTTTGGCGGAGGGCTCGTAGCAAAGCACGTTAGGTTTTTGGTCTTGCTGAGGGTGCAAAAAAAGGGCGGGCGTGATGCAGAACACGCCCGCCCTAATTTTTAAAATTACACGAAGTAGGTTAATTATTTTCCGCCGAGCAGGCCTTTCAGGCCTTCACCCGCTTTGTCGAAGAGGCCTTTTTTGGCGGCGGCATTTAGTGCGGCTTTGCCGACTTGGGCCGTGATCTCTTTGACGATGACCGAGGTGAGTTCTTCGGGCGTGAGGCCGCCTTCGCGCGTGCCGAGGTTTTCCATGACGAGTTCGGGCATGGGCACGGTGAGATTGTTGCCTGCACCTGTGAGGTGGATCGTGCCGTTTTGGAAACGGAAGCTCTTGATCTCGATTTTAACTTGCTTGGTTGGTTTGGCCTCGGGCTGAGGCTGGGTTTGCGGTTGCGTCGAGGGCGCAGTGGGTTTTTCACCCGCGGCGGTTTTCTGAATGTTGTTTAATAGATCTTGGAGGTTGCTGTTGGTAATGGTGGTCTCGTAGGTGATCACGGGCTGGTCGATGAGGATGCGGTTGATCACGATGTGCTCGGTCGTGAGCGAGCGGGGTTCGACTTCGAGGGTGATTTCCTTGAGGAAAAACGCCTGCGGAGTCTGCCAGCCTGCGGGGTTGCCCACGGTCAGTTCCTTGAGCGTGCCGACGCCGGAGAGTGGCGAGATGCGCGCATCTTTGAGCACGACGGTGGATTGCGTGATTTGCGGGCCGTAGCGGTTGACTCCGGTTTTCACGATCGAGCCGAGCGAGAAAATGAGGACGACGACGGCGATCACCGCGAGGCCGATCAACGTGCCGAGAATGTAGAGGATTTTTTTCATAAGGAAGAGCAGGTGTGGAATAGAAGGAGACACCGCCTGCGCAGCGATGTGCGCGTGGAGACTTGCATGAAGATTTTCGCTTGTCACGCCCGCCGCACGCCTGACGCTAGCGCGCAAATCCACATGGCCAACGCGTACAACGAAGCGAGCATCAAAACCCTTTCCTCGACCGAGCACATCCGCCTGCGCCCGGGCATGTACATCGGCCGCCTCGGCGGCGGCACGCACGCGGAGGACGGCATCTATGTTCTCATCAAGGAGTCGATCGACAACTCCATCGACGAATTCACGATGGGCTTCGGCAAAAAAATCGAGATCGAGCTCGTCGAACGCAGCGTGCGCGTGCGCGACCACGGCCGTGGCATTCCGCTCGGTAAACTCCTCGAATGCGTCTCGGTCATCAACACCGGCGCGAAGTACGACAGCGAGACCTTCAAGAAAGCTGTTGGCCTCAACGGCGTCGGCCAAAAAGCCGTCAACGCCCTCTCTTTCAGTTACCGCGCCCAAGCCGTCCGCGACGGGCAGACGAAGATCGTGGAGTTCGAACAGGGTAAGTTAAAAAAAGATTCCCGCGTCGTCGCCACCACCGAGAAAAACGGCACGATCATCGAGTTCACGCCCGACGAAGCGCTCTTCGGCAAAGATTTTAAATTTCGCGCCGAGTTCATTGAGGAGATGCTCTGGAACTACGCGTACCTCAACCGCGGGCTCACGCTCGTGTTCAACGGCAAGCATTTCAAATCCGAGGCCGGCCTGCGCGATCTGCTCGTTAAAAAACTCACCGGCGAGACGCTCTATCCGATCATCCACATCGAAGGCGACGACATCGAGGTCGCCATGACCCATGGCGGCCACTATGGCGAAGACTACTACTCGTTCGTCAACGGCCAGCACACCACCATGGGCGGCACGCATCTCGCCGCCTTCCGCGAAGCCGTCGTCGCCACGATCCGAAACTTCTACAAGAAGGAATACGACGCCGCCGACATCCGCCAGTCCATCGTTGCCGCCGTCTCCGTGCGCGTGATGGAGCCCGTGTTTGAATCGCAGACAAAAACCAAACTAGGCTCTACCGACATCGGTCCGAGCGGTCCCTCGATTCGCCAGTTCATCGGCAACTTCCTCCAGCAGCACCTCGACAACTGGCTGCACCGCCACCCCGAGGCCGCCGAAGCCTTCAAACGCAAAATCGAGGACAGCGAGCGCGAGCGCAAAGAACTCTCCGGCATTCGCAACCTCGCCCGCGAACGCGCAAAAAAAGCCTCACTGCATAACCGCAAGCTCCGCGATTGCCGCGTGCACCTCGGTGCGAAAGACAAACGCTCGGAGGAAAGCACGCTCTTCATCGTCGAGGGCGACAGCGCCGCCGGCTCGCTCACCGCCTGCCGCGATGTGCAGACGCAGGCCGTCTTCGCCCTCAAAGGCAAACCCCTCAACACCTATGGCCTGACGAAAAAGGTCATCTACGAAAACGAGGAGTTTCACCTCCTGCAAAGCGCGCTCAACATCGAGGACGGCCTCGACGGCCTGCGCTACAACCGCGTCGTCATCGCGACCGACGCCGACGTCGACGGCATGCACATCCGCCTGCTGCTGCTCTCGTTTTTCCTTAAGTTTTTCCCCGAACTGATCACCAACGGCCACGTTTTCATTCTCGACACGCCGCTCTTCCGTGTGCGCAACAAAAAGCAGACGATTTATTGTTATTCCGAAGCCGAAAAACAATCCGCGCTGCACAAGCTCGGTCAGTCCGCCGAGGTGACGCGCTTCAAAGGCCTCGGTGAAATCAGCGCCAGCGAGTTCAAAGATTTCATCGGCGAAGCCATCCGACTCGAACCGGTCTCTCTCACCAATCTGCACAGCAGCGACGACCTGCTCTCGTTCTATATGGGCAAGAACACCCCCGAGCGCCAAGACTTCATCATCGGCAACCTCCGCGTAGAAAAAGATATCGTTGAGGTGTGATTTCCTGTGGAAGGAAGTTCCGTTTTGGTGATTTGCCAGCGAAGGCCGCTGCTCGCGGGCGCGAATAAGAGGTGTAATCACGGATGCACACGGATCGCCGCTGATCTGGCTAAGCGGGGCGGTTTACCCTCCCCAGAGCGCAATGGCATGAGGCGATTACGCGAGTCCAATTTATACTGGTTTATTCGCCCTGGATCGATTCGGTCCGGGGAGCGCAGGCGTCTCGCGTGCTGCTCTCGGCGTCCCGCAGAGAGCGGTTCGGCTGGTTCGGGCGGGACGCCCAAACCGACACGCGAGACGCGTGTGCTCCCCGGACCACCGACATCGGTTTTTTGCAATGCCTCGGGGCTTGCCCCGGGGTTGTTTTATTTGGGCATTTATCTGTGCGCATCCACGGTCTGCTGCCGCGTAAGTTGCTTTGAGTGAGTGACCTGTTTTAAGAGATAGGGGGATATCTGTGCGCATGGAAATAGTTTGTGGCCTCGTGCAGGACCCTGGCGGGGCTTTCGCAGCCGTCCCGGCTTGGCTATTGGAATAACGCGCTCAGCATCCGGCTAGATTGGAGGACAAGCCGCTGTCTGCCCTCCGAAACCCCGGTCGTACAATGGCATTCCAGCAATATTTATCGCGGCATAGTTTTGCTGATGAAGATTGTGACGATAACGCTAGAAAAGCTTTGCCTTGCGGGGTACGGAGGCCTCTATCTTCTGTGTGTTCCACAAGGCGGGTAGGTTGGATCAGTGTTTTAGAGAGGCCTCCCGCAAGGACGGACACTGTTCTTTTTGTCGTGAGGCGATCAGGGGTGGTGGAGGGCAAAAGTAAGGCTAGGTGGAGGAGAACGTTGTTTAGGACGCCGAAACTTAGTTTGATCGCATCAAAGCTGAGTTTTGATGGCTATGGATAACGTTCCAGTGTGATGGAGAAAGGTATTGCTCTCTTTGAATAAAGGTCGTGGGAGGTGGAATGGTTTTTGGTAGGGCCCAAGGATCTGGAGGCGGGAGTGGTGGGTTGTTATCCCTGTTGTGGGTCACGCTTTTGTTTGGCTGAGGAAGGGAATGCCGCAGGGGCATGTCCACCGTCACGCCACGAGAGGCGCATCACCGTTTTTCAGACTACATTTTGGCAGGCACTCTTTGGCTTTGGGACGTGGTGGGAATCGAAGAGTCGCCTTTAAACCTCAGGTACCCGGCGTTCCATGACAACAACCCATGCAAGCAAAAACAGTCGTGAACAGCGTCCTGTTGGCCGCGCCGAAGATCATTGATACATGGACCGCGAACCCCGGCTTCGCCCTCGGCGCAAGTGAGCGAAACGATCGAAATCAACCGCATCGAGCTGCAAGGCCTCATGAACCAGCGCGATGACACGGTGAGACAGCTCCGCGAATGCATCACCCGCGCCCGTGCTGGCTTCAAAGCCACCTACGGCCCGGACTTGACGCACTACGAACAAGCCGGCGGCACCCGCTCCAGCGAACGCACACCTTCCAGTAGAAAACTAAAGGCGAAAACCGCCTAAAAATAAAAAACAACACACGTTAAATCATAAAACATGAAAATATTCAGAAGCATCATAGCCGGACTCATTATAGTGATGACGGCCTCCTTAGCCTGCGCGCAGACTCTTTATAAGATTGAGTCGGTGAATAGCGGAAAAGTATTGGATGTACCGGCTGACCAAACTAACATTAATGGAGTTGTTATTCAGCAATGGGATTGGAATGGCGGTCTTCAGCAGCAATGGACGATTCAGGACGTTGGCAATGGGCTCAGCAAGATTGTGAATGCCAGAAGTGGAAAAGTGCTGGATGTACTAGCTGGCCAAGTTGATTTTAATGGGATTAGTATTCAACAATGGGATTGGATTGGCGGTACCAATCAGCAATGGAGTGTGCAAGATACTGGAGGTGGAAATTATATTTTTGTTCGGGCGGGTACAGGATATGTACTAGATGTAGAAGGCGCCTCTCCGGAGAATGGGGCGCGTATCCAGCAGTGGGGGTATTGGGGTGGAGCTCAGCAACAATGGAGATTGATCCCCGTTGGTGAATGCCTGTCTGTCACAGCAGATTCGGTTGCTACGAGCGCAAACCCTGTTGTTGGCACTTCATACGAAGTGTATGCTAACAATGTACAGAATGCAATTCGTGTGTTGTTCCCGACGTGGACGGATGCTAACGGCCAAGATGAGTTAATCTGGTATGAAGGCGTATACGATGCCGCAAATAATCGCTGGAAATGCACGGTGAACCTTAGTGAGCATAATAATGAAAATGGAAGTTACACAACACATGTTTATGCCATAGGCACTAACGGTGGTCAGTATTGGCTGGGTGCAACCAATGTCGCTGTTGCAAATGCAGGATCGCGTAGTGTTGGCGCCCATTCTTATGGCGGTATGCCTGATTATAGGGGTGCTAGTTTTGTCGTGCCTCCCTGTACTGTGCAGATTGAATTAGAGCCGCATAATGACCCTATTGACGGGCTTAGCCAAGTGAGTGTCCAGCTCGATGGTGACAGCGAAGGATCTCGTAGTTGGGTTGCCTATGGTACTAATAGCGATGGGATTAGTACAACAAGTCAAGGTGGTTCCATAAACATTAGTGCATATGCCTATTATGGCTATGCGCGTATCACTTTGAGTTGGTGAACTAGGTGTCAGATGAAGTCTGACTCATCAAAATAGGCATTGTCATAGCTCAACGACGCGGTGGAAACACCGCGTCGTTATTTTTGGGTGAGAGCACGTGGCGCGGGTCTCAACGTGCCTCGTTGGTTGATCGTCTGAAGCTATGCTCATTTCGTGTTTAGCCGCGGCGGCAGGATGTCCGTAGTTGGGTTTTTCAATTTAAGAGATGCCGAAACGCAAAACGCCCAAGACGCCTGATAAACTGCTTGGATTGTCGCTTGGCCGGGCGCAGGAAGCGGTGGAGAGAAGCCGGGGGAGTCTAGGCCGTCGGAGGGCGAAGCGCTTAAGGCCCTAGGCGGCGGGTACGGCGGAGAAGATCGAGTGGAGGGCGACGCGCTGTCGTCGCCGGATATCTGGCCGCGGGAGTGATGGTCCGCTGGTTGTGGGCGGTGGCGCGACGGCTGCCCGTGGCGCTGGGACTTGGTTCGGATCCGCGCGGCTGGGGTGATGATGAGGCCCTCGTGTTTCTGGTTTCTGAAGGCGACGATTTGGCTGGCGATCTCATCGTTGGCGACGCGCCGCTTGCACGCTATCAGGCACGACGCTTCGAGCCGGTGGCGGGCTTGGCGGATTCGGCTCGGGCTGGTCGTTATCCGGAGTTGGTGAAAGAATCTCAGTCGGGTGGCTTGGTGGGCTCGTCGGTCGAGGGCGAGCAGCCTAAGTTCCTCGCGGTGTTGGAACGCGCGGCGGGGTGTCGTTGCGTGGATTGCACGAGACGTTTGGCGGTGGTGATACGAACGACGGGACTGTCGCGGCCGACGCGTTCATGAGGCGCGAGCTGATCGCGCCTGAAACGCTTCGCTCGATTCGGCTGCGCCAGGTGTTTGGTGGTTTGATCGGCAACACCGATATGCATTTTGGCAATCTTGCCTTCTGGTTTGATGACGCGCTGCCCTTCCGGCTCGCTCCGGCGTATGACATGCTGTCCGATGCGGTGGGCACCCGGGGCGGGCGGGGAGTTGCTGGCGCGCGATCTGAACGTGCAAGCTCCTCTTCCGGCGCACGAAGCAGACTGGTGTAGGGCTGCGGGTTGGGCGCAAGAATTTTGGACGCGCGTTGCGGATGATGCCCGCGTGTCTCCAGCGTTCGCAGCTATCGCCCGTGCGGCCGGTGGGCGAGTGACGCATGTCTTGAAGCATTTGTAATTTTCAGCTTCCCATCCGGCGTCGCCACGCCTCTTTTGGCCTCTTCACTACTGCTTCAGAAATTAACTTCGATGCCCAAACGTAAAACGCCTAAGACGCCTGATGAACAACCTGAGCTGCCGCTTGACCAGTCGCCGGAAGCGGCGGAGAGGCGTCAGGAGTCAGGAGCTTCGGAGAGGAGTCAGGAGTCAGGAGTCAGGAGCCAGAAGCCGGAAGCCGGAGGTCGGGAGTCGGAGGACGAAGCGCTTGAGGCTCAGGCGGCGGGCACGGCGGCCCGCCCTCCAGAAGATCGAGTGGAGGGCGACGCGCTGTCGTCGCCGGATTCTGAGGGCGGGCACGGCGGTCCGCCCTCCATTGCCACGGATTTTAGGGTGGGTAACGGCGCGGAGGCTCCGCTCGCGAAGCATTACAAGAAGTGGTTTCTCGAATACGCGAGCTACGTCATTCTCGACCGCGCGGTGCCGCATATCGACGATGGGCTGAAGCCCGTGCAGCGGCGTGTGCTCCATACGTTGTGGGACATGGATGACGGCCGTTTTCACAAGGTCGCCAATGTCGTCGGCGCGACGATGAAGCTGCATCCGCACGGCGACGCTTCCATCGGCGCGGCGCTCGTTGCCATCGCGCAGCGCGCCTGGCTGATCGAGCCGCAGGGTAACTTTGGCAATATGTACACGGGCGATGAGGCGGCGGCACCGCGTTACATCGAGGCGCGCCTGACGCCGTTTGCCCGCGAGGTGCTTTTCAACCCGAAAACCACAACCTGGCAACAGAGCTACGACGGCCGCAACCGTGAGCCAGTGACGTTGCCGGCGAAGTTTCCTATCACGCTGCTTGAGGGCGCGGAGGGCATCGCGGTCGGTCTCTCGACGAAAATTCTCCCGCACAATTTCAACGATCTTTGCCGCGCGGCGATCAATCATCTGCAGGAAAAAACCTTCCGCATCGTGCCTGATTTCCCGACGGGCGGCATCGCGGATTTCTCCGAGTACAACGACGGCGAGCGCGGCGGAAAGGTGAAGATCCGCGCGAAGATCGAGACGCGCAGCAAGTACCTGCTCGCGATTACCGAGTTGCCTTACGGCGTCACGACGGAGGCGCTGATTGAGTCGATCCTCGCGGCCAACGCCAAGGGCAAGATCAAGATCAAGCACGTCGACGACAACACCGCCGATAAGGTAGAGGTGCTCATTCACTTGCCGCAGGGCTGCGACCCGGAGCAGCTCACGCAACAACTCTACGTTTTCACCAGCTGCCAGGTGAACCTCTCGCCGTCCGCGTGTGTGATCGTGCGCGACG
>Ga0209181_10005196_pt1 | contig 18836 bp, 24 predicted proteins | sample MAT05_FD_187208 | JGI IMG/M metagenome (GOLD analysis project Ga0209181, IMG submission 187208) | Freshwater microbial communities from Lake Fryxell liftoff mats and glacier meltwater in Antarctica - MAT-05 (SPAdes) (version 2) | ecosystem: Environmental > Aquatic > Freshwater > Ice > Liftoff...
TCCTTGTGCTGCACCTTCCATACCTCCATTCCAATCGTCAGCACCTTTGAAGATGAAGAAGTTGACCAAATCTCGATGACCTCCTTGTGTTGCACCTTGCATACCCAGATCCCAATTGTTGGCACCTTTGGAGATGAAAAAGTCTACTAAATCGCGATGACCTCCTTTTGCTGCACTATACATAGCCCAATTCCAATAGTCGGCACCTTCGGAGATGAAGAAGTCTACTAAATCGCGATGACCTCCTTGTGCTGCACCTTTCATAGCCAAATTCCAATCGTTGGCACCTTTGGAAATGAAGAAGTCTACTAAATCGCGATGACCTCCTTGTGCTGCCAACTTCATGGCTGTATCATAATCGCCCTTAGCTAAATCGAGATATCGAATCAGCAGTAGAGAAAAATCTTTCCAAGAACTTTTCTTTAGACTGTCAACATATTCAAAATCGAAAGGGTGTTGTCTTTGAAAACGATTTCTCCACAAATTTTCATTGTTGGTATATTTTTTCGTTGCTGCATTAATATTGAGAGCGTTTAGAAGATCTCTATCACGACTTAATGATGATAAAAAGAGAATATCGAGGTCTTTAATTCCAGTTGGAAAGGCTCTTTGCATTTTAATAAGTTTTTTAACTTATTAAAAATCAATGTCGATTTTGGTTCCTATTGATAAAAGGAAAGGCTTTCGTCTAGAAAAATAGGATTCAAATTCTGGTTAAAAAGCAACTAAATCGGGATAGCCTCCTTCTGTCGCAACATCTATCTTTTCAGTTGAAATAGAAAAATAACAAATAAAAATGAAAGGTTTCAATTCTGACAAATATTTGGGTAAATGGTATGAAATTGCAAAGATTCCTAGTGGATATTCCTGGGATTTAGGTTGTAAAAATTCTTCAGCAAAGTATAGTGCCGATTTCACCAACCCAACGGCTATTCTAGTTAAAAACAAATGTTACGACAAGTCAGGCAAATTGTTGCGCCAAGTTTATGGAAGAGCAAGATTAGCCGGTGAAGATAAGAGCAAGTTTCTGATTGAGTTTCTTGGAGATTATCCAGTTCCTGAAGGCATCAGGAAAGGAGAAGGTTGCCGAATGGAAGGTAACTACTGGGTTCTTTCCACCAACTATTCGAGTTATAGTTTTGTTTCAAACGGAGACAACCTTTTGTGGATTTTGTCTCGTCAAAAGCAAGTCCCAGCCTCTCATATTCCAGCTCTGTTGAAGGAAGTTAAGAAACTCGGATTCGATCCTGAAAAGGTTATTACAAATTCTTCCAAATTTTTGGGATAAAATGGACTCAAAACCAGAAATAAGGAAAAAGAGGACCAGTAACTATGGTCCAAAATTAATTTTTGGAAAAATAAAATTCCAGCTTATCTTAGTACCATCAACTACGATAAAAACCTCGAAAAATCGATTTTCTCTGACGAAGTTAAAAAATAACGGCTTTCAGTGCACCTTTTTTTGCCCCAAAAATGATTTATAAATTCGATTCTTCCTTACTAAAAAGGAATTAAAACTCCAACCGAGACTTAAAAAGATCATTTCCACTAGAAAAAACATGACTGAGAAGACTAAACGAACCCCCGCACTTGCTTTCACCAAGGAAAAGATGGAAGATGCCGTAAAAGGACATTATTACATCAAGCTCGGAGATACCCGCGGCAAGCTCCAACTTTCTGGAGCTGCTCGCATGTGGGCTAAGGATCCCGAGATTGTATACGTCTCCGAGCTCCGCGTAGCCGGACGCCCCGAGGACATTATCGAGAAGGTAGTGGCCAGTGAGGAGTACGACGAGAAGGCCGTTCGTCGCCTTTTGCGCGACGCTTACAAGGCTGGCTCCGAGGAGTCCGAGGCTTTCAAGGCTGAGGTTGAGGCTGCTCGCTCTCACGCCAAGAAGCCCGGCGTGAAGAAGGCCAAGGCTGCCACCTATGTGCCCCTGCACACTGCTTCTTGGTACGCCGAGAACCTTGAGGACGCTGTGATCGTCAACAAGGATGGTTCTCCTTCCGCTCGCAAGCGTGGGACTAAGAAGGCTGCTTCGCCTTCGACCAAGGCTAAGAAGCCCGCCGCAAAGGGAGCCAAGAAAGCCGCCAAGGGAGCCAAGAAAGCCGCAACCAAGGCTACCGGAACTCGCACTAAGAAGTCGCTTGCCGAACGTCTGGCCGCTCTTTCAGAGGGTAAGGTGCTTGATGTGTCCAAGTACACCAAAGCTGAGGGTTTCAAGGCCGTGAGTGCCAAGGAGCCTGGCCCGAACAGTGCCAAGATCGCCGTCCCCGGATACGCTGTAGTGTCCAGCGAACTGCGCGCTCTGAAGACTGCTCTGAAGGAGATGGAACTTGACGTGGACACTCTGGCTGCTGCTTGGTCCGAGGCCAAGAAGGCCGCCGCCAAGAAGCCTCGCACGACTTCGCCCAAGTCCAAGAAGGCTTCTCCTAAGTCTCGCTCAGCTTCGCCCAAGTCCAAGAAGGCTTCTCCTAAGTCTCGCTCAGCTTCGCCCAAGAAGGTTGCATCACCCTCGCGCGCTCCTTCCGGTGGAAGAGCCCCTGAAGTTGATCTGCCGACCTACGCCGCCGGTAAGTCCGCTTCGGGCTCAAGCTCGGGAGTAGCTTCCAAACTGCCCAGTCTGAGCGCATCATCGCCTCGCAGCGCCCGTTCTTCAAGCCCTCGCGCCTAAATTCTAAACAAACACAAAAACATTTTTCAAACAAACCATTTGAAAAGTTCTTTTCATCTTACTATAGTTTTTTCTATCTTTTCATCTTATTATAGTTTTTCTATCTTATAGTTTCTTCAATCCTTTTCTATCTTATAGTTTCTTCAATCCTTTTCTATCTTACTATAGTTTTTCTATCTTTTTCATCTTACTATAGTTTTTCTATCTTAGTCTGGATTTGTCCCACCTTATATATTTTCAAAGTTTATTTGAAAATATATAGAGCCATGAGAGAGGTCTGGAAAGATAGTTTGAATGAGATATTATTATAGCCAGAGATAACCTTCTAAGTTTTTTGTCTACTAAGACAAAAAGTGTGTTTCTAGGGGGTTACATCAGAATGTAACTTCTAATTTTGTTTCAACTTCTAACATAATATAGAAGAGGATAATGTTCGAGTGAAAGATAGTTTTGAAACAAACTTTGTTCTGATCAACCCTTAGAAACCTGCTTTTCGTCTTAGTGATATCTTTTTCTTCATTGTAATTACTTATTACAATAATGTCTTCTCCAAACTGTTTTCCAACTTTTCATCTCATTCCAACTTTTCATCTCATTCCAACTTTTCATCTCATTCCAACTTTTCATCTCATTCCAACTTTTCATCTCATTCCAACTTTTCATCTCATTCCAACTTTTCATCTCATTCCAACTTTTCATCTCATTCCAACTTTTGTCTCTCCTATACTATTTTCAAATAAAAACTTTAAATAGTATAGGAGAGGGATCTAACTAAAAACTTTCCTGATAACCTTAGAAACAAGCTTTTCGACTCTGTATCTTCTTCATTGTAATTTACAATAATTTTTCAACTTTTCATCTTTTCATCTTTATTTCTTATTCGCTTCCAAAAGATACAATTCTAAAACTCTTTTCCTTTCTTTTGTATCTCCAAAACACTTTTCAAAATATTTATAGTAAGGGTTTCTAGCATCAGGAAAATAGTTCTTTCCATTTTTGTTATACATCGACTTAGCTATCCGATACAACGTAGTTTCGGGTAGCTCTCCGTTAGTTCTTTGTAAAATTCACATTCATTAAAGTCGTAAATATAGGGAACAACCACTCGATCTTGCATCGTTTTCGTTCCGAGGACAACTTCAATGTCATTTGGAATTACTAAAAGGTCGAAGATTAAAATGCAAGCAATTCTCCTATCGCTTGACAATAGATTGAAATCATTCCGAGGTAAACATATCCTCTAAATGGTTTCTTCCTAGTAACATTCCTTGACCGTTATCCAATTTTTCTTTTAAATCGGAATCAAAATGGTTAATGTAGAAATGAATAAGACTCCCAGGCTTGTCGAGAGCATAAATCTTATCTTTACTCATAAATGTTTTTTACCAAATAAAACATTGTCTCCTTTCTCTGTAATAACTGTTCCGTGCCCATAATCCTCGTCCTCATAAGGATCGCCAAAGTAAGTGGAGAAAAGATCTTTTGTATATTGAAATGACAAAATGTGGTTAGCTCTTTGTATAAATTCATTGTTGGTATATTTTTTTGTTGCTGCATTAATATTGAGAGCGTTTAGAAGATCTCTATCATCATTAAGTCGTGATAAAAAGAGAATATCGAGGTCTTTAATTCCAGTTGGAAAGGCGCGTTGTATTTTAATAAGTTTTTTCAAATAAAATTAGTTTTAAGGAAACCCGTTATTGTCGGGTTTGCATCTTTCTTTTGAAAAAGTCGACCAAATCGAGATGACCTCCTCCTGTTGCATAATACATAGCCATCTTCCAATTGTTGGCACCTTTGGAGATGAAGAAGTCTACTAAATCGCGATGGCCTCCTAATGCTGCATAATACATAGCCAAATTCCAATCGTTGGCACCTTTGGAGATGAAGAAGTCTACCAATTTTTGATGACCTCCTTGCGCTGCACCTTCCATACCCCAATTCCAATTACGGGCACCTTTGGAGATGAAGAATTCTACTAAATCGCGATGACCTCCTTGTGCTGCAGCTCGCATACTCTGATTCCAAGTGTCGGCACCTTCGGAGATGAAGAAGTCTACTAAATCTCGATAGCCTCCCTTTGCTGCACCTTGCATACCCAGATCCCAATTGTCGGCACCTTTGGAAATGAAGAAGTCTACTAAATCGCGATGACCTCCTTGTGCTGCACCGAACATACCAGAATTCCAAATGTTGGCACCTTTGTAGATGAAGAAATCTACTAAATCGCGATGACCTCTTTGTGCTGCCAACTTCATGGCTGTATTATAATTTCCTTTGGCTAAATCGAGATATCGAATCAACAGTAGAGAAAAATCTTTCCAAGAACTTTTCTTTAGACTGTCAACATATTCAAAATCGGAAGGGTGTTGTCTTTGAAAACGATTTCTCCACAAATTTTCATTGTTGGTATATTTTTTTGTTGCTGCATTAATATTGAGAGCGTTTAGAAGATCTCTATCATCATTAAGTCGTGATAAAAAGAGAATATCGAGGTCTTTAATTCCAGTTGGAAAAGCTCTTTGCATTTTAACATGTTTTATTAGATTTCAAATAAAATCAGTTTTAAGGAAAACCGTTATTGTCGGGTTTGAATAAACAAACTCGTCTTTTTCTAACTCTTCGACAGTTTGAGCATAACTGTAAATAAGAGATACACAAAATCGTTTTTCTTCTTCGGTCCATGTTTTAATATCGTTAGTTTTGACAAAACAATATTCCACATATCCTTGTTCATTTTATTTTCTTTTCAATAAAATAATAGTATCGGTTTTAGTGTAACTTCTTCAAAATAAAAGGACTTCTACAGTGTCCACAGATTTTGTTTTCATATTTGGGACGACGATAATAGGTCACCTTTTGACAGCCCGGAGTAAGACATTCCATGATGTAATTAGCTTCAGGCTTGTCCATGCAACCCTTTACATTACCACTGCACCCAATTCTTACTGCCATTTTACGCCAAGTCTCGGAATGTTTTTCACCAGGAGTCAATACATGTGCTAGTTCATGCAAGATAGTTTCTCTCATAATTTTTTCGTCACATGTAGGACCTCTCAGAAAATGATAGCTCACCGAAACAGTTTTAGTCGTGTAATTGGTCATTCCCAAAGAAGTTTTTCTTCGATTGAGACGTAAGCACCAACCAACAATTTTAAACTCTTTTGTTTTTCTATCAAAATAAGCATTGCACCATGCCCAATTGTTAGCCAAACGAGCATCGTAGCTTGTACTTTTCAAGATAGTTGCGTTCATCTTGCGATAAGAAATATTTTATTTAACTTTTCACTTTCTTTTAGTTTTCTTTACTCAAGAAAAGCGATTTAACAAAGAAATAAAATGAAGGGCGACTCTTTGAAGTGCGATTTAAAGCCTCCCGAGGATTAACCGAATACATGAAATAGATAACTCGACGAGTTTCATTAACTCCTAAAATGATATTTATTTTCAAATAAATATCGAAAAATGTCTACGTGGTCTTTTATCCAACAACGTCAAAATAGCGTTTGTACAAAGCCTGGACCTTCTCAGCCTTGCAAAGCTCACAGTCATTTGGAAACCGTTTCAATGATTTTATCTCCTTCTAATAGTTCTTACTAGAGATCGAAACTCTTCGTAAGTTCTCCGAACCCAGCCTGCATACCGATACTTATCGAAAGAAACAACTTTCTTACCCGTTTTGGAACCGAGTTTATCTGCTAAAGTTGTCTTTCCTGCTCCGGCTATCGATAGAATTAGTATATGCATTTCTGATTATTATCAGAAATTTATTTTTGACTTTTTGCTAACGTAGTATGGAAAACAAGAGATGACATGACTAATCTTCTCAATTAATCTTCTCAATTTTTCTGGTGAAAGTGTCACCAGCGAATTTGGAATAATCAGCAATATCCATAGAGCTAGGACTAGGGGGGCCTTTACCTCTATCAGCATTAATTCTTCGGGCAGCGAAAAAAGCTTTACTATCTCTAGAGGGGAGTGCTGGATGGAGATTAGGTCGTCTATCAGCATTAATTCTTTGGGTAGCTTCTTTCTTAAGAGATCTTGTTACCGTTAGTTCTCTAAAAGTTGCAAATTCCAGCCCCATCTCCTAATAGTAGTTTTTTCTTTCTGGTAATAGTTCTGGAAGATTAATCTCTAAACTTAATTCGAGCGAGATGTCTCTTGGCAGCTTTTGCATTTCTCTTTATTATAAAATAAAGAATATTAACTTGTTATCTTATTAAGATAATATTGTGTATGGTAAGCGAATACCGGTTGAATAATCTTCCATTTTCCCAACTCTTCACTGTTTTCAAGATGCCGAGTGTTAATCCCAGAACTACATTTCCAAATTACTTTTTTAATTTCTTCTAGAGAGAATTTACCTGAAAGATCACTATGAATAATTTGCAATAAAGTTGGATAGTTATGGAAATCTACACAAGCAGGATGGAAAACTAATGGGTAAGTTTCGCTATTAGTAATTAGAATAGTTTTCAGAGGAATTTTATTTACTAAAATATGTTTTGTTAAACGCTCGATCATAGGTAAATCTCCAGTTAGACCTCCATAAGAAATGCGAAAGAAAATTCCAGCTAAATACTCCTTGTCTTCATAATCGGATAAAAATATGTCTGCAATAGACAAAGATTTCTCTAAAACTTTTTCTTCATGTTTATCGAGTTCTAATCTCATACAGGTAGGATGTGATACCAACGAAAATACATAATTTAAAATAAATTTTCTTGAAGAAGGAGTTAAAACAAAACCTTTTGAACATGCCGCCATTAACCAAACAATGACACTGGTTTCTTTACTAATTTCGACATCCTCAAAAGCAATCACTGCTAACCGTCTTAAACATTCAAAAGAATCTAAATCTAACATGGCAGCACATGTTGTAACGGCATGAGCATCCTGTCGGCGAATTTGTTTTTGCAAATTACTCTTGAGAATGGAGTAAATATGAAGGAGTTCTTTTTCTTTATTGAAGGTTACTTTCGACATTAAAACCATGCCTTTGAAATAAAGTTTAACAACGAAAGCGGTTCCTTTCCATAAAACATCTCCTACAAAGCGATATCCTTCGATTTTATAGTCTCTAGACATACGTGCTTCTTTACCATCGTAAAGAAAATAAGCCATATTTCTAATATAAAAGAAGTAATAGTATGTCATTTTTACAAAAATGAAATTTCTAAGAAAAACAAAAGAAGAAAAGAGAATGTCGAGACAAATGATGGAAGTAAGAATTTCAGGGAAACTAACTTTTAATTTTATCATAACTCCTACAAGTACAATAGGAGATATCAAAACAGAGCTGAGAAAGAAGTTAAACAAAGACCCTGATACTCTTTCTGTGAAATTTTGGATTAATAAAAAGAAGGCTCTTGATGTATTTGGAACCAAAAAGTATGACAAGGTTACTTTGGAGAAAAGGTGGACAGAAATTGCAAGTCCTGTCATTGACATTGAAAAGGAAGAGAAAAAAGCAAAAGAGAAGATTCCCGTAAAAACTCCTCTTAGACCTATTACTAAACCGTCTACTAAACCTCCAACAAACACTCTTAAACCCTTAGCATCTCTACAGTCGAAGAAATTTGATAAACCGAAGAAGTATAAGATCATGGGTTCTGGCGGAGTTGTACACAAGGTAAAGCATGATGGAGAAAAGGTTTATATTAAAAAGTTAAATCTTGAAGTTGATACGGATGAAGAAACGAATTCTAACAAGACAGAAAAGAAATCCAAATATGTTTTAGCTTACTCTTTCCCCGTGAAGGATGCAATTGTTGCTATTAATTCAGAAACGGAATTAGCAGATGGTTCTTCTCTTCTCCTTCATAAGACTGTACTCCAATACGTTTTTGTAGGTCCTGAAATCTTCAAATTTACCGCTTTAGCTCCCATGAAGAGGTTATATATTAGTGACGATAGAACTTGGAAGTCTTATGCTGTTGATGAGGCTTCGAATATTTATTTATTTGATGAAGGAGTAATTGTTCGAAATATTACTCCACATATCGGGTTAGCAGAAATGCTAACCTATTATGATACCAATATGGTTATTTCGGGACCAGAAGGTGAAGAGAATCGACAAAAATTATCACAACAATTTCGAGATATCGACAGATACTACACAGAACCACAAGGAGAAGATATGAAAGATGACTTCGACAGTCAAGATAGTGAACTGGAACTTGTTCATGCAGAAGAGAAAAAACAAGGATCTCTTGATTACTATTACATAGATAATGGAATAAAATATTTTCGTAATATCTTAGAGTATAAGAAGGCTCCATATCAAAAAGCATTAGTAATGAATTCTAACGGAATTGTTACTAAGTTTTCAAAGGAAGATTACGAGAAACTAATGAAAGAGTATGGCAAGATTCATGGTTTCTCTTTTATCGATGAAGTTCTTATGTAAATAAAACTAAAAATGATTAGATTTTGTACAAAATCTAATTAACAAAATGTCAGTGGTTATGATTGAATCACCTTATTCGGGACAAATCGATAGAAATATTAGGTATCTCGCCCTTTGTGGTTTCGATGCAGCTATAAAATATGATGAAGTGGCATATGCTAGTCATGGTTTAATGACTCAGCATCCCAGAGCGAAACAATTATTTGTATCTGATGATAAATGGGATGTCCTAACAAGAGAAAAAGCCATTGAAATGTCTCAAAGAATTCGCCATCGCTGTGATAAAACAGTTTTTTATGTAGATTTAGGTTGGAGTTCTGGTATGAAAGCTGCCAAGGAGTATTGCATTCAGAATAATTTAATTTTCGAAAAACGTAAACTAGACATTTCTTTTTTGGCGAAAAGAGTAGGGTTTTGTTCGGTAGATTTTTGTAACTCTATCCTATCTGGAGCTGCATATGATAACTTTCTAGAGTGATGCTAATTTTTCTAAATTTTATTAGAAAAATATCTTAGATGTACCGTTAGGGATATTATTCAAACTTATCCTCGAGATTACCGAGACGAACAGATAAGATTTTCAAAATCCTTCCCAGCTCTTCGATTTCTGCCTTGTTGATATCCGTTTGTAGAGTAACATTTGTAGTTCTCTTTTCCAACTTGTCGATTAGTTTCACGATTTCGTCCCGAAATTCTTTGTAGTCTTGTAATGTTTTACTACTAATTTTCTCATTTTCATTAACAACATCTGCCAAGGCTTTTAATCGATATTCGTTTGCCATTTCGGCCACCAAGTCGCGAGATTTGTTTCCGCTTTCGATATTACACGATTCCACTTTACTAAACTTTCTCGAATTGAAAAAAAGGATCAGTAAGAAACTTCCCATCATTGTGGAAACAGCCACCGTAACAATAGGATTCCAGCTAGAAATCTTTGTATAGCTTAGGTACGCGATATCGGAGATTTTAGAGAAGATTTTTTCACCAATTCTTCCGGTAAACATTTCTTTATAAGAAATATTAATTTAAGATTCACTTTAGATCTGTTGAGTTTTGAAAATCGGGCGAAGAAGAGAATGGCATCAAAAGGGATATCGTATTTCTGAGTAGAATAGTGCAATGTAAAGAGACGACGTTCAATAAGACCTTCGGGAATTTCTTTCTGTACTGTGAGAGGATAATTTTTAACTTTCAGAAGAAACTCGACTGCAAGAGCTTTTCCTTTGTATTCCTTGCCTTTTCCAATTGGAATAAGAACGGCAAGTTTCCAAGGACGATTTTCACCCGTATATTGACCACCACCTTTAATATGCGTTGTGTTGTCTCAATCTTCTCTTAATATTGTTTGTTGATCCGCAATACATTTTGGTAGGATCTGTCTCTGACCTCAGAATGTAGACTACATATTCCAAATCCGATAACTCTTGACATGTCTCTTGAATATACTCTTCACTCATTTCTAAGAAATAACCTTAGAAATATAATTCAGTTTTAAAACGGATAGGCATCCGATACCTGATTAAAAAGAAGGAAGATTAAAACGTTTTTGTAGAATCGTATTATAATTAGCCATAACATTTCGATAATACCTACGAAATTGTTCTGTGGTTTCAACATTTTTAAATTCCACAGGAGGATCATAATTAGGTATATACTCGGATCTTACAAATCCATTTTTCTCAATAAATCTCATAATTCTTCGGAAATAAGGTCGAAATATTTGTCTTATTTCTTTGTCGGTTTTACCATTCAAAGCAAAGTAGTCTCTTAAGTATAATCCAAGTTTCTCTTCAATCTCGAAATCCTCTTTAAGAAATCTCATATAAGTGTTCTTAGGATTTTTCAGAATTAGTCCAGATTTCTGCATGTAAGCAGTATAGTAGGGATAATCTTTTTCAAGCTTTCTCCACCAAAAGGAAGGGTTGTTACAAACATGACCCAATGTTCTTTTATCAGCCAAACAAAAGTTAATCAAAGCTTCTCCTTCTAAATTCAAGGCGATTGTAGTAGCTAAATCTCTCGACAGAGGCTGTTCCATTTTATTAGGTGGATTATTAAATAAAGAATAATATTTTTCAGGAATTTTCGTAAAGTCAAGTGTAGGAGAACAATATTTTATAGGTATTTTTTCTAAGATTTTTGGATCTAAAGATGAAACGTTGATTTTCTTTAAATAACGAAGAGGTATTGGGTTTGGAAATATAATTTCAGAAGTTTCGGGCTTGACATTGGCAAGATAAGTTTTTAATTCCGAAGGCGGCAAACTTCCATAGAGCCATGTATAATTTAAAAAATAATCATCTCTATCCTCGAGTAATTGAGATGAAAATACAAGCTGTACAGGTTTATCACCTGGTGGAGGTACCCCAGGGTACAAAGATAGATAAATATAATTTCCACTGTTTTCATTCATCTTAAATGTTTTTTTAATGATTTTCGAAAATGAATTTTTGAATGTTGGTACGATTAAATAGGAAAGCTCAACCAATTCAATATTTAAAGATGGAAGATTTTAAACAGCTCTGCATCTTTAAATATGAAGCACCGCCCGTCAATTACATTAATGCAGACTTTGATTTACGACCTAATTACATTGAAAATGTTAAAATGAAGCTTGAACATGCACATCAATATACTGAAAGATACAAACAAGAATTGATTGAGCGGTATGACGTTTTACATGAAAAAGTGTGGAAGATTGTGAATAAGATAAAAATCAGACCAGACCAACTTTATCTAACTGTTCTTTATGAATTGTCAATGTTAGAAGATTTTAGGTCTCCAGAAAATGATGTAACTGAACATAAAATCTACGACGAACATGGCAACACTGGAATATTAACAAAGCGTATAGGCGTAGATCCTGATCAAACAGTGTACGAATGCCTGATCGATAATAAAACAAAAGTTGTAAAATGGTCAGAAGACATTGAAGAAGAGATCAAGAACTGTAAAATTGTTTCTGAGATTGCAAATCACGGATATGATTATGGCTGGAATTTTGAAGGATTACCTGTTTTGATGATGGACAAAATGGAGAAAATAAATTCGAAAGATGATCCTTATCTAGTCGGAGTTGATGTCTTGAAATTTTTGCAATCATTTCACAAAATTGGATGTCATAGCGATATTAAAAGAGACAACATTCTAAAGAATACAGATGGTAAATACTCTTTGATTGATTTTGCTCATATTTCATTGCAAAAGAAAGGACACGGTTATTTAAGAATCGCATTTCCAAGAGTAGGATTTTACAAGCCTTCGTTTGGTCACGTAACGACTTACAGAGAAGATTTGATTGAATTAGCCTTTACCATAAATTCTTTGATTCTAGATGAAGAAGATGAATCTATTTTCAACGTAGACGAAGAATGCGAACCAATTTTATGGCAATACCTAGAACATGTGCGGTTGTTACCAGAAAAATATCCTGGAGATATCGACTATTCTGAACTTATCTCGATTTTAGAAAGAGGCATTCGTGAACAATACACTGCTCCAAAGAAAAATTATAACTTGGCAAACCTGTTAAATAGACTGAAAAAACCAGTATAATCCAAATGAAATGGTTTTTTAAAACTAGATATTTTTTATATCATGTTTAAGAATTAGTAAGAATGAATATCATACAGATCACGATCGATAAGAATCCAATTCTTGCATAAACTTTCGGGTTCCAATAAGATATATAAAACTCTGGATTTAATCGGAACCTTAACAAAGACAATCCACATGATACAAAAAGAAATCGATTAGAGAAAGATACTGCTTGACTCATTTCTGAGACTCAGAAGTGATCGAGAAATTAAAACTAAAAAGGTTTGTATTTATAATTACTTCAAAATCTTCTTCCGAGTCACTCAAACCATAATAATCATCTGTTTTGACAATTGGATCATCTTGACAATCATTGATCGAAATAACTCATTCTCTTCTGAATTATCTTTTTGATTCTCTGTTCGTTTATCTTCAGAAATTTCACAAGGTTGTTTATCATAATTTACACGTGGAGATTCTCCAATTTGTGGAAAACTCATTAAGACTAGAAATCAGATGTTTAGTGAGAAATTTGTTTATAATTTAGAAAATTCAAATGTTTTTATCTGTTTTGAACCTATATAAATACTAATGTAAATCATTGATATCTTTGTTAACTTTAGCAGATGGCGAAAATACCTCTTTAACTCCAGTACTCTTTCGGCTGGACAAGTAACCGCTAGAAAGAATTTTATAAAGATTTTCTAATGTTGTTACGTGATACAGGTTGTTCATTTTTATTAGAGTAATTTTTAGAAAAAGAAACTGATAGAAAAATGAATTTAAAATTAGATTCCAATTAACAAAATGTCAGCAGAAATCACTTCTCTCTGCACCAATAACCTTCCTACCCCTGTTCGAGTTGCCCATTCCAAGTTTTGCGACGATGTTCCTCTAAATCGGAACGATAACACCTTTAACAAGATTGTAAGTTCCGTATGGTCTTATGAACCCGCGACAAGAATTCTTACCTATGGTGCTACAGTGTTTCGCAAGACAAGTAACAAGGACTTTTGGGTTCGCAAGTCTCATCGCGAGAGAGCTCTCGAACGCTTTTACCAAAATCCTGTACGCGTTTGTCTTTCCAGCCAGTGGGGGAAAGTTTCCCTGGCAAGCGTCGCAGTAGATTGGTTCATTGCACGAGAACTAATTTTCAAGTATGGTGTGCAAGGTGGAACTGAGTTACCTATTCACGAGGTAGTAATTGATACTTACTTTAATCGACAACATGATCCTTTTTACCGTGAACCGTTGACACAGACAGAGCTTCAGAGAAAATTTATTACAGCTATTGTCATGGCCGAACTACAGAACAAATTTAAAAAGGAGGTAGCAGAACTTGAGAGAAAGCTTGTTCGCTCAATGTCTCCTTTGTTTTCTGAAACTTCTGTAAAGAAAGAAAAGGAATCATGCGAAAATAAGGTTGCTTACGGAGTTCTTTTCGGAGGTCTTGCTACTTGTATTTATGTTTCATGGGTCTGCTTATCTCTTTAACCCTTGCTAAATCATAGTTTTTATTTTTGACCGATCCTCAAAAATGATTTCAAAATTGCATTTTTTATTAACAAAAAACAAACATGAGCATTTCTACGCTACCGCAAATTAAGAGTCTTTCCGACATGGTTCACAAGAGCTATCAAACTAAGTCTCGGTATTTAACCGTAGAAGATGTTATCACAAAAGAACATTGTATGATGGACTTTGCCACGGAAGAAGGTGATTATGACAAGGTCGTTGAGCTTGTGAAGACTTCCACAGATGAGATCGAAGCGGTCATGGATATTGCTTGGAAAGGCATACAGATCGATTTCTCGGCAATCAAAGATCCGGAAACTATAACCCACTTTGTCCAACTCAAGGAGAATTCGGCAAAGATTGTGGATTTTCTTGAAAGTCTCGGCTATAAAAGACCTACTTACACTATGAATATCAAGGTGAAGATTTATATTTAAAAAATAAATATAAAATAAATGAAAGCGGATGAACTGCTTCAAGAATTGGGATTAAAAAATTTAAACGATTTTTTAACAATACTTCCTGAAAATATATTTGAAGAGATGTCTATCGATACGGTTCGTGCTACCTTGGAATTTTACAATATGAATACTAAAAATTTAAAAAATACGGAAGAATCTAAATTCGAACACGTAAATTTAATTTTGATGTTGAAAATTGGTTCTTATATTGATGTTATTAGAAATTTTGATGAAAACGATCAGAAAGGTTTTCGTCTAGAAAAATTATCTTGTTAAAAATACCCAATGCCATTTTCTATTATTTCGATCACAACATTTGACATAAAAAACCACAAATCAGTTTTGCATCTTTCTTTTGAAGAAGTCTACTAAATCGCGATGACCTCCTCTTGCTGCACCTTTCATACCAAAATCCCAATTGTCGGCACCTTTGGAGATGAAGAAGTCTACCAAATCGCGATGGCCTCCTAATGCTGCACCTTGCATAGCCCAATTCCAATAACGGGCACCTTTGGAGATGAAGAAGTCTACCAATTTTTGATGACCTCCTCTTGCTGCACCATACATACCCAAATCCCAAAGGTTGGCACCTTTGGAGATGAAAAAGTCTACTAAATCGCGATGACCTCCTTGTGCTGCACCTTCCATAGCCGAATCCCAATCGTCGGCACCTTCGGAAATGAAGAAGTCTACTAAATCGCGATGACCTCCTTGTGCTGCACCTTCCATAGCCAAATTCCAATCGTCGGCACCTTTGGAGATGAATAAGTCGACCAAATCGCGATGACCTCCTCTTGCTGCACCGAGCATACCATAATTCCAATTGTTGGCACCTTTGGAGACGAAGAATTCTACTAAATCGCGTTGACCTCCTTGTGCTGCACCTCGCATAGCCCAATTCCAATCGTCGGCACCTTTGGAGATGAAGAAGTCTACTAAATCGCGATGACCTCCTCTTGCTGCCAACTTCATTGCTGTATTATAATCTCCCTTGGCTAAATCGAGATATCGAATCAACAGTAGTGAAAAATCTTTCCAAGAACTTTTCTTTAGACTGTCAACATATTCGAAATCAGAAGGATGTTGTCTTTGAAAACGATTTCTCCACAAAAATTCATTGTTGGTATATTTTTTCGTTGCTGCATTAATATTGAGAGCGTTTAGAAGATCTCTATCGTCATCAAGTCGTGATAAAAAGAGAATATCGAGATCTTTAATTCCAGTTGGAAAGGCTCGTTGCATTTTAATAAGTTTTTTTTCAAATAAAATCAGTTTTAAGGAAAACCGTTATTGTCGGGTTTGCATCTTTCTTTTGAAGAAATCTACCAATTTTTGATGACCTTCTTGTGCTGCACCTTGCATAGCCCAATTCCAACCTTTGGCACCTTTGGAGATGAAGAAGTCTACTAAATCGCGATGGCCTCCTTGTGCTGCACCACGCATAGCCCAATTCCAATCGTCGGCACCTTTGGAGATGAAGAAGTCTACCAATTTGCGATGACCTCCTCTTGCTGCACCTTCCATACCATAATTCCAACTGTTGTCACCTTTGGAGATGAAGAAGTCTACTAAATCGCGATGACCTCCTAGTGCCGCACCTTCCATACCCAAATCCCGATTGTTGGCACCTTGGGAGATGAAGAAGTCTACCAAATCGCGATGACCTCCTTGTGCTGCATAATACATAGCTCGATTCCAATTGTCGGCACCTTTATTCCAAAAGTCGGCACCTTTGGAGATGAAGAAGTCTACTAAATCTCGATGGCCTCCTTTTGCTGCCAACTTCATGGCTGTATCATAATCTCCCTTAGCTAAATCAAGATATCTGATAAGCAATAGAGAAAAGTCTTTCCAGGACCTTTTAATGACAGTTCTCATAAGATTAAAATCTAAATCTTTCATTTGATAGTTCAACCACAAAATATCGTTATTATATTTGTTAGTTGTCTTATTCACCGTCAAAACGTTTCTCAAATCTTGCGACTCTAATTTAGATAGGATAACCCTGTTAACATCCTTGTTATTAGTTAAAAAAGACATTTTTACATTGTATGTTTTGATTACATTATCATTTTCTATCACCTGTTCATATTCTTGACAATTCTATGTTAGACTTTTCTTTTCTTATTTTTAGGATTTAATCCCAGAAATAATAAGCTTTGGAGCCTTTAGAGATGAAGAAGTCTACCAAATTCCTATGACCTCCTGCTGCACCAGTATCGTCATCAAGGCGTGACAAAAAGAGAATATCGAGGTCTTTAATTCCAGTTAGAAAGGCGGTTTATCTGTTCCATTTTAGATTTGAAAAATCAAAAATCAAAAACTGTTTTGTTACTGAATTTCTAAAACTTATGATAAAAAACACAAAGAAATGTTGTCGCAAGACTTAAACAAAGAGATTAATTTTCTTGTTTTTTATACAAGAAAATTTTCTTTACATCTTATACTTGAGCAGATACTCGTTGGAAATTACCTTGAAAGATGTACGAGAGTAATTGTCTTTTGTGTTAGTCTTCACTACGATACCCTCGCAAATCGCTCCGGTATCATATCTCTGTTTGTCTGCTAAAGCAAGGCAGCTCTCCACAGTGTGCCACTCAGTAGGACCTCTATGAATCAGAGGAACAGTTTTAAGTTCCATCTTATCGCAAATCTCGACAATTTCGTCCCAAGACAGATAAGTGTGCAGATCGACGTCATAGATGTTGAAAACGTAAAACTCGTTTTCCTTCACCTTGTGCTTGTTACCGTTGATCTTGGGGCCAATGGTTTCTCCCTGAATAGCGAGGTTTCTATTCAAATCCTTCATCTTTTCCAGATTGTATTTAATCAACATTTCCAGGTAAACTCGATTGTTGTTATTAGTTACGTTGACAGGAGTATCCAAAATAATGTTGTTTCGTGCACAAACAGAAACCTTTCCATGAAAACAGAAAAACGTGGTCGATGTACCATCATACTTCTGTGTGATGATGACTTCTTCGTTTCCCAGTTTGGCAAGCATCTTCGGACAGTTCTGGATGCGAGGTTCATCCGTCTTGGGAATTTGCTGCGGCCAAGGTTCTCGAGAACTATCGACAAAGTATGCTCCCGACTCTTCAGGTTCCACATACTTCTTCACGCCAACCTTGGCTGTTACATCGTCGTCTTCTTTGGCATCGGCAAGGTTAAAAGAATCCAATCTTCCCAAGAGTCCCTGAGACAAGACGCCTCTCATCTTGACAGTCTCGAGAGGCTTTCCCTTCAAATGTGCAAAAATAGGATTGGACTCATCCATCAAAGAACCAATACTAAAATAAACCGCCAAGTCTCCAACCGAAAATTCTCCTTTGCGAACAATCACCTGCCATCCCAAAACCCCTGCGAGTTCGATGCGATCAGCTCCTTCAATAGGTCTCAACCAAGAAACCTTGACAATCTGTGCCATCATACGATCGGGAATAATAGAATTTGCTTCCTTTGTGAAAAGGTTCGCATCCACAATATTCAATCTAGACGGGTAGGACATAGAGATCTCCATTTTCAATATTAACTGTGTAATAGTTTAATTACAAAATCATTTTTACTCTTCACCTCCAGTTTCGATAAAAATATATTCATTATTTCTTACTGCTGTAAGTCTTTCAAGGTATCCATTGAATTGTAACTATCAAGCCGAATTTCGTCTGAATCGTGATCCTTGAACTCAGATCGAATTTTCGAGAAGATGGAAGTCGCGGTAAACTGATCGTGTTTTCAAGAAAAAACACGATTAATGTTTTCAAATGGCACCTTTGGAAATGAAGAAGTTTACTAAATCGCGATGACCTCCTCTTGCTGCACCACGCATAGCCTCATTCCAATTGTTGGCACCTTTGGTGATGAAGAAGTTCACTAAATCTTGATGACCTCCTAATGCTGCATGAGACATACTTCCATTCCAATCATTGGCACCTTGAGAGATGAAGAAATTTACTAAATCGCGATGACCTCCTTTTGCTGCACCTTGCATAGCCCAATCCCAACGGTTGGCATCTTTGGAGATGAAGAAATTTACTAAATCGCGATGACCTCCTTTTGCTGCACCAAACATAGCCCAATTCCAATTGTCGGCACCTTTGGAGATGAAGAAGTCTACTAAATCTCGATGACCTCCTCTTGCTGCACCTTGCATAGCCCAATTCCAATTGTCGGCACCTTTGGAGATGAAGAATTCTACCAAATCGCGATGACCTCCTCTTGCTGCACCTTGCATAG
>Ga0209181_10005198_pt1 | contig 18835 bp, 21 predicted proteins | sample MAT05_FD_187208 | JGI IMG/M metagenome (GOLD analysis project Ga0209181, IMG submission 187208) | Freshwater microbial communities from Lake Fryxell liftoff mats and glacier meltwater in Antarctica - MAT-05 (SPAdes) (version 2) | ecosystem: Environmental > Aquatic > Freshwater > Ice > Liftoff...
TCGCCTTGACCGCATCCACGCTCTCGATCACGCCTTTGTTCATGGCCACGTTCTGTGGGAAGTAGGCGGGAGGCGCCAACAGGCCGTCCGTCACCTCCTTGATGAACTGCTCCTTCGTCTGGGCCTTGAGCGCGTAGTTCACCTCCTTCTGATGACCCAGCGTGTCGAAGGTCTCCTTGCTCATGTTCTTGCCGCATGCACTCCCTGCGCCATGGGCCGGGTACACGATCACGTCATCGGGTAGCGTCATCACCTTGTTGTGCAACGAATCGTACAACATACCAGCAAGGTCTTCCTGGGTGATCGAACCCAGCTTCTGCGCTAGGTCCGGACGGCCCACATCGCCGATGAAGAGCGTGTCTCCCGTATAGATGCTATGCGGCTTGCCGTTCTCATCGATCAGCAGGTAGCAGGTGCTTTCCATGGTGTGACCGGGGGTGTGCAACACCTTGATGGTCACATTCCCGAGCTTCAGTTCCTCGCCATCCTTCGCGATATGCGCCTCGAAGGAGGGGTTGGCATTGGGGCCGAATACGATCGGTGCACCGGTCTTCTTCGACAGGTCGAGGTGGCCACTTACGAAGTCCGCGTGGAAGTGTGTCTCCAGTACGTACTTGATCTTCGCATTGCGCGCTGCGGCCCGCTCCATGTATGGGCTGGTCTCGCGCAGCGGATCGATGATGGCCGCTTCGCCGTTGCTCTCGATGTAGTAGGCGCCCTGTGCCAGGCAGCCGGTGTATATCTGTTCGATCTTCATGGTTGGGGAGGTTGGTCGGGGCGGGAAATTTCCCGCCCTTACTTAGGACAGGTTGGATAGTTCCTTTCCGATGATGTAGATGCCCATTACGAGCACGAACCATCCGAAGGCGGGTTTGAGTTTTTCGTTGGGGATGCGTTTGCTCAGGAAGCTGCCGGCGATGATCCCGACGATAGCGATCGCGGAGAAGATCAGCAGGAAATTCCAGTCGATGATCTCTTCTCCTTTCAGGTCGCCGGTGAAGCCGATGAGCGATTTCGCCGCGATGATGATCAGCGAGGTACCTACGGCTTGCTTCATAGGCAATTTCGCCAGCAGGACCAAGGCGGGGATGATCAGGAAACCACCGCCCGCACCGACCAGGCCGGTGATGGTGCCCACCACGACGCCCTCGCCGAGAATAAGCGGGTAGTTGAACTTCACTTCCCCGGCGTTCGTGTCACTGACCTTCTTCGACTTCCGGATCATGCTGTATGCCGCTGCGACCATCAAGAGCGCAAAGAAGATCAGCATGCCCAAAGACTTGGTCACGAGCGTGCTTCCCACACTGAACAGCGGATCCGGCAAGGCGGGTACCAACCAGGCGCGTGTAGCATAGACCGCTAGGATGCTGGGTATGCCGAACACGATGGCCGTGCGCCAATGGATGTTGCCGAGCCGCATGTGGCTAACGGATCCGACCAGGCTGGTAAGGCCCACGATGAAGAGCGAGTAGGCGGTGGCAAGCACGGCGTCCACACTGAAAAGGTACACCAGGATCGGCACCGTGAGGATGGATCCACCACCGCCGATCAAGCCCAAAGACAGGCCCATGAGCACCGCACCGATGTATCCGAAGATCTCCATGTTCACAGGTGCTCGCAGCAACTCTCCAGATCCTTGATGATCTTCAGGAAGCCGACTTGTTTCAGGTGATAGAAGCTGTACTTGCCCTCCTTCTCCACTTCGAGCAGACCCTTGTCGCGCATCAGCGTCAGGTGCTGGCTCAGGATCGCCTGCTCGATGCCGAGCAGGTCCGTGATCTCCGAAACACACAGCCGACGCTTGCCGCCGAGCAGGTCCAGAATGGCCAATCGCTGTGGATGGGCCACCACCTTCAGCAGTTCACTGGCGCGTAAGAGTTTCTCCGTGCCGATGCGTTCGTCGAGTGTGAGGATGGACATCTCCGTCTGTTGACAGTGCAAATGTATAGCTATGCGACTATGTGATCCGGTGTGAAAAGTCACCGACGGCAGGCTCCGCCCTTCAAAGCGCTTTCAACAAGGCCGCCCCGAAATGATGCACTTGGTATCTGCGCATACCGGGAAGCGCCATCAGCGCGTCCATGTCACCGGGGAGGGTGCGGGCGATATCCGCCAGCAACTGATTGGCTGCTACGATACCCGGTCGCAGGTCGAACTCTTGCATCAAGGTGTCCCGAACGATCTTCAACCGTTTCAGGCGGTCCTCGTAATCGTTGTCACGGTCCCATCGCTTTGGACGTTCCAACTTGGGCCACTGTTCCTTGGGTAGGTCTTGACCGTGTTTTACAGCAGCAAGGATGCGTTTGCCGTGTGTCTCCAGCATCCGTTCGTTCACGCCCTTCTGCGCGGCGATCTCCTTCACGTCCGTCGGTGGCTGGGTGGCCAACCAGAGCAGCACATCATTGCCCAGGATCATGAACGGAGCGCGGTCCTGTTTCGCTGCAACGGAATCGCGCCAGGCATGCACCTCGCGGAGGATCGCCAGTTGGGCGGGCTTCAAGAGTTTCGCCCCCTTCATCCGTAGGTATGCAGGCTCCTCGTTGGTCGTTGCGTTGAATGGCGCATCGGTGAGCAAGGTGAATTCTTCTTCGGCCCACGACCACCTTTCTTTTTCCTTCAGCTTCGCTTCAAGGATATCGCGCAACGCGATCAGGTGTGAGGTATCACCGGCCGCATAGTCCAGCATGGGCTGTGGCAGCGGGCGTTTGCTCCAATCGGCCTTCTGGAATTTCTTGTCGATCTGCTGGCCTTGGTATTTGCCCAATAGCGCGGCAAGTCCGATCTCCGGTTCGTTCAGCAGTTCAGCTGCCACGAGCGTATCGAACACGTTCTCAACCCGGATAGCATGGTGCTTGGCCAGAATGCGCAGGTCATAGTCCGCATCGTGTATCACCACTTCCATCCTCGCGTCGGCCAGTAATGTGCCCAAGGGTGCGAGGTCCGGAACGGCCAACGGGTCCACAAGGAAGGTGTGTTGCCGTGTGCTGATCTGGATCAGGCACACGCTTTCCTTGTACCGATGGAAACTGGATGCCTCGGTATCCAAGGCGATCACTTTCTCCTTCGCAAGCCGGGCCATGCAGGCCGCCAAGGCTTGGGGAGTGGTAATGAGTTCGAATGCGGCCACTGGGTCTAAGCGCGAGCCCAACGGGCCTCCGACACGGTGCAAGGTACGGGGTCCCCTTCAGTATCCCGTTCCGGTCCAGAACGGAAGGTTCCGTAAAATGGCCCAACCCACGACCAGAAAGGTCCATCCCCAGACCACTCGGTTACGCGCCGACGGTGGCTTGGCTTGAGGGAAGGCAAGGGTATAGCCGTATTGCAGGCCCAGCAAGGGGATACTCAAGACCAGTAAAGCGTTGTGCGCCAGGGCCTCCGGGATCCGTAGGTGCATCAGATCATGCACCGCCCGCTGGGAACCGCATCCCGGACAAAGTAGGCCGGTAAGAACTCGAAAAGGGCAGCTCAAGAAGCCGCCCTTTTCGGGATCGTGTAGAAAAAGATGGGCCAAGGAGATGAGCATGCCGAGACCGGCCAGCCACCATCCCCAGCGTTTCATCAGTAGCCGTTTTGCAACTGCTCCATTCCGCCAGCCTGTTCGATCGCGTTCTTCATGATGAAGAAGTATGCGATACCTCCGACAACCTGCACAACTAGACCGATGATGAATGCCAGCCGGGTCCATTTCTTGGCATCGGCGCTGGCTTTCATTGCTCCTGCCATATCACCACTATCGAAAGCGCCGTTCACCTTGGCGGCATTGATGATGCCGACGATCCCTAGCGGGAGGCAGCAGAATAGGGTCACAAGGATGGACTCGACGAGCCAATTCTTAGGGCGTGCGGTGGCAGCTTGGTTCATATCCGAAGGGGGGTTAGGATTTGGTTCGGCACATAGATACGGATCGTCCGCGCAACTTCCAAAGTTGCCTGAAGCGCTCTTCCAGCAACGGTTTCAAAAGGAGGTGGTCCGCAAAGCGCGATCACTCCAAGGCGGAAGCACCGAGGATGGCACCGGCACCAAGGACAACCACCAACACCACATAAAGTACGACTGCCGCGATGCCGATCCAGAAACCGATCTTGGTCCACTTGCCTGCCTCGGCACTGGCGCGAAGGGCTCCGTCGATGTCCCCGCCATCGAACTTGGTGTTGACATTGGCCGCGTTTATGATGCCGACGATCCCGAAGGGCAGGCAACAGAACAACGTGACGAGGATGGATTCCACGAGCCAATTTTTAGGGCGCGGTGCAGTGGTGATCTGGTCCATGGGAGTGTTGTACTAAACAAATCGATCCCCGCTCTCGGCGGTGAGGTCGTGTACGAAGCGTTTGATCTGCTGCTCGTCCTGCTTGCGGCACACCAGCAAAGCGTCCTTGGTGCTTACCACGATGAAGTCCTCCAAGCCTTGCAGCACCATTAGGCGATCATCGTGCGCGTGTACCACATTGTTGGCGCAGTCGTAGAGCTTGACGTCCTTGCCGATCTTGGCATTACCCTGTTCGTCCTTCGGCAGGTGGCCGTACAAACTGCCCCAAGTACCGAGATCGCTCCAGCCGAATTCGCTCACGACCGTGAACACGTTGGTGGCGCGTTCCATGATGCCGTAATCGATGCTCACGTTCTCGCAGCCATTATAGATCGAGGTGATGAAGGCGCTCTCCGCAGCGGTGCCGAAGGCTTGGGCCCCTGTGGTGAATTGTGCTTCCATCTCCGGCAAGTGCTCGCGGTAGGCCTTGCGGATGCTCTCCAAGCTCCAGATGAAGATGCCCGCGTTCCACAAGAACTCACCGCTCTCCAAAAAGCTGACCGCCGTGGCGTGGTCCGGCTTCTCTGTGAAGGTCTTCACCTTTTTCACCCGCGCGTGGACGGAACTGCTGCCTTCGCTGAACTGGATGTAGCCGTAGCCGGTGTCGGGCCTGTTGGGCATGATGCCGAGGGTAACCAGCGAATCCGCAGTGGAGGCTTGCTGCAAAGCCAGTCGAACGGTTTCCTGGAAAGCATCCTCTTTCATTACTAGATGGTCGCTCGGTGCCACGATGATCATGGCCTTGGGGTCGCGTGCGGCGATCACATGGTTGGCATACGCCACGCAGGGCGCGGTGTTGCGGCGCGATGGTTCGGCGAGGATCTGGTCGTCCTTCAGGTCGGGCAATTGCTGCTTTACGATGTCGGCATATCGCGCATTGGTCACCACCAAGATGTTCTCGGGCGGGCAAATGGGCAGGAACCGGTCGTAGGTCTGCTGCAAAAGGGTGCGGCCCAAGCCGAGGAAATCCAAGAACTGCTTGGGGTAGGCGCTACGGCTCATGGGCCAGAAACGGCTTCCGACGCCGCCGGCCATGATCACGCAATAGGTGTGTTGTTTCGACATATCCAGGGAGGGGCACCTAAGAGGCCTTCAGCACCACCATCGGGCCATGCACCTGCACTTCGGCCAGAGGATCGATGATGTAGTTGCGCCGGTCGTTGAGACATTGGCATTTGTACCGCTTGCGCAACTGCGGACCTTTCACGAAGACGCGTTCATTGAACCGGAACACCGACCGTTCGGGAAGTTCCTCCAGCAATTGGCGCGGCTCGCTGTCGTAGTTCATCAGTACGCGCATCAGGCCATGGTCCGTGCAGCTGCTGGCCGGTGCGTCGTGCAAGTGGTGCTCCAAGGCATTCAGCACATCCGCAGGGAATACCGAACGGCTCATGAATGGCCGCATCAGCTTGGCGTATTCGGCTTTCCATGCCGAACCATGCGGTTGTGTCCATCGGCGTGTGTTCACGAAGGTGCTGTAGTGCGCGAACTCGTGCACCAAGGTCACTAGGAAGGCGTACTTGTTCAGGTCGGCGTTCACCGTTACGCGGTGTGGCTGGGTGCGGCTGGCGCTGCGGAAATCGCCCAGCTTGGTTTGCCGCGGCTTTACCACCCGCACCTGCACCGGATTCTTGCGCATCCACGAGACCACCACCGGCCATGCGGCACCCGGCAGATGCCTGCGGAGCAATTCAGGGTCGGAGGCGTGAAGCGTGGGCACTGGTCGGAGTAGGGGTGGATGCGGCGGTTCCTTTACCGGGACCGCAATAATAGGGGCTGTCCGCTTCTCCAAGGCTAGCCCGCACCGATTTTCCCGGAGCCGGAGCCATGCGGTTCCATTTGGGGCAGTCGCACTCCTTTTTACGCTTGTATTTGCTCGGTTGGGAGGAGCAGGCGACCAAAAGAGCACTCGCCACCAACCAACCTAGAATGGTGCGCGTGGACGTGCTATCGGGGCTTTTCCATGGCATGGGCTGCGAAACTACAACGGTACCTGCGGGCAACCTTGTACACTATGGACCTATTTTCGTCCCGCTCTTAGCGCATGGGGATCATCACGCACATCGGTCGGTACTTTCTCTTGCTGAAGGAGACCTTCAGTAGTCCCGAGCGTCTGTCCATCTACTGGCGGCGCACCTTGGAGGAGATGGACCTCTTGGGCGTCAAGAGCGTAGGTATTGTGGCCCTGCTCTCGTTCTTCATGGGCGCGGTGATCACGATCCAGACCAAGACCAACATCGATAGCCCGCTGATCCAGGCGTGGGTGGTCGGCTTTGCGGCGCGCCAAAGCACGATCCTGGAGTTCAGCCCTACGATCATCGCCCTGATCCTAGCCGGGAAAGTGGGTTCTAACATCGCGGCCGAGATCGGCTCCATGCGCGTGAAGGAGCAGATCGATGCCTTGGATATCATGGGCGTGAATTCCGCCGGTTACCTGATCCTCCCCAAGATCGTGGCATCCATGCTGATCAATCCCTTCCTGGTGATGGTGAGCATGTTCCTCAGCATCTTCGGCGGATATGTGGCGGGCACCGCTACGGGGATCATCAGTTCTACCGATTACCTGCAGGGGATACAGACCAATTTCATCCCGTACCACGTGACCTACGCGTTGATCAAGACGGTGGTCTTCGCTTTCATCATCGCTACTGTCTCGGCCTACCAAGGCTACTACACCCAAGGCGGCACGCGCGAAGTGGGCATCAGCAGCACCAAGGCGGTGGTCTACAGCAACGTGGTGATCTTGATCACCAATTACGCCCTTACCCAGCTCTTGCTGATATGATCGAGGTACAAGGGCTCAGCAAGCGGTTCGGTACCACGCAAGTGCTTACGGACATCAGTGCAGTGTTCCACAAGGGGCAGGTGAACCAGATCATCGGCAAGAGTGGATCAGGGAAGAGCGTGTTGGCCAAATGCATGGTGGGCCTGCACGTTCCCGAAGAAGGGAAGGTGCTGTATGAAGGCAACTCGTTCCACGACATGGACCGAGTGGAAATGACCAAGATCCGCCAAGAGATCGGTATGCTGTTCCAAGGCAGCGCCCTGTTCGATAGCCTCACCGTGTTGCAGAACGTGATGTTCCCCTTGCAGATGTTCTCCAAGGCCAGCAAAAGCGAGATGGAGGACCGCGCACACACCTGTTTGGACCGTGTGGACATCAAGGACAAGGACAACCTCTATCCGGCGGAGCTGAGCGGTGGTATGCAAAAGCGCGTGGGCATCGCGCGCGCCATCGCCATGAATCCGAAGTACCTGTTCTGCGACGAACCCAACAGCGGCCTCGATCCGCAGACAAGCATCGTGATCGATGACCTGATCAAAGAGATCACGATGGAATTCAACACCACCACCATCGTCATCACCCACGACATGAACTCGGTGATGGAGACGGGCGAGAACATCATCTTCATCAACGAGGGACGCAAGTGGTGGCAGGGCACGCGGGACGAACTGCTCAACAGCGACAACAAGGAGCTGAACGAGTTCATCTTCGCCGGCAGCCTGATGCGGCATGTGAAGAAGGCCATGACGGGAAGGTCTTGATCGGGACTATCCAGTCCTTTTGATCGATCAGCTGCGGTAAAGAAGAACCCCCATGCCGTCCGCTTGGACCGCATGGGGGTTCTTCATCAAGGTCAATATCAGTTCAGCGTAACACGTTGCACCGTGGTGCTGGTACCATTGGAGATGCGCACGCTGTAAACGCCATCCGCGAGGGTGCCGAGATCCATGGTCGTGTTCCCGAAGAACCGCTCGTTCATCACGCGCTCTCCAAGAACATTCAGGACTTCCGCCGTGAAGTTCTCGTTCCGTCCGGTGGTGATGCGCAACGCACCGTTCGTCGGGTTGGGGAACAGCGTAACACCTTCGAGTTCCTCGTTCTCCTGTAGCCCGATCGTGGGGTCGGAGACCAAGCGCACAGCCCATGCTGTACCGTTGCCGCCATAGAAATTCTGGTTGCTCGGTGGATCGAAAGGGATCCATAGGGCGCTGGCCAGACCGGGTTGTGGAACGGTAGTGTCATCCACAATGTATACTGCGTTATCACCATCGGAGTACAGGCTGGCTACTGCGTAGTAGGCTCCTGGGGTAAGTTCGTAGGTCTCGAAGAAAGGGATGTTCACCACCCCCGCCGTGATCTCCGATTGGGTGACCACGTGGGGTTCTGATTCGGCCAGTGCCTGGTTCACCACGGCCGGGGTGCCAAGCACATCGACCGTGTCCAGCAAGCTTACGATGATCGTGCTTCCAACATCGCTGGACGAACCGAGCGCGATCTGGATACCCGTTGCCGTCATGGTGGAGTTGATGTAGTACATGTTCAGCAACTTCACATTCGCGGTATTGTCCGCGAAGGATGCGGACCCGACCTGCGTGGTGGTCTGTGTGCCGCTCGGGTGCCCACCCAAATTGTCCAAAGAATAGATGTGGTCCGTGATCTCGAAGGTGCGCACCTTGCTGTTGTTCGCCGGGTTCAGGTCCAAGTCCACCTGATCGCTGGTCCACGTAAAGGTGGCGGTGTATTTGCCGGTGGCAAGAGCTGGCAATGCCGGATTCTCATCGATCACGAGTGAATCCCCGGAAACGATCGTCTCCGGCACGGACTCCGAGGTGAAGACCACGATGTCGCTCTCATCCGTCACGGAGCAGGTCAGCACCACATTGGTCTGTTCCTGTGCGCCATAGTTGTACAGTTCGGCACCGACGTTCATGGTCGGTGGCAATTGGGACATCGGGATGCGGCCGTATTCCTCGCCCAGTCCGGTAGTGGACGTGTAGGCATAGTTCATCACCATCTCATAGTCCGGCAAGGTCGAGATGTTGATGTCGTCCACCTGCCAGTAATAGTGCGATGAATTCGCATCACCGTTGTGGTGGAAGCGGAACCGCGCATTGGAGGGGTCCTCAGCAATGGCGCCCGAGATATTGAAGGTCCGTGTCTCCGTGGTGGTCGGGGGTGTGTTCGTGCCGGGAGCACCTTGGTTGAGGGGTAGCCCCTCGTTGGCCACGATCACCGTCGGCCATGTGGCGCCACCATCCGAGCTGACCTCCAGAAAGAACGGGGAGTTACCGCAGCAATACCGTGAACGTTGTTGGAACTCGAGCTCCACGTTCGGCGTCGCGCTCAGATCGATGATCGGTGAAACGATGCTGCCATCCCAAGCAATGAACTGTGCGGGGTCCAAGGCGGTGGGTGTGCTGCCGTTCCAAATGCAGTTGGCGGAATCCGACGCGAACTTCGCGAAGCCATTGGCGAAGGTGGTGGACGCTATCCGCTCCGCAACTTGGGTGTATGCTCCACGTGGCGCATTGGCGTTCACACGCCAAATATCCCCGCTCTCACCCTCAACAGACCATGCCCCTGAAGGGTTGGATCCAGCGAAGCCGTTAGAGAAGTCCTCTGACCACACAACTGCGCCACCTCCACGGGAAACGCTCTCAACGGGGCGCAGTCCCGGATGCTCGGTGATGCTCGCGCATAGCTGGGACATCCCAGCGCGTGCCGCTGGACGATCCGCTTGTTGGGCGGTCAGTCGTGTTGTTGTAAGCAATGCCAAAATACCGAAGGCCGGGTACATTATTCGTTCCATGAGAGATCGTAAGGTTTGCTCAACTGTGTTGGTGAATGGACACTTCCTCCAAGGATCGTCCGTGACCAAAGTAATGAAGAATGCCAATGCGATGGGTGCGATCCACGGACCATCCTTGGTACTTAGGGACCGACGGGGATAACGTTGATGGTCAGTGGATCACTTCCACACGCCCAATGCTGCGCTGGCCGCGGCTGGAGATCACCACCGTATAGACGCCGGTCGCCACCGCTCCCAGGTCAAGGGTATGTATGTTCCTTCCCGCAGGAAGCACACCCAATGATGTCCGGAGCACCGTCTTTCCCACCGCATCTATCAGTGATACTTGGAATCCGAACGCTGTGGTAACATCGAATTGAACAGTCGTCCATTGGTCCGCTGGTACCGGGAAGATGCCCAAGGGTGATGAGAAGGATGGTTCGGCGACGCCTACCTCAAGATCATTGAGATGCAAGCGCATCATGGGGACGGTTTGGATGTAGCTCAGGTTGAAGGTGGAACCTTCCAGCAGGATGCTCGTGCCGTATTGCGCCGCCCCCCCCACGGCCACTTCTACAAGGCCTTCATCACCCGTGCTCAAATGTTGAATTCCCACGAAGCAGTCGCCGACAGCAAGGATCGCTTGTTCGGTAAGTGCCAAATAGAGCGGCACACCGGACCAGCCGTTCTCCAGGTCCTGTTCCGTAATGATGTGGCGCGTGGTCGTGTCCAAGAAGGACAGGTTCGCATCCAGCAGGAATCCGCGCACTTCTTCGCCTACTGTGGAAGAACTGGACAAGACCACGCTGATCCCACGTGCCGAGGATCCATCGTTCATGATCTCCATGCGGTTCGCCAATCCGAAGTTCTCCGTGCCGCCGTAATGCCCCTCCACCGTGCCGTTGTCCAAGGCCATTGCGCCGTAGTCGGCATCCCATCCCGGTCCGGTGAATTGTATGGACACACTATCCGTGTTATCTGTGACGTCCTCATCGCTCACAGCTGCCGGTATGGAGCCGGTAATGGTCAGTGTCCCTGTACCCGGTGGTTCGAAAGGCGAAGCGAACTGGATGATGGAGCGCGCCCCCGGTGCCAATTCCCCCGGACCGGCTGCCGTCAGAAAACCTACAAGTGCGCCGTTCCAGAACAGTTGTGCGGCAAGCTCGTTCACTGTTGCAACAGCGGTGCCCCGGTTCGTTATCTCCATGCCGATGAGCAGGCTGTCGAATTGGGCCAACGGTAGCTGCCGATAGGAGAGGCTTTGGATCCCCCCATCAAGCACGGACACCGATGGATCACCAACGAAGACCTTGGTCACCGAGAGGTCATTCGTTCGGCGCTCGCGCAAACAGACATCGTCCAAGGCGAAACCCGACGACCATCCACCGCCATCGCTCCAGCGAAAGCGGATACGCACATCCTGCTGACCATCGAACGCGGAAAGGTTGAGGAAGAGCGGTTGCCAAACGTTCGCTGCGGTGGGGATGGTGGCGAGTGCGATCCATGTGCCTCCGCCGAAATTGCCCTCCACCGTTGCCGTTCCGGCGCCGAGGTTCCCTTCATTGAAAACGCGACATTCCAACGCGACGCCGGTACGTTCGGTGAAGTCGAATGCTGGCGTTACCAGTGCTAGGTCGGCCATGCCGCAGTTGCACGGCGCAGCCGCATCGTTGGCCATTGCGAAATGGTTGTCGATCGGCTGGTCGGGCACAGGAAAGTAACCATCGGCGTCAGCTGCTGGTGCATCGCCGATCGTCCAAGGCGCGGCTCGTGCGCCGAGCGGTGTGCCGTCCGCTGACTGCGTCTCCACGGAGTCGCCGGTGTTCCAGCCAGCGAGTGCATCGCTTCCTTCGAAGTCGGCGGTGAAAAAGCAGTCGGCCGCACGGGGTTGTGCCATGGCCGTGCAGGCCAGACCCACCACCGGGCCGATCAGTAGAAAGCGCAAGAGGGTTCCTTCGTTCATGATCACGCTTCAACTTCGGCGTACGCCTCGATAGGAGGACAGGTGCAGACCAGGTTGCGATCACCGAACGCACTGTCCACGCGGTTCACGGTGGGCCAGTATTTCCATGCGCGGTTGACGCTCACGGGGAACGCGGCTTTCTCGCGGCCGTAGGGGTGTGACCAAGTGTCGCTGCACACCTCATCGCTCGTGTGCGGGGCCATCTTCAGCACGTTGTCCACCTTATCCGCCTTGCCGTTCTCGATCTCCTGGATCTCTTGGCGGATATGGATCATCGCCTCGATGAACCGGTCCAGCTCGGCTTTCGCTTCGCTTTCCGTGGGTTCCACCATCAACGTCTCGGCTACCGGGAACGAAACGGTGGGCGCATGGAAGCCGTAGTCCATTAAGCGCTTTGCGATGTCGCTCACCTCGATGCCCGCCGTGCGTTTGAACTCGCGGCAGTCCAGGATCATCTCGTGTGCCACCATGCCTTCGCTACCCACATAAAGGATGGGGAAGTGCTTCTCCAGTTTCACCTTGATGTAGTTGGCGTTCAGGATCGCGTAGCGCGTGCTATCGGTCAAACCAACGCCACCCAACATCTTGATGTAGCCGTAGCTGATCAACAGGATCAGGGAACTGCCCCACGGCGCGCTGCTCACGGCATGCACCGCCTGCTCACCGCCGGTCTTGATCAATGGGTGGCCGGGTAGGAAGGGCTTCAACTTGTCGTTCACACAAATGGGGCCCATACCAGGACCACCGCCGCCGTGCGGGATCGCGAAGGTCTTGTGCAGGTTCAAGTGGCACACGTCGGCACCGATCTCGCCCGGACTGGTCAGGCCGACCTGCGCGTTCATGTTCGCGCCGTCCATGTACACCAACCCGCCGTTCGCATGGATAGCAGCGGTGATCTCCTTGATGCTCTCCTCATACACGCCGTGCGTGCTCGGGTACGTGATCATCAAGCAGCTCAGCGTGTCCTTATACTGCTCCGCCTTGCCTTTCAGGTCGGCCAGGTCAACGTGTCCTTCTTCATCGGCCTTCACCACCACCACTTGCATGCCGGCCATCACCGCACTAGCAGGGTTGGTGCCGTGCGCGCTGGATGGGATCAAAGCCACCGTGCGTTTGTGATCGCCGCGTGCTTCGTGGTAGGCGCGGATCACCAACAGGCCTGCGTATTCGCCTTGCGCACCGCTGTTCGGCTGAAGGCTCACCGCCGTGAATCCGGTGGCTTTGGCCAACGCATCGCTCAATTGATGGAAGACTTCCTGATACCCCCCGGTCTGTTCCACCGGAGCGAATGGATGCAAACTTCCCCATTCGGGCCAGCTCAACGGTAGCAACGTGCTTGCCGCATTCAACTTCATGGTACAGGAACCCAACGGGATCATGCCGTGCATCAAGCTGAAATCCTTGTTCTCCAAACGCTTGATATAGCGTTGTAGTTCCAGCTCCGTGTGGTACGAATTGAAGACGGGATGCGTCATGAAGTCGCTCGTGCGCTGCAATTCGTTTGGTACGGCCGTGGACGTTCCATTGCTGGATGCTGGCGGTGCTTTGCCACCGATCGCTTCGGCAAGAACGGCGAGTACATCGTCCACATCCTGTGAACGTACGGTCTCATCGAATGCAATGCTCACACGGTCGCCATCGAAGCGGAAGTTGATCCCGCGCTTTTCAGCGGCTTCTTTCGTCTTCTTCACCTCCTTCACACCTGTAAGCGTGATGGTGTCGAAGTAGGAATTGCTGCTCAGCGCATAGCCCAATGCCTTTGCGCCTTCTGCGGTGCGACGTGCCATCGCATGCGTGTTGCTGGCGATGCGCTTCAAGCCATCAGGGCCATGGTACACCGCGTACATACCGGCCATCACGGCCAAGAGTGCTTGTGCGGTGCAGATGTTGCTAGTGGCCTTGTCACGACGGATGTGCTGCTCGCGCGTTTGCAAGGCCATACGCAACCCTTGTTTGCCGCGGCGGTCCTGGCTTACACCGATGATGCGGCCCGGCAGCAGGCGCTTGTACTCTTCCGTTGTGGTGAAGAACGCCGCATGCGGGCCACCGTAGCCCATAGGCACCCCGAAACGTTGGCTGTTGCCCACGCAGACATCAGCGCCCCATTCACCCGGAGGCGTAAGGAGCACCAGCGAAAGCAGGTCAGCACAAACCGCAGTGCGTACACCAACGGCTTTCGCCTTGCTTACGATGGAGCGATAGTCGGTTACGCTGCCATCCAATGCGGGATATTGCAGCGCGAGACCGAAGTAACCGGCAGTCGGGTCGAAGTCCTTCACATCACCGATCACCAGTTCTACGCCGATGGGTTCGCAGCGGGTACGCAACACATCGATGTTCTGTGGGTAAAGGCCTTTGTCGGCGAAGAACTTGTGTGCGTTGGCCAGTTCCTTCGGGCGTGCCGCGTACAGCATGTGCATCGCCTCGGCGATCGCAGTGGCTTCATCCAAGAGGGAGGCATTCGCGATGGGCAAGCCAGTAAGGTCGCTTGCCATGGTCTGGAAATTCAAGAGCGCCTCCAATCGACCTTGGGAGATCTCCGCTTGGTAAGGCGTGTAGGCCGTATACCACCCGGGGTTCTCGAACACGTTCCGCTGGATGGGCGGCGGCAGTATGGTGCCGCTGTACCCAAGCCCTATGTAGCTGCGAAACACCTTGTTCTTGGCACCCAAGGCCCGCATGTTGTCCAAGTGGTCGCGCTCGCTCAACGTAGATCCCACATCCAATGCCTTCGCTGTGCGGATGCCTTTTGGCACGGTGCGCTGGATGAGTTCGTCCAACGATGCAACGCCAATGGCTTTCAGCATCGCATTGGTCTCGCTTTCGTTGGGTCCGATGTGGCGCTCTTGGTAGGTGACCGATCGCATGGGTGTAGGGTGCCGGGAAAAGGCGTGCAAATATACTGGCGGGCGCGCGGTGCCTTGTGGTCGGTCTGTCCCTCATTCGGCACGGGCAGCTTCGGCTTTTCTATGGATGAGATCGAACGACGCTATGGTCGCCCCTCAACTATGGATGCGTATGTTGACGGCATACGAGGGATCCGTGGAAGAGAGGTGATAGGTTCGTCCAAGAGGCCGCAGGGTCCCTTTCGGAAGCTCTGCGCAGTTTTAAAGACCTTGGTGAAAATTAAGGTCAATGAGGGATCGTGACTTGATTACGCCAATGATGAAGAACGTGTCCCTGTAGTCTTCAGGGACTACTGTAGTGACTAAATTTCCATCGTCAGTTTCAGTCCATTTCCGCACAGAATCTTGGTCTATTTGAGCAATGACATTCAACATATCATTTTCGGAGATGGTTAGTTTATAGTTCATTGACATGTCACCATGAAGATCAAAACCGCCATCGTCTATTGAAAGAATGGCAATGGAATCGTTCAAGTGAAATCCCCCTTTTCTCGAAAGCACGCCGCGTATATAGTCGTATTCGCTGTCTCTGGACGCGCTGCAAGACAGTAGAACGGCTATCGAAATAGCAGCTATGGTCGACACATGGATGAGCGCAGTTCGTGACATTCTTTTCGTCAGGGGGCTACGGGTGCTATGCCATGTAAGGAGATATCGAAGGGCGTCCCCGACCCCATTATGATCCCTCCAAATATCGTCCTCAGGTTACGCCCAACGTTGTCCTTCCATGAGTGCATCTCGAAATTGTACGTGTCGAAACCCATGGTGGAGAATATCCATCTCTGGTCACGGGTCAGGGAGAGCGCAAGCTTGCCATAGACCATTGCGTCGGAAGAGTTGCTGTAGAAATCACCCAATAAGTTGAAAGTCCCATGACGAGCCGATCCAAATGGAAAGTCCGATGCGTGGATTTTGCTCAGGTCAATGGTTGAAAGCGGAGTTGACAGTGGTGTCCCCTTCCCATGCTGGTAGTGCCACCTAGCCTGCCCCCAATTGATCCCTTTGGGATGCGTAAGTCCCACACCACCGCCGTCAGAAGAAGCGAGGAGCAGTTCTTGGCCATGGCCCATGTAGCTTCGGCCTTGCTCTGTGCCACCATAGATCAACCCCGCCACACTACCTATGGCTCCACCAATTCCAGCGTAGTATCCACCTACTTGGTTCGCAATGCGCGCGTTCCCGCCTGAATTAATAAGGCCAGTACCGAACCCAGTAACGTAACCGGCCGCTGCACCACCTGCCCCCATGGAAAGGCCAAATGCTGCTACGGACCCGTTGGAGAATGCTGCAAACAAACCCGTGCCTGACAAGGCGAAAAGGCGTGCAAATATACTGGCGGGCGGGGCGTTGCCCTGTTCCCATTCTTCTTCTGGAATTGCCCTTTCCAGCTATGGAAAGCCGCCGAATCTACCGGGAAAAACATGGCGTTCACGCGTTTTGCCCTGTCCGTTGCAATGGGCGGTTTTCCTTGTGATGGCTGTCGGCTTGTTGGCGCACGGTCCAGAGCACCAGGCGTTGGAAGCGCTGTATGTTCATCTGAACAACCGATGCAGTCTTTTACTTTTCAGACGGCTGTAGGGGGGCTTTGAAAAGTAGAACGATCGCCTGAGCGCTCTTCGATGAAGAGGTAACAACCATGGATCCGTGGTTCATTGGGCGGAGTTGATGAGCGCAGGTAGGATAGTAGTTTCTTCGATCCGTGCAGCTTTACTGAACGTATGCTGCTGATCGGGTGAATGTCGGAGTTGATCAGGTATGAATTCGTGGTATCCACGCACGCCGTCAATTGGCATTTGTTCTTGCCGCAGGAGGTCTCGCAAATGATCAGTCCATTTTCGTCAATGGATACGATCCGGGACATTTCCTTTTGGGCATCATTGACTTCAAAGCCGACCGAACGATAGCGTTCAAGTTGATCCGAGAACAATAGGCTCATTAAAGTATCCAGGTAGCCATCGCCGTTCATGAGGGTTGAAGGGTCGATCAAGATATCGAACGTTGCGACCCCTACCGAGTCCGCAGCGACAGTCGCGGAAAGCCCCTTTTTTCCGCGCGATCCGATCTGCCAAGTAGCCCGGCAACCATCACTGCTCCAGATGCAACCTCTGAGTTGGTCAACCATTCGTTCTGGATCGACTTGCCCATAGGCCCATAAGATGCCTTGTACCCAAACTGCCATAAGCACAATGCTGGTTCTCATGGGAATAAATATCCGGTGAACATACTTTCAATGGAGTTCCATAGACCAGCTCCAGCAGCATTGAAGGTGCTTGGTGTGCCACTCATTGAAATAGTGACGGAAGAAACGCTTGCTCCGAGACGGAGAGAACCTCCAACGCTCGTGGGATTCAAGAGCATCCAGCCACCATCCTCGGTTACATAACTAAGCCATGTCCCCGGCGCCGTGCCCTGATTCCAAGTCAACACTTTGGTTCCACTGAACGCAGATAGGTCCACTACTTTGGAATAGTCAACATCTCCCAGTTCTCCTAGGCCAACCGTATTGCTTATGGTCTCGTGAAGTCCATTATGATTCGCGTAATTGCCGCGCACCTACCTAGACCCGGCTTGCACTCTTCCAACTTATTGGGCTGAAACCATTTCTCCTTTGTATGATGCGAAAGCGTTGATTTGGCGATCTGCATTCACCATGGCGAATCGGGTACGACCTATTCCACGCATTTGGCCAGACCACACGTTTAGATCTTGCTTGACGAATGCATCTACACCTCCAACGATACCTCCAATAGTACCTCCCGCTAGGGCGCCAATCAGCGATTCTCGACCCGCAACACTAAAGGCAGCCCCGAAACTCTTCCCCTCCCACAGCGAATTGGCAAATCCTCCAACCGCGCCACCTATAAAGCCTGCCGCACCTCCAGATGCTGCGCCAGCCACGAATCCAGTCGAGGAAAGTGCCGCTGTTCCCCAGAATCCTGCTGCGAATCCACCTCCAGCAGCGACCATTGCCACGGACTCCCGCGTGCGCCTCGGGAGCTATTTTCTTTCAACCACAAGAAGTTGACCTGTTGCAAACGGCGCAGGTGCCTCAGCTCCAACGGCATGCTTCATATGAAGTTGAACACGGTATGAACCTGGGGGCAGGCAATAACCCGATACGGAACGTGTGCTATGCGCGCGAACACTAACTCGTATAGGCAGACTGATCCGATATTTCCAAGGCTCGACACATTTAATCGCAGTGCGCGGTTCAATGCGTGACCCCAAGGACCGGTTGAGGGGCCAAGCTTGCTTGCGATACTTCACTTCAAATGTGTGGATCGGGACTAGTATGTCGTTGCTAAAGATCTTCACGTAAGCATTACTAAGAGCCTTCTTGCTCTGTCGAACACTACAATCGATGGTTGCTACAAGATAGGGAGCAGAGTTGCAACCAAGCCCGTCCATACCGTAATGTTCAACGAACACTGTATCAAAGACGACAGTGCACGTCGCATCGGGCGTAGTTCGTTCGCAACTGCCGCTTAGGAACAAACACAAAAAGTAAAGGGGTAGTAACGCGTCCATCGGTTAGAACGTTACCCACCAAATGGCAACCAAGGCGCACCGAACGCACTCCGAGAAAAATACCTCAGGTACCGCATGTACTGTCCACGGCCGGTGTTCGTCATCTGCCACTGCGCACTATACGCTCTGAACTCGGAGAGTGCCTGCATCCTCATCACAGGGGTGGCTAGAGCGCCGACATCACGTGACAATTGATCCGTCAATCTGGATTCCAAACCAGATATGAGGTCGGCGCCATGTCTACCCTCATGAATGACTGTGCCCCAACCCTGCCTGCCACCCCGCATAAAGCTCCGCATAGTGTGCTCCGAAAACTCCAAGCGAGCGCCAACTTTTACGAATCCATCGGCATCACCACCCAGTAAGGTCGTACTCGTAGTTTCTCCTTGCACAAGAGGAGCAATAGAACGGCGCACTCCGATTTCAGTGTTGTGAGGTGGTCGACCCGATCAGGACAGGTTCTGATCAAATGTATGTGATCGTTGATGTTGTCTTTTGAGGGGTCTGGGGAGACTCAAAACTCGGGTTGTTTGTTGATCGTTCAGGCGGCCATCCT
>Ga0209181_10005199_pt1 | contig 18828 bp, 15 predicted proteins | sample MAT05_FD_187208 | JGI IMG/M metagenome (GOLD analysis project Ga0209181, IMG submission 187208) | Freshwater microbial communities from Lake Fryxell liftoff mats and glacier meltwater in Antarctica - MAT-05 (SPAdes) (version 2) | ecosystem: Environmental > Aquatic > Freshwater > Ice > Liftoff...
AACGCCGCTCACGCATCTGGTCGTGTCTGCGGCGATCGCCTTGATCGTCTATCTGGCTGCCAGTCGCTCGCTCGGCACCGGCATGGGCGTCGCCGAGTTCGTCGGGTTCATTACGGCAGCGGGCATGATGATGACGCCTATCAAAGCGCTCTCAAGTGTGAACGAACAAATCCAGCGCGGCCTCGCCTCGGCCGAGAGCGTGTTTGCGCTGATCGACGCCAAACCTGAAATGGACGACGGTACGTTGACTCTGGGTAGGGCTAAAGGCGAGCTTCATTTCGAGGGCGTATCACTGCAGTATTCGAACAAACCCACGCCGGCCCTCGACAACATCACACTGACCATTCAACCTGGCGAAACGATTGCACTGATCGGACCTTCCGGTGGCGGCAAGACCAGCTTGGTCAATCTGGTGCCACGCTTCTATACCCCCACCAGCGGCGCGGTGACACTCGACGGCGTTGCGCTAGGTGACATCAGCCTGCGCGAACTACGCCGTCAAATCGCGCTCGTCAGTCAGGACGTGGTGCTATTCAACGACACCATTGCCGCTAATATCGCTTACGGCCGCGAAGATGAGGTGTCGCGCGAGCAGATCATCGCCGCAGCAAGGGCGGCCAACTGTGCAGACTTTATCGAAGCGCTACCAGAGCAGTACGACAGCATGATCGGCGAGAACGGCGCGCGCCTTTCCGGCGGTCAGCGTCAGCGCTTGGCGATCGCGCGCGCGCTGGTAAAGGATGCGCCGATTCTGCTACTCGATGAGGCAACGTCCGCGCTGGACACCGAATCTGAACGCGCCGTGCAGGCCGCACTGGAAACGCTGATGCAAGGCCGCACCACCATTGTTGTCGCACACCGACTGTCCACGATTGAGAATGCGAGTCGCATCGTTGTGCTGGAGAACGGCCGCATCGTCGAAGTGGGGCCGCATCGCACACTACTTGCAGCCAACGGCCTGTACGCCAGCTTGCATCGGATGCAGTTTTCGGGAACCTAGTCTGCGCCGCGCTCGCTTCGCCAATCGCAGATCGCCAGCAACATTCCGACTAGGGCACCCAGCAGCAGCGCGGCGTGGCGATGAAAAAAATCGTCGGTCATGTTGCGCAGGAAGAACGCCACCACCAGCATCAGCCCGCACGCGGCAACGCCTCTTGAAAACGGTGAACCGTTGCGTCTTGTCCAGAACGCATGCGCCAGGCCTGCAAACAGCAGGACGACAACCAGCCCGCCAGGGATGCCCATCTGCAGCGCGTAGTTCAGCACCAGATTGTGGGCTTGGCGAAACAGCTTCTGAAAACCCGGGTCGGCAAATCGATTGGCAAGCGCTTCGCGTGACGCTTCCAACGCGTATCCGTAACCGGTCAACGGTCGTTGTTGGATCGCGTCGAGTGCTGTTGTCCAGATGACCTGACGATCGTCCTTTTGCAAGATTGAAACGCCGTCGACGTTGGCGTCTGGAAACTGCGCGGCGCGCATACCTGAAGCAGCGAAGAACATGGCAAGCGCCGCAACCAGCCCTGCGGCAACCAACGCCACGCGTGTTGCGAACTTGCCGCCCATGCTGCGGAAGTTGAACGTCGCATAAATGAACAACATAACGCCAAAGCAGAGCCACACGATACGGTTGGCACTAAACCACGCACAGATCAGGATCGAGGCGATCGCAACGACCGCACACATCCGCCCCAACCCGGGGCGCTGCCATTGAATCAACCACGCTAGCGGCAATAATGAACCCAGCATCACCACCCAGGTCGACAGCCAGCCAACGCTCAGGTAACGCGGTTCATGCGTGCCGATGGCCGGTTGAAAGGGGTCAACGACCGCCATACCGGTGAGCACCAACAAACCGGCCAATAAGACAACCAACCACACGCCGACCGCCTGCCTTGTTTGCGCCAGCGAGTAGCAAACGATGGCGGCGAGCAGCGGCGTGAGCACGTCGCCGCGCCACGACGCCAGACTGGTCAACGGGTCGGCGCTCAAACTACTGTAGAGAAACACGACCACCACCCACAGCGCCACTGTCGTGCGCAAAAACAATCCAGCGGGAATCCGAATGGTCGGCGTCTTGCTGCGCCACCAGTACGCGGCCAGCAGCCCGGCGGCGATTAGCAGCGCCGCTGCGCGCAATCCGGCGCTCGACCGGAACGGCGCCACCAACAGTGACAGTGCGGTGAGGGCAATTGCAATCCGGTAAACCAAACTACGCGCAGTCGACCAAGAGACGGCTTGGGGCGACATCAGCGTGTTCCCTGTTGCGTGCCGATGGACAAGAGCCCCAATTGCTTTAACCACATCGCAGCAACCTGCCGAAGGCGTTTGAACCCGTTGATGTCGGCAATCAACCCTTGCGCAAACCGGCCGCTTCGCGCCTTGTCGATGACCTGACGTTGTGAGCCGGCATGTCGAAGTTGCTTGGCGAGCTCAAACACCTGCAATGCCTGACCGACAACCTCACCTTGTAACAGGCGGCGCGTATCACGCCTCATCGACGTGCGCCGGTTGATGTCGCGCAATTGATCGACCACCACGAAGTAGCTATCGATTCGCGACATCAGCCGCTGCTCATTGCGACTATTTGTCAGGGATGCCGGGTTGGCACGATAGCGATAGGCAATTTGATCAACATAACGAATGCGAGACGCGTTCAGCGCCGCCGCCGTCACCACGGCGATGTCCTCGTGAATGAGGCCTTCGGCGAAGCGTATTTCACACGCATGCAGGAACTGTCGACGGTACCAGTACTGCCATAAAAAGTGCCGCCATTCTTTCTGCCGAATCAGCAGCGTCACCCAATCTTGGCCGGCGGCCACTTGCGGCTTGGTTTCCATGAAGACGTTGCCATGTGCTTCGCCACTTGCAAAACGTACCGCCTGGAAGGCGACCAGATCGGCGCGCTCGGCGGCGGCGGCTAGCAGCGCCGCAAAACCGCTGGGCACAACGAGATCGTCGGCGTCGACGAACCAGACATACTCTCCCGTAGCGTCGTCGAGTCCGCGATTGCGCGCTGCCGCGACACCTTGATTTGCCTGCTTCACCATCCGCCAGTTCGGCTGCGAACTCGCCGCCGCCTCGAACAAAGCGGCGGTGTCATCGGTCGAGCCGTCGTCTACCAACACCCACTCAAACGCGCCAGGCGACGGCAACGCCGCGACGGTCTCGATCAGCGCCGGCAAAAATTCGCTCGCGTTGTAGGCGGGCGTCACGATGCTGAGCAATCGTTGAGACGACCCGGCCGGGCTCTGGCTTGAGGAGTTCAATGGTGTGGGTTTAAGTTTGGATGCGGGCGCTGCGCAGAGGAGGGCATGAAAAATTATATGCGAGCCGCCAGTCCTGAACGCGGTTTGCATGACGAAACGGCGAAGGCGCGTGATATCCTTTTTCCATGTCACGCTCGCTTCAAGTCTGTATCGTCGTCTACCATTCCGACGTCTCCTGGCTGATCAAAACACTCACCAGTCTGCGCGCCGCCGTTGAACACGCGACAGCGCGTGGACTGCTGACCAAGGCCAGCGTGCAAATCGTCGACAACGGCGCGCAAACGTGCGTGGCGGCGACCGGCCCGGCGGCAATTAAAGCGGCGATCGACCTGGCGCTGTGGTCGCCCCCCGGCGCGGTGGCGATTCATTACGCCTACGTTGCGATGCCTTCGAATCAGGGCTTTGGTGCGGCCAACAATCGAGCGCTTCGATCATCCATTGCAGACTTTGTACTGGTACTGAACCCGGATGTCGATCTCGCAACCGAGTCGATTGCCAACGGCATTGCTCACTTCGACCGCAATGCGGCGTGCGGCGCAATTACGCCGGTCGCGTCGTCACCGGACGGCCAGCCGCAGTATCTGGTGAAACGTGACCCAGCGCTTGGCGTGCTCGCGCTGCGCGGCTTTGCACCCTCGTGGATAAGGGCGCTCTTTTCTGCTTCGCTCAGCCGCTATGACTACCGCGACGTGCCGTTTGATTCGCCGCTCGCCGATTGCCGCATCGTCTCGGGTTGTTGCCTGATGGTTCGTGGGGATGCTTGGCGAAATTCGGGCGGCTTTGACGAGGCGTTTTTTCTGTACTTCGAAGACTTCGACCTGAGCCTGCGAATCTCACAGTTTTCACGTATTGATCGCGTGACCGAATGCCGCGTCGTTCACGCCGGCGGCAATGCCTCGGCCAAGGGGCCTAAACACATCGGCATGTTCGTGCGCTCGGCGCTGCGGTTTTTCAACAAGCACGGCTGGCGCTGGTAGCGCGTCAGCGTTTAGGCTTGGGCCTAACAGTTTGTTGAAATTCACGATATTCGTCTGGCAGGTGATTTCGGTGCTTCACTTACCCTCCGGAAAAGGGGGAAGTGGCACGCAATGAGGTCACCCGGATCTAGTGCCTGGTTGCAGAAGTCTGCTTCATACCAACAAGCACCGAGAAGCGTTTTGCGCCCACAGGATTAGGCGCAAAACACAGCAATAGCACCGCTATTGCGCGTATTTGCAACGACATCATGTGGGATGCAAAACGATTTGAATGGTGCAGGACTTCTGCAACCAGACCCTAGCATGACGAATTTCAACAAACTGCCCGGCTGCCGCCAACGCGCCGCTACTTCGCACCGGCCTTGTTCGGCATCAAGTGCTCGATTGACGGCAACTTCTTACGCAGTTCTTCGGTCACACCGCGCGCTTCATCGTTACTCGAAATCACGGTCGGCGTGATCAACACCACCAACTCGGTGCGATTGTTGCGGAACGTCTGCGTACCGAACAGGCCGCCGATGATCGGAATTTTCGACAGCAGCGGGATGCCTGCCGAACCAGTGCCGCGATCCTTTTGAATCAGCCCGGCCAGCACCATCGTTTCGCCGCTCGCAACATTCACTGTTGTCTGCGCTTTGCGCGTGTTGATCGGCGGATTGTTGTTCGACGATGCGCCCGCCGAGCTGACTTCTTGATTGATATCGAGGGTTACCCGTCCACCGGCGTTAATGCGAGGCGTCACCGTCAACAGCACGCCGGTATCAATGTACTGGCGCGTGGTCACGGTGTTGCCGCCGGTCCCGGAGCCGGTCGATGAACCGGTCTCAACCGAGATGCGCGTGCCGACGTTGACGGTGCCTTTGGCGTTATCCAGCACCAGCAGTTTCGGCGCCGACTCGACGCTGGCGCGGCCATCTTGCCCCAACGCCTGCAACACTGCGCGGATATCGGTACCAAGCACGTTGATGAGTTGCAATCCGGGTGTCGATGGAACGATGGTAGTTGAGGTTCCCGGGAACGTGGCGCGCGGGTCGGTCGCCCCTAGAAGACCGGGAAGCTGTGGGAGCGCGCGCGGCAGGATGCTGCTGTCGCCGCCCGGGTTACGTAACGCACCGACGGTATTGTTGCGCGCGTTGATAAACCATTCAATGCCGAACTTGAGTTCATCGGTCAACGTAACTTCCGCAACCAGCACTTCAACCAGCACTTGGCGGCGCGGCACATCGAGCTGCCGCAACGCCGCGAGGATGGTTTCGTAGTCTGCCGGGGACGCCAGAATCAGCAGCGCGTTGTTGTCGTCGTCGGCGATGATGCGGGTATCTTTGGAGACCGCCGTGCCGCTAGATTGGAACATGTTGGAGAGGAACGTGCCAAGCGCACCGCCTTGTCCGCCGCCAAGTTGTCCGGGCACCGCCGGAGAGGTCGTGGTGGTGGTGGTCGTGGTAGCCGGCCTTGCACCGGGTGCCAGCGTGGCGCCGGTTCCAGTGGTGCCGCCTTGTCGATTGCCGTAGATATCGGTCAGCAATTGCGCCAATCGATCCGCGCGACCGTGTTGCACCGGATAGACATTCAATCGTGTCCCGCCAGCCAGACCACCGCCCTTGTCAAGCCGGTCGATCCACTTGCGCGCCTCTTCAAGATAGCGCGGTTGTGTGGTGATCACGAGCAAGCCGTTAAGGCGCTCGATCGGCACGATGCGCACGATACCGGCCAACGGACTTGGCGTGGCCGCCGCCCCGGCACCGCCGCCACCAAAAATGCGATCCAGATCCGCCGATAGGGCTTTGACATCGGTCTGCATCGGGAACAGCCCGACGGAGTAGCCGGCCAGATAGTCGACGTCAAAAATCTCGATGACTTCGAGCATATGTTTCAGCTCGCGCTGGGTGCCGGACAAAATCACCAGATTGCGCAACTCGTCGATACGGATCGACGATTGCGGCTCGACCGCGTAGGGCTCAAGAATTCGCTGCATATCGCGCACCCCGGCAAAACGCAGCTGCACGATCTGTACGCTGTAACCATTCGGCAATTGCGCCGGTGTCGTTGCCACCTGCGGTGTCACCGAGCCGCGCGTACCCATCGCCGCCGGCATGATTTTGTAAAGACCATCTTCACGCACCATCACCTGTCCGTTCTGGCGAAGCAGCATTTCGAGGGTCGGAATCAGTTCCGTGCGCGGTACCGGCTTGGATAGCCGGATGGTCACGGTACCGGCGGTTTGCGGGTGAATAGAAAACGATTCACGCATCATGTCGCCCAAAATGGACTGGATGACGGCGCGAATATCGAGCGCCTCGTAGTTAAGTGTGAATTCTTCCGCGCCTTTGGCGGCCGGTGCGGCTGCCGTCGGCGGCTTCACGAACTGGCCGGTACCTGTGTAGAGCTTGGACGTGTCCGGAATTGCCGGCGGTGCGGTGCGCCGCGCTGGCGGCTCAATCGCCGGTGCCGCAATGGGTGGGGTTGGAGCGGGTTGGACGATCGCCGCCCTGCCGGCCGCCGCTGTCGCGCCCGGCTCGGTCTCGGTCGCATTAGGCCCTATCTGCCCGCTTTTTCCCGGCGGCTCTAGGATGCTGCATGCCGTCATGAATCCAAACAGCAGCAGCAAAGTAACACGACGGGACCAACGGATTTCGGAGAAAGGTTTCATTTGTGGGTTCTGGTTACTGCGGCAAATTCTGGAAACGTCGGCGACGTTGCTGCGCTTGATTGGGATCCGGCGGGGCGGGGGCGGCGGCGTCATCGCTTTGCATGGCAGCGGCAGCAGGTGCGCCGGGCGGCCGTGATCCGGGTGGCGCAACTCCTTGGACTATGCCGGGCGCTTGCGCCATCCCGGCTTGGTACGTTGCAACGGGCGCTGCAACACCCGGCATTGGCGCGGTGGGCGGCTGGGGCGGCGCGGCACCGGCCGCTGCTTGGGTCACCGGCGCGCCAGCCTGCTGGCCGGCTGCCAACGGGGCACCGGCAACCTGCGGCGGTGGTGGTGGCGGACGTGGCGAGTTTGAGGTGCGCAACGATAGCTCCTCGGTTTCATCGCCTTGCTTCAAAACAACCCGATTGGCGAATATGCTTTCGACCGTCATCCCGTTAATATCGGCTCCCTTGTTCACCCGGTAAGTCTTGTTGGTGCCGGTTTCAAACAAGTACGCGACTGAAAACTCTGCGCTCACGGTGGTTCCAGCGAGCCGGAACTGGCCCTTTTTCATCGCCATCTGCGCGCTATTGCCGGCCGGTGCGGGTCGCCGTGTCGGGATAAACAACGGGCGCTCGACGGTTTCGCGGTAGCCGTTACCGGCGGGTGAAAGCGGCGCCAGCGCGAACTGCGGCAGCACCTTGGTATCCAGCGTGGGCGCTTTGGTAGTGCTGCCGGTACTGCGCCCGCCCATCGGTGCGCGGCCCCAATCCGTTTCGAAACCAATTGCGGCCGCCGTGCCGGCCAGCAGCACGCCCAAGATTGTCGTCAGCGCCAAGCGTGAGGACATCATGGTTTTGCCTTCGCAGAGGTCTTGCCGCTGGCAGATTTGGCGTCAAGCGGCGCAGCCGTCGTCGTGGTTTGCGCCAGCGGAAGCAAAGCGGATACATCGAATTGGACGAACATCTCGGGTTCAAAACCGGCCTGCGGCTTGAAGCCCGACGGCACCTGCGCGCGGACGGTAAGATTGTCCAAAAACAGATACGGCTCGCGGCCCTCCATCGCGTGAACAATCTGGCGAAGGTTTTGGATATTGGCCGTCATCTGAATCGTGGCGTTGACCTGTCGAACGCCATTTTCATCCTTGTGTGGCAGCAACTGCGACGACAAAATCCTGCCATTATTCGACTCGATCACCGCCCTGGCAACGTCCTGTAAATCCGCACCCGCGAGCGCCGCAGTAGCTCCTTTGACAAAGAACTTCTTGGTGTCTCTGGCCTTCAGGGTTTCGACCGCCTTCATCAAATTCGGGCGAAGCTGGTTGAGCGACGTGTAGCTGCGTAGCTGCCGCGCCAACTGCGAGGCCGCACTGTCGTAGCGATCAAACAACCACCAGGCCGGTAGCGCCAGTAGCGCAATCACGGCGGCGACGGCGAGGAGCAACAGGCCTAGTGCGGCGGCGCGGTTGGCCGCAGGCGAGCGCAACCGCAACAACGATCCCGCCGGCGGTAATGGCAGCGTCGCACTCATGGTGTCATGTTCACTTGTGGTGCCGCGCCCGGCGCTGAGATCTTGCCTTGGGCGGGTACGATTGGGGCCGCTACGCTCTTATCCTCAACTTTGTCCGCTCTGGCCGGTTTGTCTCTGCTGACTTTGGCGGGTTCCGGCGCGACCACCAGGGCAATCGCCGGTTTGGCTGGGCTGGCTGGGTTGGCTGGGCTGGCCGAGTTGGCCTGCGGTGCTGGCTTGTCCGCAGCGGACGGCGGCGCAGCAAGCAAATCGATCATCTCCGGCATGCTGCGCGGCTTCAACTCGGTGACGATTTGAAACCGCTCGGTGTTGGGCTGCGTGCCGCGCGTCGTCTGCACACGCTGGGTGGTGTTTTGCAGCAGCGGCGACTGCTCCAGCAGCTCGATCATTTTCGATGCTGCGGCGGCTTCGCCGATCAACTGAACTTCGCGCACGCTCTTGTTCGCCTTCGCTGCGCCCGCTGGTGCCCGCATTTCCAGACTCTGCAGCCAAGTGGTGTCGGGCGACAGGCGCGTCAATTTTACGATGACATCGACCACTGCATAGGCTTGGTATTTGCGGGTCATGGCGAGCTGATATTCCTGCGACAGCCGCTGGAATTCGGATTCGATCTTGCGTGTAACGTCGGCTTCGGCGCGCGCTTTTTCAACGCGTGGCGCGAGTTCGGTCATCTCGGCGTGACGTTGTGCGATCGGCACGGCGACCGCCGCAGCAATCAGCACCACTAGCAAGCCGAGCAGGCCGAGATTCAATTTTTGCAGTTGCGTTAAACGCCGCGGCGCGCGCTCCGTGACGGGGAGCAACTCGGTGGTCGCGCCGCCGGCCGGATTTGTGATGACAGCGGAGTAGACCGCCCCGCCCGCGCCCCGCACCCGTTCCACAGCGGCCGCCATCACGCGGCGCAATACCATCGTCAGTTCAACGTCCAATCTTGCCACACCGTCGGCGGACTGATAGCGACGCTCGATGCGATGTGTCAAATAAATCTGCTCCGGTGTAAACGGCGTTTGACGGTCGAGGTCATTCGTCACCACGTCCGCCAGGTTTTCCTCGACAGCCGCTGGGTAAGCGACGCTCTTTTGCAGCACGTGCGACCAATCGACCAGCAGTCGTACGTCCCGTCCGTTGAGCCGTAACGGCAGGGCGGCCGTAGCGTCGGCCGCGAGCGTCAAATCAACCGTTCCAGAACGGTCGACCCAGTATTTTTCGACCAGCGGCGTGACAATCTGGTGCAGCTCGGTACGCCACCACCGCCAGAAATGTTGCAGCGCGTGCGGCACGACAATGCGAGCGCCGCCGTTGCGGGCCGCCGCCGGTGTGCTCAAGGATGGAATCACTGCTGACATAGGCCGCCATCTTACCTTTATGGAGCGCTGCCCGGCGAGTCCAGTTTTCCCAACGCCGGGGCTGACGTGTTACCAGTTGTTACGCTAGTTTGCGTGCCCTCGCCGGTCAGCGCCGCCGTGTCGGCCAGATCCCGCCCCTCTTTCCACGACAAGTAGGCGTAAGGCCGCTTGGAATCGGTGTAGCGCCGGACCACAACTTCACGCACAAAGCGGTTGCCGTCGGCAAATACGGCCTCGGCGCGTATCCGTACCGGCGTCTGGTTGTTCGACACGCTGCGCAAGACATTTTGCGGAAAATTCGGGATCGGCCGGCGCGACGCCCGCGCGATGTCGCGGCGGCTCAGGTATTCGTCGATTTGTTCGCCGTTCACGTTCGGCAGGGCCAACAACACGTCACGCGTGGCGATTTGCTCGTTGACGCCGGGCTGACCCGAATACACCGTGATGAGCGGTGCCAGCTTTGCATACAGCGCCGGCGTGATGCCCAGCACCAGTTTCAGTTCTTCGATGGATTGGAACAACGCGTTGGCCGGGCCATAGCTGAGGCCTGCCGCCGTGTACTCCGGTGCCTCCGCGCCTTTGAGGCGACGATTCGAATCGGCGTCGCGCCAGTCGGCGATCGCATCCACCAGCTTTGGCACGTCGTCGTCGGCCACACCTTGCGACAGCAACACGCCGCGCAATAACTGGTCGTTGGCACGGTTGATATCAATTTTGCCGGTTTCGTCCTGCATGGTGATCGTCACCGTACTATCGCGGTACTGCCATTGCCGCGAACTGCCGTCGGTGTTCCAGCGGCCTTCGATGTTTTGCGGTTTGTAGAGCTCATACAGGGCACGCTGTAGCGCCGCGTCGGCGAGCGCCTCAGCCTTGACGCGGGACAGCGAATTAGCGACGACGTTGACGTCGGTACGCATGGTTTGAATGAACGACGCGGCAATCACCGCCAGCAGGGTAATGATCCACAACACAATGATGAGCGCGACACCATTTGATTTGGCTGCGGATGACCTCATACTGCTCCCCGCTCCCGCGCAGGCGGGAGCCCAATCTGGCGCACGTCGTCCGGCATGGGACGTGGGGCTCCCGCCTGCGCGAGAGCGGGTGGTGCGTGGTCGATCCACGTCATGCTGCGGCCAGCGTTCTCCGGCCTGCGCGGAAGCGGGCGGTGATGTCGATGCAAGTTTCCGCACCGCCGAAAACATCGTCGCACGCATCATCGCGGCCTCGGCCCGCACTGGCGGGTGAAGTTGCTGCTCAGGCAGCCAGCTTCCTCGCCCACTTTAAGCGCGAAAACCATGTCGGGCACATCGCGCCCACGAGTCGTTTCCACTTTCAGGCGCACCAATGATGGCAACCTTGCCAGATCGCGCCACTCTTCGCGCCAGGTGGGTTCCGCCAAGTCGGTTTCAGCGCCGAAATAGTTGATCTCAAACGCCGTCACGTTATCCATCAAGCGCACCGGCCGTGCCACCGTATTTGACTGCAACTGATCCTTGCCCGGCGTGACCAGCCCGTCAAAATTCTGCGCGGCAATATCAAAAGCTTGACGGTTCAATTGCAGCACGCCGCCTTCAATGAGTGCCAACTCGGCCCATTGCAAACCGCCGGCTGCGCCATTTTGTAGGGCGGCGTCGAGGTTGAGTGACGTCACGTAACGCAGGCTGGTCTTGCCGCCTTCGAAGGCAATATAAGGCTGTGTGACAGCACGCCAGCGCGTCGGAAAAATCTGACCCAACTCGCGACGCATGAATCGCTCCACCAGCCGCCAGTTGGAGGCTTGGGCGACACGGGCGTCCCCCGCGTCCCACGCGCGAACGCCGACATTGAGTGCGGCGTAGATCATGCCCATCATGGCCGCCAGCAGAGTGATGGCGAGCAGCAATTCGATTAGCGTGAAGCCAGCCATACAGCGGCTACGCATGCGGCGGCCAGGCATTCGGGGTCCACACATCTGGCGCTCACAACGATTCGATGGCGGGACGGCGGCGTTCATATGCGCGGCCCGATCTTCATGGTGTTGAGCGTCACGGCACGCTGGCGGCCGTCGTCGGTGGTGAACGCCACGCTCAACTCAATTTCGTAGAGCCTCACAAACAACAGCGAATCGACGTCAACGTTGCCAAGCGTTGCCGTCGGCGCGAAAGGCGCGAGTGTTGACACGGGGGTGCCGCCGACGCCGGTGGCTTGCGCGCTCGCCAGTGCGGCTGTTTCCAGCGTGGAAGGGGTGGCCGCCTCACTAGTCGACGAATAGGCGCGAACCGACATCGTCCAAGTGAAGCTGTCGTCGAACTGGCCGGTGAATTCGCCCTCGCTAAGGACTTCTTCCACGCCGACCCCAGCGAGTTTCGATTCAGCCAGCATGGCCGCTTTTGCGTAGCGGTCGGCGAGGTCTGCGCCGTTCACGCCGCGCGAAAACACCTGCATGATGATGCCCATGGCGAGCGCCAGCAAAGTGAAGGCAACCAGCACTTCGAGTAGCGTAAATCCCGAAACCCTATTATTGGCGGGCGTTTTCGAGCATTTTTGCTTCAAGATGCCCATGGATATTAGAGTTTTGGGTTTTGTAAATCAGCCACGGTGACCCGACCGGTCAGCCAGTCGACGTCGATGGTGAACTCGCGCTCGTTGGCGATGACGCTAACGCGGCCGCCATTCGACGAGCCATCCGGGTAAAAACGAAAGCTGGCGGTCTGTTCGGTGATCTGGTCGGCCTGCGAGGTGAATAGCTTTAGCGTCAACTGATCATTGAGTTTGTGCGTCTTGTCTTCGAAGGTGGTCGTGAACTCACGGCTGTCGACGTTAACCGTGACAAACGCATCACGCCGGGTGTTGATCGCCGAGTCGCGTGCCAGTTTCATGGCACCAGCAATGGCGCGAACGTTCGATTTGAGTTCCGCACCCGACACGCCGCTGCCCATCATGCGCGGTACCAGCGCAAACATCAGCGCGATGAGCATGACCACCAGCAGCAACTCAAGTAACGTGAAGCCACCGGCTCGTTTCGTTTGAAGCTTCCTCATGGGCGCGCCTGATGTTTCCACCACGGGTCTCACTGCGGGGTTTCAACGCGGGTCGTCAATCCCACGAGCGTATATCTCGATCCGCCCCTTCGCCGCCCTCCTTGCCGTCGGCACCGAGCGAGGTAAGTTCAAACGGCCGGTTGGTATCTCCGGGCGACTTGTAAATCATGTCATTACTCCAAGGGTCCTTGATGGCATCGGCATTCTTCACGTAGGGCCCATTCCAATTGGTTGCGCTACCCGGATTCACGAGCAGCCCGCGAAGTCCCTCGGCCGTGTTCGGATAGCGTCCGGTGTCCAACTTGTACATATCGAGTTGCGCAGAAATTTCGCTGATGCGCGCCTTGGCGAGGCCAGATTTGGCTTTATCGCCCTGCCCGAAGATGCGATTTCCCGCCCACGCCACAACCAAGCCGATGATGGTGATGACGATAATAATTTCGATGAGCGTGAAGCCCTTGTTCGCACGCGAACGCAATCGATTCACTGACAAATCCATGCTGACTCCTTAAGAATTCTAGAACTTGATATCCATCATGCCGAGCATTGGATCGAGCAACAAGAACATGATGCCGGCGATAAATAGCGCCAGAAAAATGATGAGGATCGGCTGCATCAGCGCCAAGGCGCGCTTGACCAACGTCGCCACCTCCCGGTCGTACACGTCGGCAACCTGGTAGAGCATCTCACCCAACTTGCCGGTCTCTTCGCCGACCGAGATCATCTGTACCGCCAGCTTCGGGAACACATTGGTTTCAAGCATCGGTTTGGCAAAACCACGCCCCTCTTTCAATTCGCGCGCGACAAACTCAAGGGCGTTGCGAAACACCGCGTTGTTGATCGTTTCTTTCAAAATGAACATGCTCGACAACAGCGGCACGCCGTTTTCCAGCAACGTGGCCAGCGAGCGGGCGAAGCGTGCCATCTCAATTCGACCAATCAGCCGGCCGACAATTCCCCAGCCGAGCATGCGGCGATCCCATCTGGCCTTTGACGCGGGCTGTTGAAACGATCGCGATACCAGCCAGACGGCGGCCAGCACCACGGCAATAATCACCTGCCAGTTATCGCGCAAGAACAAGCTGACGGCGAACAGCGCCGCCGTCGCAGTTGAGACCGCCGCGCCTGATTGCAGAAAGATCTGCTTGAACTGAGGGACCACGATCAACAGAATCAGCAGAATCGAAATGAGCGCACCGCCCAATAAAATGGCCGGGTAGATCAACGACGATACGACCGTGTCGCGCAACTCTTTCGCGCGCTCCATGTAGTCGGACAGCCGCAGCAACACGCCGCCGAGCGCACCGCCCGCTTCGCCGGCCTTGACCATGTTGATGTAGAAACGCGAAAACACCGCGCGATGCACATCGAGCGCCTTTGACAGCGACGAGCCACCACGCACTTCGTTACGAATCGCCGACAGCAACTCGCGCATGCGTTCGCGCTCGGCGAGGTTGATCAAGATTTCCAGACTGCGATCCAGCGGCAGGCCGGCTTTGAGCAGCGTCGCCAATTCGCGCGTGATGACGGCAAGTTCATCCTGACCGATGTGGCGCGAAGAAAACACCGGCTTGGTGCCCGACGACGCACCGGCTGAAATCGCCGCGGCTGTCGTGGCAGTCTGTGCACCAACCTCCGCCGCGCGGATCGGAATCAGACCGAGTGTTTTCAGGTGTGCGAGGACGCCGTCTCGTGAGATGGCATCCAGCACTCCCTCCTGTACTTCACCGGCGGGACTAACCGCCTTGTATTGAAAGAGTGGCATAACGATGCAGCGACGCTCAATCTTCTCTGGTGACGCGCAAGACTTCTTCGATGGTCGTCACGCCTTGTACGGCTTTTTTGAGGCCATTCTCGTACATGGTCTCCATGCCTTCAGCAACGGCGGCCTGACGCATCTCGGAGGCGGTAGCGTGCTTCATGACCAGACTACGCAGGTGATCGGTGATGGGTAACACTTCCATGATGCACTCGCGGCCGTAATAACCGGTATGGCCGCAATGCTCGCAACCTTTGGCGTGGAAGAGGGAAACGCGCTCGACTTTCGTGTAGCGCTTCAATCCCATTTGCTCGACGACTTCATCGACCGGATGGTAGGGCGTCTTGCAATGTGTGCAAAGTCTGCGAACCAACCGCTGCGCCTGGATGCCGATGACGGTGGACGTCAACAGGTAATCATCAACGCCCATGTCGAGCAGACGATTAATGGTTGATGCCGCATCGTTGGTGTGCACCGTCGACATGACCAGATGGCCCGTCAACGCCGACTGCACGGCAATCTGTGCAGTCTCCAAGTCACGGATCTCGCCGATCATGATTACGTCCGGGTCTTGGCGGACAATCGAGCGCAGCGCATTGGCGAATGTCAGGTTGATCTGCGGCTTGACCTGAATCTGGTTGATGCCCGGCATCTGATATTCCACCGGATCTTCCACCGTCAGGATTTTCACGTCCGGCTGATTGAGCCTGTCCAGTGCCGTGTAGAGAGTGGTTGTCTTGCCGGAACCGGTTGGCCCGGTCACCAGTAATACGCCGTGCGGCTGCGACAGCAGATCGAGAAACACTTTCAGGTTGGCGTCGTCAAATCCGAGTGCGGCAAAGTCAAGCGCCACGCCACCCTTGTCAAGAATACGCATCACCACCGACTCGCCGTGCATGGTCGGTACCGTCGACACGCGCAGATCGATTTCCTTACCCTGCACGCGCAACTTGATACGGCCGTCTTGCGGCAGGCGACGCTCGGCGATATCGAGATTGGCCATGATCTTGATGCGCGAAATGACTGCCGCCGACAGACGCCGCGGCGGCGATTCGGTTTCGTGTAGCACCCCATCGATGCGATAGCGGACGATGAGTCGGTTCTCGAACGGCTCGATGTGAATGTCCGAAGCGCGCCGCTCCAGCGCGTGATTGATGATCAGATTTACCAGCCGGATGACCGGCGCTTCAGACGCCAGATCCTTCAGGTGCTCGATGTCGCCGAACTCCTGCTCTTCATCGCGCGTTGAAATGTCATCGACAATCTGGCCCATCGACGACTTGCCGGCGCCGTACAGACGCTCGTAGATCACCTCAAAATCGTTCGCCGTGAGCAGCTTGGCCGAGACGCGCTTGCCGGTTGCCGCGGCAAACGCCTGACGCGTGAAGGCATCCTGAGGATCAACCATCGCCAGCACCACTTCGCCCTCATTGTCGGCCACCGGAATGGCCCGCGACTCTTGAATAAACCGCGATGAGATTGTTTCCTCGAGAACCGGCAGTTCGGGGAACTCAGCCGCCTCAACAATGGTCCAGCCACGTTGCTGCGCCAGCGCCAGCGCCAACTCGCGATGCGAGAGCATGCCCATGCGCGTGAGGATTGAGCCGAGCTTTTCGCGGCTCCCCGACTGTCGCGCGGTTTCCTGCACCTTCAATGCACGATCCAGATTAGCCGCATCGAGCTTGCCGCGCGCAAGCAACGCCTCGCCCAAGCGCAACGCCGGTGGTAGCGTCGCCAAGAGTTCAGCGTCCAACGATGTCGTGGTGTCTGCGGTCAAGAGTCTCTACTCTGGGTTGCAAAAGAGGCTAAGAAAAAGCGGGCAAAAATGCTATGTCGAGTATAGCAGCGCACCAGTTTGCACCAAGTGTGTGACGAGCACTCGGTTCACGTCCTGAGGACACATTGGTAACCGGTTGTTTCAGGGCCGGCGGCGGCGGGCGACATCACACCGGTGATGGGCCGTCCAGCGTCTCAATCAGCACACTCACAAACTGCGGCAAAACCGCTGTCGTGTCAAAGTTGGCGGCCACTTCTGCGCGCGCGCGCCATGTCACGGCGCGGCGGAGGGTTTCATCGTCAAGTAAGCGCTCAATCGCCGCAACCCAAGAGCCGACCTCGTCGTCCGCGAACAGTCCGGTTTCGCCATCGTCGATGTAAGTGAGGTAAGGCTCGGCACGCGAATAGACGCCTGCTGCGCCGCAAGCGGTTATCTCAAGATATTTGTTCGGGCACTTTGATGCTTCAAAACGCGTGTGTCCGACCGGCGCGACCAATACATCCGGCGCCGCCGCGACGACGGTTGCGGCGTAGTCGGCATAGTTGAACCGGTATGGCTCAAAATGCACGCGCCCAGCCGGAAGTGCGGCAAGTTCATCTGGTAGCGCATTCGACATCACGAAAATATCCACATCCGCGCGTCGGCGCGCAATGCTGACCAACGCGTCGAAGGCGACCATATTCTTGCGCAAGCTACCGACGTAACCGATCTTGTATTGCCGTCGCGACTGCTGCCCCGATTGCCGCTGCGTGCTGACGGCTGGGCGCGGTCGAGGTGCGCGGGCGGATGTTTGGAACGCCCGCAGATCGACATTGGTCGGCAGGGTCACCACGCGCTTGGCGTACGGTCGCAGATCCTCTGCCAGCGGCTCGCGGTAGGTGAGGGTCAGGTCGGCCGCACGCACCATCTTCAGAAAATTCTCATACGGCAGCGCACCGGGCGTGAAAAGCGGCGCGTATTCGTCCCATTCGCGGCCCAGCCAGAACCAGTTGTCGTCGAGCATGTACAGCGTGCGGATGTGCCGTTCTGTGCAGGCGTTTATCAACCGCACGCCATTTTCGCTGCGCACCCGACTGAAGATGACCAAATCTGATCCGGCAACATCGTCAGCCGAGGCGAGCTCATCGAGAACGGTGCGCCAATTAACCGCAGCCCATTCGCGCATCAGCGAAAAGTAATTGAAAAAACACAACTGATTGTGGGCCGGTTCGTTGACGCCGCCGATGATGGTGATGTTGAGAGGCCGGCCGTTCCGCTCAAGCAACGCATGAAGGCTGGACTGCAGCGCCTCTGGCAGCGCACGCCAAGTGGGGGATATCGCGTTCAACACGGATGGTGACGGCGTCGCTATCGTTGCGGCTGCCATCAACTCATCTTCTCTGGCAGGCATGACCCGCAGCGCTTCCGCTTCTAAACGCATCAGTTGGCGAAGGCTTTGATCAACGGGCGTCGCCAGCTCGGTGGCAAACGCATATTGGTGCCAGCCCGGACCCGGCACCGGCTGCATCGGAATGGAAGCAATGCGGCGGTGCCGACTTGCGCGCAGACAGAACTCCCACCACCACATGCGCTGCAACGTCGGCGCTTCCGTGAAGCCGCCGATCTCGCGCAGGAAGTCACGCCGCACCATGCTGTTGCACATAGGCACCAGATCGAGCATCTGTAGCCACGCGTGCGGGTAGTCACTGGAAAACTGGTCGTCTTGATGGACCAGCCAGGATTCATTGGCCGCAGTACGACCTTCGGTGTGGCTACGGTAGCCCGCAACCAGCGGCGTGAGCGCTGGCGCGGCCACGAGTGCATCATGCCACGCGGCAAGGTTTGAATACCACGTGCTGATCTCAGTGCCGATACCGAGCACCACCAGCCACGCCGTCGACACCTCATCCAGCACGGCGTTAAGCATGCGCCCGGGCAGTTCATGCGGCCCCGCAAGCGTCGTCAGCTTGGCGCCGTGAATTGACAACTCTTCTTCGCTGAAGCACGCGCGCCAACGCGCGCCGTCGAACACGATCAGGATGTTAACGGCATCGGGATTGCGTTCGGCGTAATAGCGCAAATCAAACAGCAGCTGCCGGGCCTGAGCCGCCAGCCGGTCAGCCTCACCGGTGATCAACACCACGACAGTCAGGGAAGGTGTGGCGCTCACGTTTGCGCGATGTTCTACGCCGCAGGCAGCATTGCGGAACGACCGAGCGCATGGTTCTTGTACGCATTCACCACCGCATTGGTCGGCCCGTCCTCCATCACGCGGCCGTGGTCCATCCACACCGTGCGGTTGCAGTACTCGGTGAGCAGGTCAAGGCTGTGGGAAGAAAACACAAGAATCTTTCCTTGATCCATGAACTCGCGCATGCGCACGTTGGCTTTTTCCGTGAACGAAAGGTCGCCGGCACCCATGACTTCGTCGAGCAACAGAATCTCCGGGTTCACAGACGTCGAGACCGCAAACGCAAGCCGGACAAACATACCGGTCGAGTAGGTGCGGACCGGATAATCCAGAAACTTGCCCAGCTCC
>Ga0209181_10005204_pt1 | contig 18809 bp, 18 predicted proteins | sample MAT05_FD_187208 | JGI IMG/M metagenome (GOLD analysis project Ga0209181, IMG submission 187208) | Freshwater microbial communities from Lake Fryxell liftoff mats and glacier meltwater in Antarctica - MAT-05 (SPAdes) (version 2) | ecosystem: Environmental > Aquatic > Freshwater > Ice > Liftoff...
TTTGGTTTCTTTTTCTGTAATTTTTGCAATTCTTCCCACAGCCTTAGAATCAGGTCATCTTTTGCCTCATCCGTCAGTTGCTTTAGGTCGGGAAGTTCTGTCATACCGTCACTTTATCCGCTTTTGAGATTTTGTCAATTTACCCCAGTTGAGCAATTACAATTTAAGCTTAAAGCTTAATAGCCGATTCCCTAGATGAGCGATCGCCCCATCGCGTAACCCTCAAAACTAAATGGCGATCGCCTATTTCTTCAGCAGTTAGGTAGGCGCTGCTTTACAAGCCAGACTTGGGTAGAAGTCGATGCGCGATCGAATCGTTGATGGCAATTCCCAGTTTGTAGACGGTGAATTAATCGGTAAACCCAGTGCAACTGGGATGTTGGTAAATAGACGGACGCAAGAGATCCATTATTTGCGGGATAGAGATGAAATTGTTTTAGGTTCAATTCAAATGGTCTATTACTTTGAGTCACCTCCATCACTCAGTGATGAAGAGCCACCTGACCCTAATTTTTCCATGCCCCGCAAATCTTATCCTTTACACCTGATTTTGGAGCGGAAGCATTGCCAGATTCAGGATTCAGCCGCATTCCATAGCCTGACAACTCAACATCACCGAAAAAAAGGTGGTAGCTCTAAACACATCGGTCTATACAAGTTTCAACCCTAACTCTGGGCAGACCTAATAAATAATCCAGATGGAAGCTCATTTGATTGTTCGTATTGAATGATACAGTTTGCACCGTAAACTCAGAAGAGCTGATGGGAACCGATGCTGATGGTGAATGCGCTGACGCGATCGCCTATGCTACTTTTTATCAAGATCCTTCTCCCCTGCCGTTCTTATGACACCTGAAATTCTTAAATCCATCAAAGTTTGGAGCCAATTTATTCACCCTGTTTTAATGTGGGTGCTGCTGGCATTAACCGTCTATGCACTCTACTTAGGGATAAAAGTTCGCAAAACTCGCTCAGCCCAAGGCGACGAAAAGAAAGAATTGATTAAAGGAAAATTCAACCTCAAGCACTACCAGGTGGGTTCCTTATTGCTAGCGCTGATGGTTTTGGGTGCGGTGGGCGCAATGGGTGCCACCTACATCAACAGTGGCAAGCTGTTTGTCAATCCTCATTTGATTGTGGGCTTGAGCATGACTGGGATGATTGCCGTTTCGGCTTCGTTATCGCCGCTGATGCAAAAGGGCAGCGATTGGGCGCGCTACACTCACATTTCTTTAAATCTAGTGTTAATGGGTTTGTTTACGTGGCAGGCGGTGACTGGCGTTGGCATCATAAAAAACATCATTAGTCGGATGTAATTTCTGCTGTTAGTTGATAATTATCAAAAATGCTGTAGCAGGGATGTAAAAGTTTGCGCCCCTATTTCTTGGGGCGATCGCGAATGGCATCGTAGCGAGTCAGCAATTCTTTGATCGCAATGACGCTGGTGGCAATTCCGGTGTCGTCCTCCAAAACACCTTTGTTGATTCCCACTACTTCACCATTGGCATTCAGCAGCGGACCGCCAGAGTTGCCTGGGCTGAGTAGCCCCGAACTGAGTTGTAGGCTGCCTTGCTCGGTGGTGCGAAGAAAGGTGCCCGTCGTCATCGTTCCAGCTTTGCCGCCGGGACTACCGATCGCATACACGCGATCGCCCGGTTGCAATCGTAGGGTATTTGCCAGGATGACTGTTGGCAAAACGGTTGGTGCAGTAGCTTTTGTGTTCAGCCGCACGATCGCCAAATCATAGCGCAAATCAAAATCAATAACTTCAGCCTCATAAACTTCCCCAGAGGCAGTTTTCACGGTGGGAAAAGCGGAGTTTTCCACAACGTGTTTATTGGTCAAAACTAATCCGTCTGGGCGGACAACCATGCCAGATCCCAACTCTTTCGCTCCATAGACTGTGACCACGGCACTATTTACTTTCTGGTAGACAGCATCCGCTTGATTTTTCTTGGACTCTATAGAAATTATTTCTCTACTATTTTTAGCTTGAGTTCCTTTAGTTTTGTGAGCATCATTCTTCTCAACATCTGTTGGAGCTAAAACTTTTATGAAACCAACAATTGAAAATCCCAAACTTAACAAGAGTAAGCTACCGCCGATCATTAAATAACGAGTTTTCATGCCTCAAGATTCATCAAAATTTATGCCTTGGCGATCGCTACGGTTGTGCAACATCACTCAAACGTGTGATAGAAAAAACGCCGCACTCTGATTAACTAAGCCTCCAAATTCAGTTGCCAATTAATCAGTGTTTGAGTGAAGTATTCCATTTCAACGCATCCAATTAAAACCTTCCTGCTACCATTGTCTTGCTTAACTTTTACAAAATAGAAGAACGGCAAAATTACACGCTGTCAATTTTATTCAGAACAGTGCTCAAGGAAATGGTTGTGAACCTTAAAGACAGTTTTATATTACTTGCGAGTGGACTTGCAGTGGGTATCAGCCTAGCAGGATGCAACACCATCCCAACTCAAGATCAATCTGCTGTATCCAGTAGTGCTTCACCTTCTCCGGTTGCTCCTCCACTCAGTTCAACGTCTGCAACAAATCCTAGCCCTATTGTTTCAAAGGCAATGACTTCAATTAAACCCGAACCCTCTCAACGACCCTTGCCAATGGATTCGCCTCTGACGGTAGAAAAGTTGAAAAATGCGGAATACTTCTTTCTCGCAAAAGGACCCATCAAACTGATAAACGGTACATATACAGATAAAAGTACTCAACGAACCATCTCTTTAGATGAGGTTATGGCATATGGCGATTTAAACAAAGATGGTGTAAAAGATGCGGCGGCATCTCTTAGGGTAACTCTTCCCAACTCTGGCGACATTACTTATTTAGTAACAGTGATCAATGATCAGGGAAACCCTAAAAATATTTCTTCGGAGTTTGTAGGACCTCAAGTGAGAGTGAAAGCGATCGCAATTAAGCCTGACGCTACAATTGAAGCGAAAATCCAACAGTTTCGATCCGGCGACCCGGCTTGCTGTCCCAGTTTAGAGCTAATCCGATCATATAAGATTCGCGATTCAAAAGCACCTGTTGAGACGAAAGCTGCGCCTAAGAAATAGAGACCAAGCAGTTCTTATTCAAAGTTAATAAAAATTGAAAACTGATTCTACCAAGAAGCGTATGGTACTATTAGTTATCATTTTCCATCACGCAGAATTTATCATTTCTAATATTTTTGATCGGTTCTGCGGATATGGATAAATGTAATTTTTTGTACACCCAACACTGCAAGTCTTCAAAAGTGGGTTGCATTGCTTTATTAATAATGCGATCGCATTTTTGAAAGTCTGGGCAGGTGATGATTAAGCGATCGAGGAGCTTATGGAATTACTAGCTTTTGTTCATACGGCTGTCCATTACGAAGATCCCACACCTGATCCAGAGGTGACATTGTTGGATCGAGAATATTTCAAGGCTTCGGGTTCTGCCTTGATGACGTTGGCAGGTGCTGCTGTGATAGCGCTATCAGTCGGCAGTGGAAATGCAATGGCAGCAAATACTTCCTATGGTGCAGGTGCATCTGGCGAAGAAGTGACTCATATTCAAAAAGCCTTAGGCATTTCAGCCGATGGCTCATATGGCGCTAAAACCGAAGCATCGGTAATGGATTTTCAAGTCCGTCAAGGCTTAAAGCAAGTGGATGGAATTGTTGGCAAGGAAACTGCAACGGCTTTGGGCTTAAACGAAAAGTATAAGCCTGTAGACTTGGGCGTTGTGGATACCAACAGCGGCATTGGCTTAAATGTTCGCAGTGGTCCAGGACTTGACTATCGGCGCATTGGCGGCTTGGAAGATGGCACCGTGGTAAATATCTATGGCGACGAAGTCGTCTCCTATGATTACAGTTGGCAGCGCGAGGCTTCTGGCGGCTGGGTTGCTACAGAGTATGTGGGTGACTACTACGAACCCACCAGCTACGAAGAAGTCAGTTATCACCATCATCATTATGATGATTACTATTACAGTCCCATATCTTACAGCGATGGCGGCGGCGTTGTCAGCACTAATAGCGGCATCGGTTTGAATATTCGCTCTGGTCCAGGGTTAGGGTATGCCATTGAAGATGGAGCTGACGATGGCACCTACTTGCCTACAGTCGATGGCACTGTTTACCAAGATGGATACGCTTGGGAACAACTTCCCGATGGTAACTGGTTCGCTGCGGACTATTTGGAGTAAATTTCACTTCTTTAACTGTTGCTGAATTCTTCTATGGGGGTACAGAAATTAACTTCTGCACCCCTTACTTGTTAGGTTCAATGGATGAGCGGCTCAAACGATTTTGCTGGATAAATGCTCTAACAGTGTCAGTGCTGGTGGCAAAACTATTGCGATCGCCCTCACCCGTCTCAGACCGCTTGGCAACCCCTTTATTTACGCCAATCATTTCTCCTTCGGCGTTCAACAACGGTCCGCCAGAATTTCCTGGTTTGAGTAAAACATCTGACTCCAAATCTCCATTCGAGCGAATTTTAAGCAAACGTCCTTCGGTCAACACTCCCGCCTCACCCAAAGGGCTACCGATCGCGCAAACCGATTGACCCACTTCGGCAACCTGATCAGTAGCTAGCGGCACAATGGGCAACACAACCTGAGTCTCAATCTGAACCAGCGCCAAATCGTTACGGCGATCGGTTGCGATTACCTGCCCATCGTAGCGGATACCTTCGAGGGTTTCGATGTAAAGCGATCGCTTACCTAGGCGGCTGACCACATGATCATTGGTCAACACCAACCCATCAGCACTGACAATGCTACCAGAGCCAATCTCTCGCCCTGCATAAACGGTAACCACTGCTGCACCTGCCGATTTGCACCCCGTAGCAGATAAGGGAATGATAGCTGAGGGAGCTTGCGCTACATCCAGTTCAGCTTGAACTGGATTACGACTATCTGCGTTCGGTGAAACCGGGAAAATGGCGGCTGGCAAAGAACCATAGGGCTGATTTGATTCAGATTCAGTCCATGGCACGTTACCAAAATCAGGAGCGCCCTGAATTGGCAAGAAAAAAGTAAAGATCCGCGCTGCCAAGATCAGACCAGCAGCCAAAAGTAAGCGTTTAAACCCCATTCAGTCCCAAACCACAACCAGTAGTGCCTTTGTATTAGAACAGCCGTTCTACTCTAGCATCATACTCTAACAATTTTTTGCTGATTGCAGGCGGGTTACTCTTCTACAGATTTGTTCTCTAAATTCATTTCAGATTTGCGGAAAAACCAGCGATTAGAACGTTTGGGAATGGGGATTCCGTGAGTTTGGTGAAAATCTTCTAACACTTTGTGAGTTAGCCGCGTGGAAACCTGGCGAACAATTTGGCGCAGAAGGCGATCGCCCGTGCTTTGAATCAGCGACTTTGGCAACGCATGAATAAACCGAGGAAATTGAATCATCACCGTCAAATCTAACTGCCATTGCACACGGGTGATCACAGGCTCAACTCCGCTGGGAAGCTCGTTCTCATGCTCTGATAGCACTTCTACAAGCTCCATCGCCGCCCGAAAATCAACATCGTAGCCTACCGGACTATACCCCGGCACGGGCACGGTCACAATTCGGTAAACGCCCTCTTGCTGAGGCAATAAATCTAGCCCAATCTTCGGCTCTAGTTCATAGCCAAACGATCCAAAGCGACCAACCAACAAGGCGTAACTGTTGGTGCCAATTGGCTCAACTTTCATCGGATGGGCACAGCGGCGAAACCATTCATGATGTTGATCCAAGTATTGGGCAACCGTGGGCGCATCGGCGCACATTTCCATGTGGTCTTTAAACTGACTGTTAAAACGAATTGGCTGATTCACAAGCTGGGCAGCATCTTCTGTAACGGAAACTGAATAGTCAGCACTGGGTAGGACTGACGCAGTGTGGATTACGCCATCGCCATTATGTGTTACGCCGTTGGGCACTTCAGCAGGTTGTTTGTTAAAACGAGATGACTGCATTCGCTTCGGATTCCCACGTATTGATTAACAACTTTTTTTAGAGTTCCCTCTTAAGCGGGATTCCTATCGGATCAACGCAATCCTATCTTAAATGTAGCTACCCAGAATGGGTCAAACGGTTGACGCATTTCTACTGGTTTAAAGCTACTCTTTTTTAAGTCAATCTGCCATGACGCGATAGCGTAAGCGCTGACTTGTCAGTTCGCCAACAGCATCGATATCCAAAAAAGTAGTGCCCACAATTGCTGCAATAATTAGTAACACATAATCCTAATTGAGAGTTTATTTATGAAAGCATTTGTTGCCGGAGCAACCGGTGAAACCGGACGCAGGATTGTATTAGAGCTTGTTCATCGACAAATTCCCATCCGAGCGTTGGTTCGCGATTTAGAATCTGCCCGCGCAATCTTGCCACCTGAAGTAGAGCTAGCGGTGGGAGATGTGCTGAAACCTGAAACCCTCAGTGACGCGATCGCCGACTGCACAGTGGTTCTATCCGCAACGGGCGCTCGTCCTGGTTTCGATCCAACTGCTCCTTACCGCGTCGATTTTGAAGGCACCAAGAACTTGGTCAATGCGGCTAAAGCAAAGGGGATTGAGCAATTTGTCATGGTCTCCTCGCTCTGCACTTCCCAGTTTTTTCACCCCTTAAATTTATTCTTTCTGATTTTAGTTTGGAAAAAGCAGGGAGAAGAATACCTGCAAGCGAGTGGAATTCCTTACACGATTGTGCGACCCGGCGGCTTGAAAAATGACGATAACGCGGATGGTGTGATCATGTCGGGGGCAGACACCTTGTTTGAAGGCAGTATTCCTCGGACTAAAGTTGCTCAAACCTGCGTCGAAGCGCTGTTTTTGCCTGAGTCTCGCAACAAAATTGTTGAAATTGTGGCAAAACCTGAGGTTTTATCTCAACCCTATGAGCAACTGTTTGCCAGTGTTCGTTGAGCAAATTTTGAGCGGCTTATTACAGGAGAAAGCGATCGAGGGCTGCTTTCAATTCCTGAATTTCTGTTTCAATATTTCCTTCACGAGCCGCACGGGCAATGCATTCAGTCAAATGATCATCCAAAATAATTCGTGCTACCCGATCCAAGGCTCCGCGAACGGCTGCCACTTGCACCAACACATCAGGACAGGGACGGTTTTCTTGAACCATCGATTTGATGCCGCGAATATGTCCCTCAATCCGAGATAACCGATTAACCACTTTTCGGAGAGATTCTTCAGTATGAACGTGAGGATGGCTTTTCGATAAATGTTCATGGGACTGACAACCCTCTTCGATTTCTACGTCGTGCTTGTGGGGAAGCTCAGAAGTCGTCATCTAAGTTGTAAAAGTGAAAGTTATTGGTCGATTCTAGCTCAGGTGTTGGCGGAAGTTGCATAGAAACCCTTGATAAAAGGTCGGTAACCCCTACTCAGCCGTATCTCCTCTAAGTAGATAGAAATATCTAAGCCTGTCAAAATGGTGAAAAGGTTTGGTAGCATTTGCTTTTGCTTAACAGTCGGTTAACAGCGTGCTGCCGATTCCTAATTTGAGCAATGTCAAAGGTATGTGCTATGCATGTTGTCAACCTTTTTGAGTTTCTGCGCCGTTTTGCCTATCCAGCGATCGCCTTTGGCATGTCGGTGCTTCTAGTCTTTCAAACCTTGCCTAATGCGTCTGCGGCAAGTATGGAAACTGCACCCCTGAAAGCGGTGAGTGCAGTTGTGTTGCCTAAAGTAGAAACCTTAAGCAAGGGAAGTTTTGTAGCCGCCGCTGTAAGGACAGTTGGTGCATCTGTGGTGAGAATTGACACGGAACGCACGGTGACCCGGCAACGCTCTACCGATCCGATGATGGAAGACCCGCTGTTTCGTCAATTTTTTGGGGGTGACTACTATTCACAAATCCCTCGCGAAGAGCGCATGAGAGGTCAGGGATCGGGGTTTATTGTGGATCAAACTGGGGTGATTTTGACCAATGCCCATGTTGTGGATAAAGCAGATCGCGTCACAGTTACCCTAAAAGATGGGCGCGTTTTTGATGGCACAGTCAAAGGCGCGGATGAGGTAACTGATTTAGCCGTCGTTAAAATTGACGGTAAGGCTTTGCCAGTGGCGACCTTAGGCAATTCGGATAATATTCAGGTGGGAGATTGGGCGATCGCGGTGGGCAATCCTTTAGGGTTAGATAATACGGTCACTTTAGGAATTGTTAGCACTCTGAAGCGTTCTAGCGCCCAAGTGGGCATTCCCAACAAACGCCTAGATTTTATTCAGACGGATGCCGCCATTAATCCCGGAAATTCTGGTGGTCCTTTGCTGAATGAGCAAGGCGAGGTGATTGGCATCAATACGGCAATTCGAGCGGATGCTATGGGCATTGGTTTTGCAATTCCAATCAACAAAGCCAAGGAGATTGAAACTCGTTTGGCGAAGGGAGAGCGGATTACTCATCCTTACTTGGGTGTACAAATGACGACCCTCACGCCGGAACTGGCTAAGCAGAATAACACTGATCCAAATTCAGCCTTTTTAGTGCCTGAAGTGAAGGGAGTTGTTGTGGTGCGGGTGTTGCCCAATACTCCAGCCGAAAAAGCCGGATTGCGTCGGGGTGATGTGGTCATCGATATTGATGGACAAGCGATCGCCACTGCCGAACAATTACAGCAATTGGTGGAAATCAGCCAGATTGGGCAAACACTTAAACTACAGGTGCAGCGCGGCAATCTGAGCAAACAGCTATCTGTGAAAACGGCTGAATTAGACAATGCTGCCTAAAGTGAAACGCAGCTAAGCCAAACATGTAGATAATTCATGCATAAAGAGAGGGGCGATCGCTCCTCTCTTTGAGTAAATCTTGTTGTATGGATCTTGAAGTGCTGGCAACCTATGGAGTAGGACGGGCAGGGTTCGGATTGACATTAGGTGGCGTGGTTGTGGTGGTAGCCCCCGAACCAGGTTGCACAGATGGCAGGTCTAAATTAGGAGTAACCTGTGGTGCTGATATAACAGTTGTAGATACGGCAGGCGTAGCGGGTACAGCAGGCACAGCCGGGGTCGTCGGCGTAGCGGGGATGGCAGGTGTAGCAGGGATGGCAGGCACAACGGGCGGCGCAACTGGAACTGCCACCGGAGGAGTGCTAATGATTGCGGGTGGAGCAGGTGCCACAACAGGTGGAGCAATGGCGGGTGGTGGTGATGGTGGTGCAGGTTGAATTGCGGTGGGTACTGGTGGTGCTGGTGCGAATGTTGGTGGGGTAGCTGGCGTTCCTGCTTGTGGTGGGATTGCAGGAGTAGGAATTGGGCGAGGCGGCGAGATCGCAGGCGGGGCGATCGCAGGCGGCGCAACTTGGATCTGCGGAGTTTGTCCAACTGGCTGTATGGACAAAGAAGTTGCTACAGGCGATGTGATTGCAGTGGGCAATTGGAATGGTTGCGCTGGGTTACTATATTGCTTTAAGGTGGCTAGCACAGCAGACCACTCATAAACATTTGTGTTGAGATCGGGACTTGTAAAAGAGGAAGTTCGGGACGTGCTAGAGGTCGCGATCGCGGACACAGCTCCAGGACGATTTTCAGCCACCAACATCCAAGGTGGGCTTTCTAACACACTTTCTGATTTGCTATTTGCAAACACCTGAACCTTTTGAGGCGCTGCCATTTCTTGACCAACAGCCTCCAAGCCCTGCATGTCAATGTCTTTCACCAAGGGGCTAGTTTCATAGAAAGCCTTCAAATCAAAATTGTAAATACCAATTTGATTCTTATATACTGTTCCTAGCTGCCCAGCCTTCAGAACATAAGTTTGAGAGCCATCAGCATTTGAGATTTCGATCGCACTATCCGTTAAAGCCCCAACGATGGTGACTCCTGTATCTTCGATGTAGCGAACAAATAAAGCAGAACCCCGAATTCCAGCTACTGCATTGGGGGTCTTCACCTGAGTTCGCCCTTGACCGGGCGGAATCAACAGCAGTACGGTTCCCTTTTTCAACTCCAGGTTGCGAGTATTTGGAATGAAGTGAAAAATAGCTTGCTCCCCAATTCTGGCAAGGGAGTTGTCGTTAAAGCGAAGCTCTGCCATAGCTTTACGATGGGTTCGTAGCGAATCGCCTGGAGTTAGATTATCCGACTTCTTGGCAGGACGAGACTTGGGTTGCTCTTTTAAAAAAAGCTCAACCTGGTTACGCAAATCTCGAACCGTGGCACGGGTTAGAAGAGTCTGAGCATTCGCTGTCAAGGGCAATGAAGCAATGCCCGAACCGCACAAAGCGATTGCAAGAGTGGTGAGAAGTTGCTTATGCATAAAACTCCATGCGTTTAGGCTGTTCCATACGGACTTTAGCTTAATTATGAGATCAAGGTTATGAGATCAGACAATATCCGCAAAGTAAGCTCATCATAACTACGTAAATTTTCTGAGAAGTATGATCAGGGCAAGCTTGATGAAATCTTCACATTAAATAGACAAATATTCTTGACAAAAACCTGCAAAAGTTAATCAAATGGTGATGAATACTACTTTTGAGTGATATGATTGCGCCGAATTTTCTAGGTTAATATCACTATGCTTTTAAAGCAAATGATGAATTAACTGCATTAACGCTATTCATTATATAGACAGTCGGTTGTTCGTTGGCAGCATCTCAGTAGTTTCACGGTTCCTGAATTGTCATTTCGTCATAGGGTGAAGCCAAATGTGTTACGGGTATTTTTGTTGCGCTTTAAGCAGTGGCAATGGGTTTTGATTTGGTTTATTAGCCTGTTGGAATCTTATCCTGCCTACAGTGAGCCGTCCCTAGATTCGCTTTCAAGTCATTCTGCTGAGATTCAACAAGAGTTAGCTTCTTTGAATCCAAAACAGCGCGCTTTGCAAAATTTAGATCCCCCCACATCTACAAATTCCTCTAAAATCCTTGCAGAATTGCAGCAAGTGCAAGCAGATCTAGAAAGAACACCACCCCTAGCGCAACCTACGACCAAAGCTGCCTTTGGTTTAGGGCATTTTTCTCGCAACGCCGCAACGTTAAGGCTGTCTCCTAGATCGTCTCAAGTGGCTTTTGCTGCTAGTAAGCTCAAAGCCTTAGAACCTGGTGATTTTGAAGTGCCCTTGCTTGAACCGGAGGGCGATCGTCCCAAATTGCCAAAATCAACCGCAATGGATTCGCTGTTGGCTGCCGATCCTGATTTAGGCAATCTGCGACTGCAAGAATCGTCGGAGCGCCCAGTTTTTCCGGGTAGTCCATCTGATCCTAATAGTCCATTTGCGCCGCCTGTGCCCTCTGGGTGCGATCCAGAATTAGGCTGTTTGCGGTTGCAAATCCCTACGGCAACTGCGACCTCTGCACCCGTAATGTATTTGCTGCCACGGCTGGATGTTTTTAGAAGCAACAATATTTTGTCTGGGTTAAATCCCGTTCAAGATGGATTACTTAGACCCGCAATTTCTTTACTGGTTTTACCGGCTTTAGGATCTAGCACTTATTTAAATGCTTCGGCAGAAGGGGCGCTCAATCAATATTTCAGCCTGACGCAGTTTAATTACAGTGAGATAAAGCTCAAGGCTGGTATTTTTCAGCGGTTGTTGCCTTCCATGTCTGCGGAAATTGGCTGGACAAATCAGCAATTTTTTATTTCGGGCAATCAGATTGCTGGATTGTCAGCGGGAACGCGATTTTTAAATGATCATTCAATTCGGTTTGAGCTAAGCCGCCAAGATCAGCTTGCCAAAAATCTATCTCTCAATTCGTTCTATCAATTTCGGATTAGTTTTACCGAACCCCGCGATCGCTCTCGGATTATCAATGTGTTGTCTCTTTCTTTGAACTACGGTCTAACTCCCCGCGTTCAGCTTGGGTTAGATTATCAATTTGCGGCTGCCAATTTCACCGTGCAGCCCCGAACCGATTTATATCACCAAGTGTTAGGCAGAATTAGCTACAGCGCCTTCCGAAACACACAAATCAGCCTATATGGTGGAATCAGTACAGGCACTTCAACCGAATCTGCGATCAATTTCAATAGTTTTTTATTAGGAATCAGCGTTAGTTTAAGCTTAGTTATTTTCTGATTTGACCGATTAGTTTGATGGCGAACTGGGTTGATGAGAACACCAATCACTCCAGCTTCCGGCATATAGTTTTCCTGGAATATGAGCTAAGTTTAGCGACAACAGGTTCACACACGCTGTTACTCCAGAGCCACAATACACAATGACTTCGTCTGCATCCGATAAACTTTGCCAACGTTGACGTTGCTCACGGGGCGATCGCAGATATCCGTCAGTATTTGTAACCTCTTGCCAGGGGTAGTTTACGGCTCCTGGAATATGTCCGGCAATTGGGTCGATCGGTTCTCGTTCGCCACGATAGCGATCGGCTTCACGCGAATCAACCAATGCCGCGGTTGGCAATTTTTTACGCGCTTCTACCTGACCGATGGTCAACACCAAATTGGACTGGATCGCTGGGATGAAATTGCCGATTTTAGTCGATGGAAAATCACTAGAAACCTCGTAGCCAGAGTCTTTCCAGCCTGACAAGCCGCCATCTAACACGACAACGCGATCGTGTCCGAAATATCGCAGCAACCACCAAAGACGAGCCGCAAACGCCAAGCGGGAATCATCGTAAGCCACAATCAAAGTGGGACCTGCTGGCGGCTCAGAATGAATGCCTATGGTTTCGAGCTTGTTGGCAAACACATCTGGATCGGGCAAGGGATGTCGCCCCCCGTGAATGCCAACGGGGCTAGATAAATCTTGATTTAAATCAAGATAATAGGCACCTGGAATATGACCTTCCTGATATTGCTGTGCGCCTAGCTGGGGCTGCATCAGGTTGAAGCGGCAATCGGCGATCGCCACTTGTGGGTCATGCAGGTGATCCTGCAACCAGTCTGCTGAAACAATGGAGCTAAACATAGGCATTTTAGTGAAACGTTTTATAAAGTCTTGAACCCAATACAACGCTTTTACGTCGTAGTTATCCGGAGAGAGGCTAAATGCTCACGAAAAATTGATCTAAATCTACCTACTATTGAGCAGTTACTATGGTTATCAATCAGCGTCTATGGCTATCTAGAAGCTCGGTCAAGTGGGTCTTTCGCTTAAGTTTAGTGGGAATTGGGCTGGGATTGGCGATCGCATTCATGTACTTATCCTATGCAGCGCCGCCCCTGCGTCAGGTCAAAATATCTGAAGTTGTCACCCTACCCAATGCGGCAGGGGCGCAAATAGATGACCAAAAAGTTGAAAAAGGCAACTCCATCACTTCCGGTCAGCAGTTGATTACGCCCCAATCGAGTCGCGTTGGCATCCAAGAAGCGACTGGCGCTGCTCGACTAGGGGCAAATTCATCTCTGATTCTGCGGAATGATTGTTTTCAATTGGGAGCCGGGAAAGCGGTGATTGCGGGTTCTCAGGCATGTATTGGGGCGATCGCGGTTTCTAGCGCTAACGGAATTTATACCGTGGAACGCTTGGGCTATTTAGCAGAAGTGAAGGTGCTGTCGGGTCAAGTCGATCTGTCTATTCCTAGCAATCCTGCGGTGGGCGCGGTTTCGCTTCAGCCCAATCAAAAGGTGACGGTGAACTGGACTGGCGATGAAATTGGTCCGGTGCGGCTGATGCTGCCGCAAGAGGTAACCGCGATCGCAACCGGTGAATTATTTCAAGGGTTTCAAGTAGCGTTGCCAAACCAAAACAAGATTGCTGCCTTACAACCCCCCGTGGCGATTTTGCCACCCAAGCCAACTACTCCGGTCAAGCCAACTCCGGCACCTGTGATGCAATCGCCATCTGCGGCACAACAACCGCCCACCGATGCTCAATTCACACCTGCATCTGCCAGAGACACTGATTATTCTGATTATTCTACAGATGACTCTGATGATGCCGAGCCTGCCGATTCCTCGGACTATAGCCGATATGTGCGCCGCCGTCCCTCCGCTGACTCCAATCAGCGCTATACTTACCGTCGCCGTGTGCGATCGCCCTATGCCAGCAACTCCTATCGTCGTCGCGCCCCTGCTTACTCTGCCCCTTCCTATAGCGGTTCAGGTGATGCAGCGCCCTCTGCTCCAACCCCTTCGCCAAGAGTGGAACAGCCTCACCCTGCTCAAGAAAGACCCGCGACTCCAGCTATGGTTGAAGCACCCTTACCGATGGTGATCGAGCAGCCTGTTAGCCCGCTTCCTATTGTGCCGGAAGGAGCGATCGTGGTTCCAGTTCATTAGAGGTAGGGCATAATTGGCACCAACGCAAAGACTGCCCTTGTAAAGACTGCCCTCACCCTAGCCCTCTCCCAGCAGGAGAGGGAACTGGAAATGGCTGAAAGCCCTTCTCCTTAGAATACGAGCCTGCTTCGTGCAGGGTGGGCAAATTAGCTGCACATTGAGTTGAAATTCTAAATCTTGAGTTGAATTGCCCCTATTCCCTGCCTGCTGCCAAATCATCGCTCCGCCAAGATTGCATAAATATCTCGCTTCACCTGGTCTAGCAAGTCGCGGACTCGATTCATCCGCTCAACATCGCCACTCCGCGCCACTTGAGCTACCACCGCTGCTAACTCCGTCGCCGTATTTCGTAACTCCATAAACGCCTGAGACTTGCCTGCCGCAGCCTCTCTTGCAGGATTGGCAGAGCCACTATCTTGTTGGTTGCGATCGGCTAAAAGCTGCCGACCCGCATCGGTAATGGTATAAACGCGCTTGCCACCATCTGGTTCACTGGTCAAAAAGCCGCCTTCTTCAAGCATTTGCAGCGTGGGATAGACCGAACCCGGACTGAGGCGGCGAACTCCGCCATGTCGAGTTTCCATCTCTTTGATCAAGTCATAGCCGTGGCTGGGATGGTCAGACAGCAGCTCCAGCAAAATGAACTTGATATCACCCCGGCGAACGCGGCTATCATCTGGGCGATCGCCCAAAAAATCCTCATCTTGATGCCGTCCGTGATGCTTGCCAAATGGGCGATCGCGGAATTTTCCATGACAAAAGCGATGGCTAACCGCCACTGGCTCAAACCCAACTTCTGCCCAGATTGGCATTGCCATATAGTTCCGAAAATTTTTCATTATTTATCAATCCAAAATCAACTGAATTCAGTATAACGATATATCGCGATATATCGCAACAGGCAAATGTTTAGCAGAATAGTGGTTACTATCAACCGACAAGGTGATAATGAACGCGCTTCCCATTCAAAAACGGAATCAGCAAAAAATTATGGCGCACGATGTTCAAGCGATCGCGGCTCAATACGCCAGTCAATACAAAAATGCTCTGCTCAACGATGTCATCCCCTTTTGGCAAAATCATTCGCTTGATCATGAATACGGCGGCTACTTCACCTGTCTCGATCGCGCAGGCAAAGTTTACGATACCGACAAATTTATCTGGCTGCAAAATCGCCAACTGTGGATGTTCTCTACCCTATACAATCAGTTAGAAAACCGAGCAGACTGGTTGGATATCGCCACTCATGGTGCTCAATTTCTCGCTCAATACGGTAGAGATAGCGCAGGCAATTGGTATTTTTCTCTGGATCGCGCAGGCAATCCGCTCATTCAGCCCTACAACATCTTCTCTGATTGTTTTGCGGCGATGGCATTTAGCAAATATGCCTTGGCATCGGGCGAAGCGTGGGCAAAGGAAATCGCGCTTCAGGCATATGACAACGTATTGCGGCGGCAAGACAATCCTAAAGGCAAGTACACCAAAGCTTACCCCGGCACTCGCCCCATGAAATCTTTAGCAGTGCCGATGATTTTAGCTAACCTGTCGCTAGAAATGGAGTGGCTATTGCCCGATGATCAACTAGAGAAAGTTTTGGCTGCCACGGTGCAGGAAGTGATGACCGATTTTTTGGATCAAGAGAGTGGCTTGATGATCGAAAATGTTGCGATCGATGGTTCCCTAGTAGATTGCTTTGAGGGAAGGCTACTCAACCCTGGGCACGGCATTGAAGCGATGTGGTTCATTATGGATATTGCCCAACGACGTAATGACTCATCCACTATTCACCAAGCAGTTGATGTCATCTTGACTATTCTCAACAGCGCTTGGGATCAAACCTACGGCGGACTCTATTACTTTATGGATTCTCAAGGGCATCCGCCTCAACAATTGGAATGGGATCAAAAGCTGTGGTGGGTGCATTTAGAGGCACTGGTGGCGCTGGCAATGGGCTATCGCCTCACCCAAAATGAAGCCTGCTGGACGTGGTATCAAACCCTGCATGACTACACTTGGTCACACTTTGCTGACCCGGAGTATGGCGAGTGGTTTGGCTATCTCAACCGTCGTGGAGAGATGTTGCTGAATTTGAAGGGCGGTAAATGGAAGGGTTGCTTTCACGTTCCACGAGCCTTGTACCTGTGCTGGCAGCAGTTTGAAGCACTAAAAACAATGGATTAAATCGGTCATTTAATCGTGACAACTGCACAAGATGGTTTCTTGGAAAAACTCACTTTCGCCTATGCTAATCCTATGGTAACAAATGCTTAGAATGGGCTAATTTTGGTGCCAAGAAAGCGATCGCGTAAAGCATTTCTCCAGGTGAAGCGCACTATCAACGCCCAATCATCGGCGATAGGGTTCTTGCCCCTGGAAGTAAGTTATAACCGCGATTCCTAACCAGCCCAACAAGCTATAAACAGCCATGGCAATCAATACATTCACATCCAAAATGAAATTGCCGCCGCCCCTCACAGGACTAATAAACAGAGTTGCAAAGGGTGCGATAAACGGATCTGACAGGTTGTAGATTAATTGGGCAAAAGCATTTTCGGTGTTCGCGCCAGCCAGTCGCAGAAAAAAACGCATCCCTAGCAAGATTTGTAACGCCCCAACTAAAAGCAAGATAGTGTTGCGAACCCAGCCAAACTTGGCTCGTCGTTTGGCTGCTTTCAAGCGCCGTTCTTCCTGCTGTAGGAGGAACGCTTCTTGATCTTGAATCAGGTCTTGCCGATTCTGTACATTACCATCGTAATCGTTTGGGTTGTTAGCCATAGCTACTGCCTTAAATTGCCGTCAACTCATTCAAGAATCATCAGCCAGGATTATCAAATTTCCTTCTTCCGACGACAGGAACATTGACTGTTGTTATTAGTGTAGAGCAAAAAAATATGAAATCGATATGACTAGGTGTCAGGGGTCAGATATGAATCTGAAACCCGAAGCCTGAAACCCGAAACCTTTTTTCATAGGGTCAGGGGCGAAGAGGCGACCAGATGATCTAAGGAAGACGTTCACTATAGCCAGAGCGACTTCGGGTTAAAATTCGCTTGCAACCTGAATGCGCCCCTGTTTTGCTGCGGCTGCCAAGCGATCGTAGTCTTGCTCGGTTTGCTCGGCATAGGCGAAGGCGAATTTTACCAATGCATCATCAAGTGCATCATTTTCGCCTATGTAACCTGCCAGCATCGCAGCATCACCCGACTTGGCATGTGCCAACGCCAGCGCCCAACCACAGATCCCGCAGTAGTCTGGCAGTGACGCTACTCGAAACTTGCCGGGTTCAAGCTTGACTCCCCCTTTCATATCCCGCAACTGACGAATGTAGTAGTGAACCCCATCCAATTCGCCCCAGCCCAGAAAAATGTCGGGCGCACCCTGGATCAATCGCTGCCCTGTCACCACTCGATGCCCTTGATGATTGTCGGGCAACCTATAGCTACAGAGAGTCTCCGTGTAGGGAGCCAGGACTGAGGGTTGGGCTTCCTTGATTTGCAAGAATAGCGGGTCACTGGCATCTACGCCTTCCAAATAAACAATCCAGCAGCGAGTCCCAACACTGCCGACACCGACCACTTTACGAGCAACATCTAGGATGCGATATCGCGATACTAGAAAGCGGCGATCTGAGCTTAGAGAGGCAAGATAATCCTGGATTAGCTGCTCAATGGTCTCAATAATCGGTTCTCCACGGCGGATCGTTTCTATCCGGACTACTAAAGGAGGCGATTCGACAATGTGCTGCTGATTGTCAATCAGGTCAGTCGTTTTTTCTAGCACCTGGAGATGTGTGCGCTGACGGGCTTTTGTTAGAAGTTGGCTTGCTTTGTCTTTAGATGGGGCGGGCAATGCTTGGAGCAAGTCGGCTTCTGTGATATTGTCATACCACAGATCGAGATAACCCAGGTCGGCATATTGATGTAGATGTTCACGGTAGGACTGCACCACCGATCGCGCCGCCGATTCACAAAGTACGCGATCGCCCCCCAAAAATCGCCCCGCCACCACAGCGCTAGCCACTAACCGCTTTAGATCCCATTCCCAAGCGCCGACATAGGTTTCATCGAAATCATTGATCGCAAACACCAGGCTGCGCTCGGCGGAGGCAAACACGCCAAAGTTAGATACATGCATATCGCCGCAAGCCTGCACAGTTAAGCCTGTTGTTGGGGCAGGGGCAATATCCTGGATCATAACGGCTGCCGAACCCCGCAGAAAGGCAAACGGAGAGGCTAGCATTCGAGCATAGCGGATGGGCACTAAATCTGCGACGCGGTTTTCTGCTTGAGCCTCCAGAATGGCGATCGGGTCTTCGCGGTTCGCGGGTGGGTGATAGGCAGCGTGATCGGAGCGCTTGAGGGTTTGGCGCAGCGCTTTTCCAGCAGCGAGGCGATCGCTGACTGAACGAGATCCAACTTGGCGATCGCCAGAAGAATCGATGGGTTTTAGGTTTTTAGTCGCAGTCATTTTTAAATTCTTTCATGGGTTATTTCACTAACAATACTTCGGACAGTTTTTCGAGAGCAAAATAAGATATCTAGACAAAAGCTACCTCTGTCTGTAGGGTGCATATTACGTCAAACACCAGAGAGGTAGCCTGCTCAATATTCTACAAGCCCTAT
>Ga0209181_10005206_pt1 | contig 18805 bp, 14 predicted proteins | sample MAT05_FD_187208 | JGI IMG/M metagenome (GOLD analysis project Ga0209181, IMG submission 187208) | Freshwater microbial communities from Lake Fryxell liftoff mats and glacier meltwater in Antarctica - MAT-05 (SPAdes) (version 2) | ecosystem: Environmental > Aquatic > Freshwater > Ice > Liftoff...
AAAGGGTGGGAAAGTGGAGTCTTTAAGTGGCAGTGCGCAGCAGGCTTAATGTCTTCAGACGTTCCTAGGCATCAAGAAAACAGCACATAAACCGCCCATGCGCCCAAATACGCCGCAACACTCATAAACCCAAACTGCAAAGCCGCCCATTTCCAACTCCCCGTTTCGCGGCGCACCACCGCCAGCGTGCTGAAGCATTGCATAGAAAGGGCGTAAAAGACCAGCAGCGAAAGTGCGGTGGCAAGTGTATAAACGGGCTTCCCGGTATCCATGAATTTCTCGTTTTTCATCCGTTCGCGCAGCGTGGCCTTGGCTGCATTTTCGGAGCGGTCATTGATGTCTGCCTCTGCGCTGCCCATATTGTAGAGTACAGCCAATGTGCCCGTAAAAACTTCCCTCGCTGCAAAGGAAGTCAACAGTGCGATACCAATTTTCCAGTCGTAACCCAGGGGCCGAATAGCGGGCTCCATGAGTTTCCCGGCCTGACCAGCCCAGGAGGCTTCGAGGCGGCGTTGTTGCACAAACCCTTGGGCATCAACAGAATCCAGATTCGTTAGTAAGGCTTCCGTTTGCGCTGCGCTTTCCGCTTGCTCGATAGAATCGCCGGGACCAAAACGCGAAAGTCCCCAGAGTGCAATAGATACGACCAGTATGACTTTGCCAGCGCCAACAATAAATGCCTTCACTTTTTCCCACACGTTCAGCAACACGTTTTTCCATTGGGGCATTCGATATACGGGCAATTCAATGGCAAGAAAAGAGTGTTCGCGCCGCCGCAGCCAGCGTTTCATTGCCCATCCGGAAACAAAGGCCGCCAGTACTCCCAATACATACATGGCACCAAAAACCAGCGACTGTAAACTCAGGAATCCGCCTAATTTGATGGCAGGCACGGCAAGCCCAATCAATACCAAATAAACCGGGATGCGCGCGCTGCAACTGATAAATGGGGTTACCATCACCGTGATAAGCCGCTCTTGCCAGTTGCCGATCGTGCGACTGCTCATGATAGCGGGCACCGCACAGGCCGTCCCACTGATGAGCGATACCATGCTCCGTCCGTTCATGCCAAAGCGTTGCATGGTTTTGTCGAACATAAACACTACCCTGGACATATAACCCACCTCTTCCAAAATACTGATTAACAAGAATAAGATGGCAATTTGCGGCACAAAAACCAGTATGCCGCCCAGTCCTGCCAGTATGCCATCGGTAAGCAATTCAGTGTACCAAGCTGCGGGCATTTGAGCTGTCAGGAAATCCGAAACCAGGGCAAAACCATTTTCTATCCAGTCCATGGGGTACACGCTCCAATCAAATATGGCTTGGAAAATGAGCATCATAACGGTAAAGAAAATCAGGGGCCCCCCTACGCGATGGGTCAATACAGCATCCAGACGATCGGTTGGCGTGTTAGGGAAGGCGGGCGGGCTGACAATGGCGGCTTGAGAGATCGGGATAAATCGGTCATAACGTTCCAGCGTTTCGTCCACTTGTGCGCGAAGCGATTGGAAATTTTTTGTAGAAACAATGGCCGATACGGTTTCCTTTTCGTTCGGGTTCAAAAATTGAAGCCAGGGTGCATGGTGGGCGAGCAACAAAGCGCGGTAAGGGTTTTGAATACCCAAATTTTGCCGAATGGCTTCAGAGACCTGCTTTTCTAAATCGGTAAGGCGGTAGAATGATGGACTGTTGACGGTTGGCTGTTGACTTTTGGCTTTTGACTGTTGCGTGTTGACCATTTTTTCCAACTCCATGACGAGCCGCATGGCGTTGTGACCCGTGCGGCCACTGATGGAGATCACGGGTACACCAAAGGATTCGGAGAGTTTGGAAGCGTTTACTTTGATACCAAGCTCCGCTGCGCTGTCCGAAAGGTTGAGTGCAAGCAGAAGGGGGATGTTCAGGTCAAGCAGTTGGGTGAAGAGGAGCAGGTGCTTTTCCAATTTCGTCACATCGGCCACATACACCAGTACGTCGGGGAAATTGGAGTCGGCAGTATTGGTCAACACAGCGGCTACTACTTTTTCATCGGAGGAGGTAGGATAAAGGCTGTAGGTGCCGGGAAAATCATATAGGGTGGCTTCGTGGCCATTGGGGAATCTAAGCGTGCCTTCTTTCACCTCCACCGTTACGCCTGGGAAATTGCCAGTGCGCTGACGCAAGCCGGTCAACTGGTTGAAAACCGTGGATTTACCGCTGTTTGGGTTGCCGATAAGCGCAATTTTGAGCACAGAAGAGTCGCCGCCGTCGTTCATAAAAGGGGCGCGAAATCGAATTCGCGTAGATTCAAATGAGTTACATCTCTAAAAAAATGCTGGCTGCTTCTTCTTGGCGGAGCGCCAGTCGCACCCCATCGGCTTTTACATAATAGGCATTGCCAAAAGGTGATTTTCGGATCATTTCGATGCGCGTGCCAGGCAGAAGGCCCATTGAGGTGAGCTTGCACGCCAATTCTGAATCATCAAATGCGATTGCACGCGCGCTTTCATTGGTTTTTAAATCGGAGATGTTGCGATATCGGCGTTGCATATATTTTCGGGCTAGTCCTTATTTAGACAAAATCGAAGCGCAAAGATACTGGAGTAGCATCTTAGAAGGGTAACATTTGAAACACGTTTTTGTCAAAAGAAAAAGGAAAAAATATCCCAACGCAGATTCAAGTTTCCACGCTCAATTCGGGTTGATGTTTTTTTTGGAAAAATAGGCCGGTTCCGTTTTGTAAAACTTTTCGGTTGCGTCCAATTGTTCGCTCACCCCAATGCGATCAAAATTTTGGGCTTCCTTTTCAACTACTTTTCCTTGCAAACGATCCAATTCACGTTCAATGTCAATCAAGGCGCTTTCAATATTGGGCAACGGCCTGTAGATAATGAGCCGCACGATGCCTTCAGGATCAATGATGAGCGCGAGTCGGTCGCAGCCAGGCTGTGGGCGACGGCCAGAGGCCAGTCCGAAAAGTTGGGCGATGTGGAAATCAAGGTCTTCAATAACCGGTGCCTTGAGGTAAATGCCGATGAAACGCCGGGCCTTGTCGGCCCATTGATTGTTTTGGCGCAGAGATTCGTTGGTGAGGGCGAGCACTTTGGTGTTGCGTTCGTTGAGCCAGCGTTCCTTCATGGCGAGAAACGCAGAGAACATAGTCCAAGCCGTGGTGAAATTGGCTGGGTGTGCAAAAAAAATACACCAACAGCCCTCACAGTATTCCGGGAAACGAAGGAGCCCTTTTTCAGTATGCACTTCAAAAGTAGGGGCGAAATCGCCAATTTCGGGAAGTTTTTTTCTGTGTTCCATTTTTTAAAAAAGGTTGTGAAAGGCCGTAATTCAGCATTAAAGAACCTAAAAGGTGGCTTAGGGTTTGGTCTTGTTTCAAATCCGCCTCAAAAATAAGCAGCATTTGTGGATTTTACTGCCTAAGTCTTGCGAAAACATCATCGTAGTTTTGCACCCTATGAAAGTTGCCGGATTCACCTTTGTCAGAAATGCCCTCCAATACGATTACCCTGTGGTGCAGGCCATCTGCTCCATCCTGCCCATTTGCGATTATTTTGTGGTCGCAGTGGGTAAATCAGAAGATGCCACGCTCGAACTGGTCCGCAGCATTGGCGACCCCAAGATACATATCATCGAGACCGAGTGGGACGATTCCCTCCGCGAAGGCGGGCGGGTGCTGGCTTTGGAAACCGACAAAGCGTTCCAAGCTATACCACCAGAATACGACTGGTGTTTTTATATTCAGGGCGACGAATGTGTCCATGAAAATGCCCTCCCAAGCCTTCGAGCAAGTATGGAGCGCTGGCTGAACGACCCACAAACAGAGGGCCTGCTGTTCGACTACCGCCACTTTTATGGCTCGTATGACTTTATAGGTAGGAGCCGCAGATGGTATCGCCGGGAGATTCGAATTGTCAGAAATGACAATAGGATCTTTTCTTACCGAGATGCGCAAGGATTTAGAAAGGGTAATGGGGCCAAGTTGCGCGTGCGCCGTGTCCATGAATACATTCACCACTATGGTTGGGTGCGACATCCCGGAGTACAGCAGCAAAAGCAATTGCATTTCAAAAAAATGTACCTCTCGGATGAGGATGCGTTGAATCACGTCGGCACCTACGTTAACTTTCCTTATGATGGCTCAGAACCCCTTGAACGTTTTGACGGGACGCATCCTGCGGTCATGTTACCTCGGATCGAAGCGCAAAACTGGCATTTTCAGAGCGATCCAACCAAAGTTCGGTGGCCACTGAAAGACCGAATTTCCAACTGGATTGAAAAATGGACGGGCTGGAGACCAGGAGAGTACAGGAACTATGTTTTGCTGAAGTAATCCTTAAAACGTATTTTTGTCGGCCCTCTCAATTATCGTCTTGCGTAGGTCTTTTGACGCCGCAAACCATCGTTCGATCGTTCGCCCCTCAACCCTCCTCATTTCAAAAACAGAAATTAAGCATGAGAAAAATTGCCCTCCCCGCACTCGTTCTTGCGGCCATTGCTTTCAGTACCTTTTCTTTTCGGAATCCCGATCCAGAAGGCTTCAAATGGTACACCTGGGAAGAAGCCGTGGAACTTAACAAAACCAATCCCAAAAAAATCGTGGTAGATGTTTTCACCAACTGGTGCGGTTGGTGCAAAAAAATGGACAAAGGTGCTTTTATTGATCCTGCAGTGATGGCTTACCTCTCCGCCAATTTTTACCCTGTGAAACTCAATGCCGAGCAGCGTGAAGAGATCAAGTTCAGCGACGAGACTTTTGGATTCATTCCGAACGACAATGGGCGCGGGGGGGTGCATTCCCTCGCCTATGCATTAATGGATGGGCGCTCGGGCTACCCAACGCTGGTATATTTGAACGAAAAGTACGAGCGTATTATGATTTCTCCCGGCTTTAAAGAAGCCCCAGACCTGTTGAAGGAACTGCGTTTTGCCGCAGAGGAGTTTTACAACAAAACCACCTGGGAGAAATACAAGGAAGGGAAAGAATAGAGGGGTTTACGATTGCTACAATAAAAATCGGGACGAATGGCTATTAGGAACGGTGTCAAAATAACTTCCCAATTTGATGCCATTCTTTTGCCGCCATCCATCCTATCTTTTTCGTTAAATAGCCCCACTATTCGCCTCAAAAGATAGTTGGCTAACGCCAAAATAATAGGCCTGAAATTGGAAAGTTATTTTGACACCGTTCCTTAGGAACGCGGTTGGAATAAAGGTACAATTTTTATTGAATGGGAGATACGAACCACCGTAAATCCCAAATCGCAATTCGACTTATTGTTTCCAAGGCAACTCCAACACACGTTGTGCAGCCAAGCGGCCCACTTCCAGGCCCACTTCGCAGTCCATGCGGAAGTGAACGCCCAATGGAATACGGGAATAAGCATTTTCTTCGCCCAACTGGGAGAAGGAGGTAAACACGCGCGGGGTACCCAAAAACTCCGTGCGAAGCTGGTGACACAAGTCGGTGAATGTATAAGTACCTGGGTGGCTTGCATTGTACTCGAAAAAAGAAGAGAGGATTTTTCCACCCGCGCCACCAAAGCCAGAGTGGCCCGATGGGTAGGCTGGGAAAGCGGGTGTAATGCCATACTCGCCACCCACCGATCTGGCGTCCAAAATAGTTAGCCAGTTGGCAGCATCCGGGTGTTGTTGAGATACGACGCGACGGATATAGGTAATTGGACGCTCTACGTTGTAAACGTATTTAGAATGCCAAAGCGCAACGCCTGCATCACAGAGTGCCAGACCCATTTTGGCATAAGCTTCGGCGCAGCCAGCAAGGTCAAGTTCTTCGTTGGCTGCTACTTGGTTGAGTACAGCTACAAGGCGGGGAGGCGGGGCGAATGTCAGGTTCAGGATATCATCGCTCCAGAAAATGGCCGCCCAACGTTGATTGGCCGCCCAAGTTTGCAGCACCGGGTCGTTGGCTGGCGGGTTGTTGATGGTATTCACGGTACTAAACACCTCCAATGCTTGAGAGTAAAAAGGAGAGGCAGGGTGTTCGCCGTAAGTAATTGGCGGGCGGCAAAGCATTTCATCAGGTTTAAGCGCAAACGTGCGCACTTGGCCCCATTGTGGGAACATGGCACGGTTGAAATCGGGCGGCGTAGGCTGCCATAAGCCTGGGCCACTGGGTGGAGTATAAGAAATAGGCTGAGGGTCTAGGAAAGCGTTGTGGCCAATAAAATCGCCTTGTTCCCAAACGTAGATAGCGGCAGCCACTTCCCGGCCAAATTTTTCAGAACGCTCCAATATTTCAGGGGTAGTCTCTTGAGAATAAATGCCGTGCAATTTTGCGCGTGTTTTTTCAATGAGAGAAAAAGCGTTTGTCACTTCAAACTTTGGATCGTTTTGCATGTGCGGAAAAAAACGCTCCATTAAATATGCGTAAGATTCGTTGATGCAAGCTGGCCAATAATATTCAAGATTCGGGTCAGCTTTTGGCACATTGACGCCAGAATAGAGATCAGCGATCGAGCGGTTTTCGGGGATGGCCGATACTACGCACTCATAAGCAGAGAGGCCGAGGTAAGCCAAGGCGCGCGGGCCAGGACCCGGGCGGTAGCCTCGCGCATAACGGTCAATTTGAAGGAACGTTTCGTTCCATTCCCAGTACACTTTGTAGTCAAAGTCATGGGCGTTTGGAAGGGAATAATCATCGGGGTCGTTTTCACCGCAAGACTGCGGCACGAGCATTATGCCCAGGAGCAATGCCCCGATGGCAAAGATTTTGGTAAGTTGAAATACCTTCATAAGATTTGAAAATTTTGATGCCGAAAGGCATGATTAAAGAAGAGCAAATATCGTGCTAAAATAAAAAGTGTTTAGCAATCAAAATTCTCTCTTTTGTTACGAAGTGCAAAAGTCTGATTCTTTTGCTAAAAAAAAATGCAAAGAACTTAAAATGGTATTAATAAAATGGCCCGCCATGCGAATATGTACGCATAACAAGCCATTTTTGGGTATTTTTTATTTTTTATTTTGCCACGGTTCCCACGGGAATCTCTACAGACTGCGCTCCCTCCCATTGATAAAGCCCTTCGATGGATAAATAGCGCTCGCCTGTGTCGTAATTGAAACCCAAAATACGCGCCCCAGCGGGAATTTCCGGCAATTTCTGTGCAATGGCTGCCAGCGTTGCGCCGGAGGAAATGCCCCCGAAAATCCCTTCTTCCAAGGTGGCCCTGCGGGCGTATTCAAACGCATCTTCTTTTTCTACTTGGATAATGCCGTCCAGCACATCCATGTGCAAATTGCGTGGTATAAAGCCTGCTCCAATCCCCTGAATGGGGTGCGGACCCGGTTGCCCGCCTGAAATAACCGGGCTGAGGGTAGGTTCCACGGCATACACTTTTAAGTTTGGGAAATGTTTTTTTAATACCTCACCCACCGCAGTGATGTGTCCGCCTGTGCCAACGCCGGTGATCAATACGTCCAGACCATCGGGGAAATCCTCCAGGATTTCTTTCACGGTGGTTTCCTTGTGGATGGCGATATTGGCCTCGTTTTCAAACTGCTGCGGCATCCAGGCATTTGGGATTTGATCCACCAATTCCTGCGCACGAGCAATCGCACCTTTCATACCCTTTTCGCGGGGAGTCAGATCGAATTGTGCTCCGTAAGCGGCCATCAAACGGCGACGTTCAACGCTCATACTTTCGGGCATTACCAGCACCAACGGATAACCTTTTACAGCGGCTACCATGGCCAATCCAATTCCGGTATTGCCGCTGGTAGGCTCTACGATGACGCTTCCAGGACGTAATTCGCCTTTCCGTTCCGCGTCTTCGATCATCGAGACCGCAATGCGGTCCTTGATACTGCCACCTGGGTTGGCGCGTTCGAGTTTTATCCAGACTTCATGGCCATCGCCAAAAAGCCGGTTGATGCGTACATGGGGCGTATTGCCGATCGTTTCAAGAATGTTGTTCGCTTTCATAAATCAATGAATGAGTAAATGAGTGAATCAGTGATGAACGTTTTTGTTATTGTGGAATAAACAAAGCACCCTTTCCTGCGCAGAGCGGGAAAGGGTGCTTTGTTTCGAGCGAAAATAAGGCTGGTTATGAAACCCTCATTCGCACAAAAGTGGCTACGGCCCCTTTCCGTTCGGGGGGACAACAGCAACAACAAGTATGGACGAATGACTGCATCATATATTTTTGCACGGGGCAAACTTACCTCGTATTGTGAACAATTTCCAATCCAAAATTTGAAGTTGTATGGAGCGAAATTCATTTCGCCCCAAAAAGGCTAAAAAAAAACATAATTTATTGAAAAAATCTAAACACTCCCAAGAGCACAAGGTTTAAGATGAAAACGTTTCCCTATGAAATTTAACATCCCTGATACCCCTCAAAAGCGCGTGGTCATTGTTGGCGGCGGCTTTGGAGGGCTTACGCTGGCGCGCCGATTGGCAAAGTCGAAAGACTTTCAGGTTGTGCTGGTTGACAAGAATAATTACCACCAGTTCCAACCGCTATTTTATCAGGTGGCCATGGCTGGACTGGAGCCTTCGAGCATCTCTTTTCCATTTAGAAAAGTTTTTCAAAGCAATCAAAATGTGTTCGTCCGACTTGCCAAAGTATTGGCTGTCAGGCCTGTAGATCAGGAGATAGAAACCGACATTGGTCCATTGCACTATGACTACCTGGTGCTCGCTATGGGCGCCGATACCAATTGGTACGGCAACGAACGGGTGCGTGCCAATGCAATTCCGATGAAATCAGTGGGCGAGGCGCTTTACCTTCGCAACGCAATTTTTGAAGATTACGAACGTGCCGTCACTGCCGATGGCTATGACGAGCGGCAGCGATATCTCGATATTGTGGTGGTGGGTGGGGGTGCTACGGGCGTGGAAGTGGCGGGCGCTCTGGCGGAAATGAAGCAGCACGTTATTAGAAAAGACTACAAGGATTTGAACCGCGACGAAATCGAAATTCACCTCATTCACGGAGATCCGAGGGTGCTCAATGCCATGTCACCAGAGGCATCGGCCCAGGCTGAAAAATTCCTTCGGGAACTCGGCGTGAAACTCTGGCTCAATAAGGTGGTGAAAGATTATGATGGTCAAACGGTGACCATGGACGATGGGGCTACCATTCGGGCAGACAAGGTGATTTGGGCGGCAGGTATTGTGGGCAATAAGATTGAAGGCATTCCCGCTGAATCTTATGGACGGGGCAACCGCCTGAGCTGCAATGAATTCAATGCGGTAAAAGGGGTGGAAAATATCTTTGCGCTCGGTGATATTGCACTCCAAACACACGAGCCCAAATGGCCCAATGGACACGCCCAAGTAGCGCAAACTGCGATGCAGCAGGGAAAACGATTGGCAAAAAATTTAGTCAAAATGGTGCAGGGCAAGACCCCAGAGCCATTTCACTATTTCGACTTGGGCAGTATGGCTACCATCGGGCGACATCGGGCAGTGGCGGATCTGCCCTTCTGGAAAACACAAGGGTTTTTGGCGTGGATAATGTGGCTTTTCATCCACCTGCTCTACATCCTGGGAACCAAGAACAAAGTGTTTGTTTTCCTTAACTGGGTTTGGAATTACCTTACTTATGACCAAAGCCTTAGACTCGTCATAAAACCCTGGCGAAAACCAAGTACTTGAATAATGTTTTAGGATTTTATCCAATCAAATAACACACCATGAAAAAAGTATCCTTCCTTTTTGCATTCTCATTTGTGTTTTGTGCATTCAACCTGATGGCCCAAAGCACGCAAATGTTCGAGCGAATCAGCGCCCCTGTGCGAGCAAACGGCATTGATTTCGCCTACCCTTTTGCAGGGGGCTTGAACGCTCCTCAATGGTCGCAAGCCGACCTTGACCATGATCTTTTGCAGGATTTGGTGTTGTTCGATCGGGTGGGCAATGTGCTGCTTACCTTCATCAATGAAGGCACGGTGGGTGCTCCAAACTATGTGTTCCGTCCCGAATACGCCTGTAATTTCCCAGTGGGGTTGACGGATTGGATGCTGATGCGCGACTTTGACCAGGATGGCGCGATGGATATTTTCTGCGCGGCTTTTTCGCTGGCAAGCCAAGAAATTCAGGTGTTCAAAGGCTATTACGATGGCCAGGGGCTGAAATTTACGCCCCAACTTTTCACTTATCCGCCCACTTGCTCCGTTTGCAATCCGATCTATATTTTTTACCCGGACAACAACCCCGCGTTTTGGAACAATTTCCCAATCAACCGGGGCGATATACCGAGCATTGACGACATTGACGGCGATGGGGATTTGGATATTGTAGCGTTTTCAGCGGGTACATCTACCAGCCTCTCCATGCTACGAAATACCTCGGTGGAAAACGGGCAGCCGCTTTCAAAGCCACGATACGAACTTTATGACAATTGTTGGGGGCGTTTTTACGAAAACGGCATGGAACGTTGCCATGCTCAATTGAGTTGCCACCCAGACACCTGCTTTGTCAATTGTTCCTTGGTAGCTGCCGTTGCCGATGACCGTGATGCCCTCCACCCTGGCGCGACGGCGACCACTTTAGATTACGACAATGATGGTGACCGGGAGCTGATGCTGGGTAATGTCTCCTTCCCCTGTGTAGACCTGATGTCCAACGGAGGCACGTCGCAAAACGCCTGGATGACGGCCCAAGACACGGCTTTCCCTTCCAACAATGTGCCGATTGACATAAACTCCTTCCCGGGTACCTTTTACTTCGATTACAACGACGATGGCAAAAAAGACCTCGTGGCTGCACTCAACAATCCTACCAGTGGCGAGGACCGAAAGGGGGTTTGGCACTACAAAAACACCTCCAATGTACCCGGCCAGCACAATTTTGAATTGCAGAACAAAGCCCTTTTTCAAGGTGACATGATAGAGGTCGGCACTGCGGCCCACCCAGCCTTTGCCGATGTGAACGCCGACGGTTTGCTGGACTTGGTCGTTGGCAATTACGGATACTATTCTTTCATTAATGGGGCGGCAAAATTTACCAACTCGAGGCTTTTCCTTTATTTAAACATAGGAACACCAACAGCTCCGGCCTTTGAATTGGCCGACAATGATTGGGCGGGGCTTTCCTTGTTTTCTGAAAGCGACTACGATTTTACCCCTGGCCTCGGCGATATTGACAGCGATGGAGACCTCGATCTTTTGGTAGGAAACAATGTGGGGAGTATTTATTGTTTTAGAAACACGGCCGGACCAGGCCTCCCTATGATTCTAGATTACGATACGGATCCTATGTGGCTTGCATTGGACGTAGGTGGTTCGGTTTCAGTCCCTATTGTCTATGACCTGGATGGCGACGGTTTGCAAGACCTCGTCGTTGGCGAGCGTTCGGGCAACATCAATTTTTTTAAAAACAGCGGCACGTCTGGACAGCCTGCCTATCCTGCGGTGCCCACTTTGCCAAAAATCGGCCAGATAGACACTAAAGTGCCACCCGAGGTGGTTGGCATGAGCACACCCGCCATCATTCAAACCCTCGACGGCCCCATTATTGTCACAGGTGCACAAAAGGGCCACTTGGAAGCTTACTACTTACAAGGAGCAAACCAGGATACTTTTCCCCCTATTTCTGTCAATTGGGGCAATATTGACGAGGGCAATCGCTCCCACCCCGCCTTTGCAGACCTCGACAACGATGGTGTTTTGGACATGGTAATAGGCAACCAGCGCGGAGGCCTTGCCCTTTATAGAACTGAATTGGTGGACTGTACCGTGCCCTTAAATACCACGGCGCCCAACATTCCAACCTTGCGCATCAGCCCCAACCCGGCCCGCGCCTGGGCCAAGGTAGAATGGCCTGTGAACGCAGCTGTCCGCTGGCAAGTTTTCAACGCACTCGGCCAATTGGCTGCCGAAGGAGAATCCACCAACGGCTCATTCAACATTGAAGTAAGAAACTGGAAGCCAGGTATTTACATCTTGAAAGCAGAAGCGGAAGGACTGAGTGCAGCGGGGAGATTGGTGGTGATTCGGTAGAAATCAATATTTTACCCAATTCAGTGTCTGGTGAATTGCAAAGGTCTTGGAAATCCGGGTCGGCGTATGAGCGCGAACGTTAAATCTCCCAAGAATAACAAAACTAAAGGGAAACGGAAGCCAATAAACCCAATATTCAAACGGCCACGGGCGCTTTAATTCCCGGCCAGGGATCGTAGTTTTCCAGTTCAAAATCCGCGTATTTATAACTGAAAATATCGCGCACCTCAGGGTTGATTCTCATGGTCGGCAGCGGGCGGAAGCTGCGGGAAAGTTGCAGATCAACTTGTTCTAAGTGATTGATATATAAGTGGGTATCTCCGCCCGTCCACACAAAATCGCCGGGTTCGAGATCACAGACCTGTGCGATCATCATCGTCAACAAAGCGTAGGAAGCGATGTTGAAGGGTACTCCGAGGAACACGTCGGCGCTGCGTTGGTAGAGTTGGCAGGAAAGTTTCCCCGCCCCCGCCTGCCCCTCCTGTGGTGGGGAGACATAAAACTGAAACAGGCAGTGACAGGGCGCCAAAGCCATTTGCGGCAAATCCGCCGGATTCCAGGCAGATACGATGATTCGGCGGCTGTCGGGATTGGTTTTCAAAGTTTTGACGACTTCACTGATCTGGTCAATCGTGCGGCCATCGGGTGCGGCCCAAGAGCGCCATTGTTTGCCATACACCGGGCCTAGGTTGCCTGCTGGATCGGCCCATGCGTCCCAAATGCTCACGCCGTGTTCTTTGAGGTAAGCCGTGTTTGTGTCCCCTTGTAAAAACCACAAAAGTTCATGGATGATACTTTTCGTGTGGACTTTTTTGGTGGTCAACAGCGGGAAACCCTCGGCCAGATTAAAGCGCATTTGGTAGCCGAACACGGAGATCGTGCCGGTGCCGGTGCGGTCGGATTTTTTTACGCCTTTGTTTAGGATATGGCGGAGTAGATCGTGGTAGGCTTGCATGATTTTTAAACGTACCCAAAAAGCACCTTTGAAAGTTTTGGCGGCTCTTTTTGCATCATTATAGAATTTTAAACGTTCGCAAAGGTAAAACAAAGTCCGTTCGCCAAAACCTTCGCATTTTTGCATCCCCATTTTTCTGTTCGGACAAGGGGGGCGTACTATTCACCGGGTGACTCAAAGTCACCCGGTGAATAACGCGAGAACCAATTTTCGCCCTGCCTTGAGTTTTTACCCGCCGTAGTTTCAACGAAGGCGGGCATCGTTTAATACTACTAGTTAATACATCCTGTGCAATTTCTTTTCCCAGCATTCCTCTCCGCCATCGCGGTCATAACCGTCCCGATCATCATCCACCTGTTCTATTTCCGGAGGTTCAAACGGGTGTATTTCACCAACGTCCGTTTCTTAAAAGAAGTAAAGGAAGAGACCAGCAACCGCCAAAAACTGCGCAACCTGCTCGTGCTGCTCATGCGCTGTCTGGCCATTGCTGCCATGGTGTTGGCCTTTGCACAGCCCTTTATCCCGCTCGCTTCGGGGGTGAAAAAAGGCGAACGCGCCGTCTCTGTTTTTGTAGACAACTCATTCAGTATGAACGCGCTATCCAAAGACGCGCCCTTACTCGAACTCGCCAAACAACGCGCCCGCGACATCATCTCGGCTTATGGCGTTGAGGACCGTTTTCAGGTATTGACCAACGATTTTGAGGGACGCGACCAACGCCTCGTCAGCAAAGAAGATGCCCTTTCCCGCATCGAAGAAATACGTACAAGCCCCGCATCGCGCGATCTTTCAAAAGTACTCACCCGTCAGCAGCAATGCCTCAATACAGGCAAACAGGAGAACAAAACCGCTTTCGTCGTCAGTGATTTCCAGAACAATATCGCCGATGTAGCCAAGTTCAGAGACACGCTCGTGGAGGTCAATCTTGTGCCCATGCGTGCTGTGCAAGAGCGCAATGTATCAATAGACAGTGCCTGGTTTGAGAACCCGGTGCAGATACTCAACCAACCCGCCAATCTTCTTGTAAAACTTAGCAATCGCAGCGACGAAGCAGCTACTGACATCCGCCTCAGCCTACGACATGACGGACAAACAAAGCCAGTCGGCGCGATCTCTATCCCGGCCCGGAGCACCCGGTTTGACACGGTGAGTTTTACCATCCTCCACCCCGGCTGGCACGAAGCGCGGCTTTCGGTGACGGATTACCCGGTGCAGTTTGATGACGATTATTATCTTGCTTTTCACGTTGCTGAGCGCATCAATGTGTTGGCAGTCAATGGCTCAACACAAAACAGGTTTTTGGACAACGCTTTTCTCGGCGTCCGATATTTCCACCTGGACAACGCCGACCCGCGTTCCTTGGACTACTCAAAATTTGCGGATTATCAACTGATTGTGCTGAATGAGTTGAGTTCGATTTCCTCAGGCTTGGCCAATGAGTTGAAAACTTTTTGCCAAAACGGGGGCAATGTCCTGGCTTTCCCCAGCCAGAGCGCTGATCTGAATTCGTACAATGCTTTCCTGCAAAATTTTGCTGCTGGGAATCTCGGTGCCTTCGAAGCTACGCCACGTCAAACCAGCCAGGTCAATACCGAAGAGTTTGTGTTTCGCGATGTTTTTTTGAATAAAAGCGCCAACCTCCGTCTACCCAATACGCAGGGCAATTTTAAAATCGCTCCTGCGCGTGGCGAGCAAATACTCACTTACCGCGATGGCTCCTCGTTGCTTTCCAAATTCTCGCAAGGAGAGGGTGCGCTCTATTTCAGTGCTGCACCGCTCAATGAGCAAGTCAGCGACTTGGTGCGCAACGGGGAAATATTTGTGCCGATGCTCTTCAAAATGGCCATTGCAGGCACTAAGAGCCGCCAAATTGCCTATACCATCGGCAAGGATGAGGTGCTGGAAGCCAGACACAAAATTTCTGGCCGTGGCGAAACGAATTACAAGTTACGGTTAACGGGGGACGGTGGACGGTTGACGGGAGACGGAAACTCAGCAAACCGTCCCCCGTCCACCGTCCCCCGTCCACCGTCCGAAGAGTTCATCCCCGAACAGCGTATTTTTGGCTCGAAAGTGCTGCTCACGCCCGGCACTCAAGTGCGAGACGCAGGCTGGTATCAACTGCATTTGCAGAGCGATAGCACCTTGGCAGAGTTTGCGTTCAACTACGACCGCAAGGAAAGCGACCTGTCGTTCAAGACCGACGAAGCGCTCAGCGAAAACCTTCCGAAAAATATGAAAGTACTTGCCACCAACGCTGAAGCCAATTTCAGTCAAGTAGTGAACGAGCAAGAACGCGGCATCGTGCTGTGGCGCTGGTGTGTGGTTTTTGCGCTGTTGTTTTTGGCCTTGGAAGTGTTGTTTTTGCGCTTGTGGAAAGTGTAACGCGGATTACGCGGAAGGGACGGATTTGCGCGGATTTCTGATTACACACTTTGATTAAAGTGATTTTGATGATTTGATTGATTGAAATCGCTTGATTTTAAGTGATTACAAAAGTTAAATTTTCAAAACCATTTTCGTTGAATATACATGGAGTGGAAACTTCAAACAACAAATAGAGGAAGCGAAAAAGCAAGCACAGACTGAACACTGGTAGTTTCTATAAAATGAGCCATCTCGCCCGAACCTTCAGGGCGAGATGGCTCATTTTATTTTGGAGTAATTGGTGTGCCTATAGTCTTTACGACCACTTCGGATTGCTGCTAAATGCAGCAATGTGTGAATTTTACAAGATTTTATGGCAATTGTGTAACAGATTACTCGCATGATACCGCCCACCTTTGCATTGAAAAAAGCAATGTCTTTTAATCCCAAATACCTTTTAACAATTTAACAAACCATTCTATGAACATCAAATCATTTCTCTTGGCAGGTGTGCTTGCCATAACGTTTTTGATTCCTCAAGCTCAGGCTCAAGTAGCCATCAAGGCAGGGGTAAACTTTGCCAGTATTTCTGAATCCTCCAGACTGGAAGGATATGAGTCGCTGAAAAACAACTCGGTTGCTGGGTTTCAGGCGGGCTTGTCGTTCGACCTTGGATTATCGAAAGTTTTTACCATTCAGCCAGAACTCCTCTATATTCAGAAAGGTGGAAAATCAACCTATGTTTTTAATGAAGACAATAAAATCGTTTCGCGGCTTTACTACAACTATGTAGAAGTGCCCGTGCTTGCAAAACTGAAATTCTACAAAGAAGACGGCGGTGGTTTTTATATCCTTGGAGGGCCATTTGTAGGATTGGCAATCAGTGGAAAAACTAAAACCAGTACCACATTGCTCGGAAATACCACTACAAGTGAAAATGACTTCAATTTTGACAACGACAACGAAGCCGACCGCCAACGGCGTACTGACTGGGGCGTTTCGTTCGGTGGAGGTGTGAAGTTTGGCCATGTCTTTTTGGATGCACGGTACAATCTGGGCATCAACAACCTGCTTGATAGTGACGATAACAACCAGAATGACAATGCGCCTTACCGCCGTACCCGTGGTATCGGTGTCACGCTGGGCTACGAATTTTAAAAGTACCCTTTTCCCAATCAAACGTTCACCAACTTATTCAAATACCATGCAGAAGCAATTTTTATTTGCTGGCCTATTGGCCTTTTGTTCAGCCAGTTTTGTCCTTGTATCCTGCTCTGACACTCCCGCAGAGCGTCGTCAGGATGCCGCGCAGGATGCTAAAGAAAACCTTCAGGATGCGAAGGAAAATCTCAAAGATGCTAACCAGGATGTCTCCATTGCCTTAAAAGCGGAACGGGATGATTTGTCTGCCAGAATGAATCAAGCCGGTCGCGATCTGGATGCAGAAATTGAGCAACTCGACCGAAAAATCGAAAAGGCTTCTGCCAAAGAAAAGGCAAAGTGGCAGGAGCGCCGCAAAAGTTTGGCTGCCCAACGCGAGGAATTGAAATCCGATATGAACCGGGTTGGAGAGGATATGAAAGAAGGCTGGAGCGATTTCAAAACCGCTACTGCCAGAAAACTGGACAAAATCTCCGCAGATTTGAAAGCTGACTAGTGCCGTATACGACAAATAAAATACGACAGGGTTTTAGTAGGTCGTCCCATGATTGGGGCGGCCTTTTTTTGTATTTCACCGTTCCCAAGGAAGATTGTTGTCCAACATAACCTCGTGCATCTATCTTTGGGCTTTCGCAAAAAACGCCCAGACAATACGAAGTTCCGATAAAACAATGTCAAAAAGTAAGCGTCGAACCACGAACCACGGCGAGCAGCCAACAACCATAGCTTCAAAACCTGTAGCCCATCATAAGTTCTCGACCATGCCCTTTGCTTGGATAGGCATCGCCTTGTTGGTCATCACATTGATCGCGCGGTTGCGCCTGTTGGATATTCCCTTTGAGCGCGACGAGGGCGTTTTTGCCTACATCGGTAGAGCATTGATGGGAGGCGAACGTTTGTACACGGACTTATATGACAACAAGTTGCCAGGGCTTTACCTTGTCTACGGGTTGTTTGCAAGTATATTTGGCGTCCAGCCAACAGGGATACATTTGGGGGCTTTGCTATGGCAGTTGGCAACCTTGGCCGTGTTGTTTTTATGGTTGCGCGAAGTAATCGGGCGTGACCGTGCACTGGCTGCTACCGGACTTTTCGCTTTGTATGCGGCCAGTGGTCAGGTATTGGGCTTTGCGGCGCATGCTACGCAGCTCTGTGCCCTGCCGGCCTTTGCTGGTCTATGGGCCTTGTGGCGCGGTACCGTAAAAGGCCGCAATGCTCAAGTGGTTTGGATCATCTTGGCGGGTCTAGGCGCCGGATTGGCAATATGGATCAAGCAGCAAGCACTCTTCTATGCCGTGTTTGGCGGATTATATTTGGCTTGGTGGTTTTTTTGGGGCGGGCGGTCTGAATCCATCCCCCGAGCCATTGGTTTGGGATTGCTTTATGCCTTGGGCGTGATTTTGCCGGTAGGCTTGAGCGCCGCATGGTTTGCCTCGCAGGGGCGATTCGACGATTTCTGGTTTTGGACGGTAGATATTTCAACCGGAGATACCTTCAAAACCCAAGCACCTGGTGGTTGGTTCTTCTTCAATTTTTATTTCCCAAAAGTTATTTCGCATTGGTGGTGGGTTTGGTTTACGGGCCTTTATGGCATGGTTGTCATGTTCCGACAAATGCAATCGCCCGAGCAACGTGCCCTTGCCTGGTTGCTGCCACTTTCGCTTTGTGGTGTTTCCTTGGGTGGGGCATTTTATCCACACTATTTTGTGTTGGCCTTGCCTTGGCTATCCGTCTGTGCGGTTATTGGACTGGATGCCATGCTGCGCAAATATGGCTCTATGGGCTGGGTTGCCACCGCTTTGGTGGTCTTATGGCCCGTTTTGGCACACAACGGGTATTGGTTTTGGAAAGACCACCGCAGCGTTTTGTGGGGGGCTTACGCGAACAATTCTTTTCAGGAGATGGCTGAAATAGGAAGAGAATTGAAGAAAAGAAGTGCTCCCACGGATTCGATAGCCATCATCGGCTCAGAGCCGGAATTGTTGTTAAGCGCCGAGCGTCCTTCTGCTTTGAGCCACCTGTTTTTCCAGGGGGTGGTACAGCGGCATGCGCGCTATGCCCAATTCCAACAGCAAACACGCGAAGAGTTTTGGGGGCGTCGCCCTCGATTCGTGGTGCTGCCTGGAGGACAGTTCGAGCACCTCAAGGACGATCCATTGGTAAAAGAGATTGTGGCCAAACTGCAAAAGGATTATCACACGATTTGTGTGGTAGACCTTGCTGAAAAGCAATCGAAAATCACCTGGGATCCGCCACCCGAACAGGCTGTGCCAAAAACCTTGTTCTGGGTGATGGTAATGGAGCGGAATTAGGGCTTCCCTCCCCCGGGCAAACGCATGAAAATTAGGAAGTAAGAAGGTG
>Ga0209181_10005208_pt1 | contig 18802 bp, 15 predicted proteins | sample MAT05_FD_187208 | JGI IMG/M metagenome (GOLD analysis project Ga0209181, IMG submission 187208) | Freshwater microbial communities from Lake Fryxell liftoff mats and glacier meltwater in Antarctica - MAT-05 (SPAdes) (version 2) | ecosystem: Environmental > Aquatic > Freshwater > Ice > Liftoff...
GCCATTGCAGTTGTCGTCGTAGCCGTTGCAGAGCTCGGTCGCGCCCGGCAGCACGTCGCGTCGGCTGTCGTCGCAGTCAGCGCCGCAAGTCGTGCCGTTGCAGCAGGCGGCGTCGGTGACGGTGTCGCTATCGTAGTCGCGCGGGCCGACTGTCGTGTCGTTGCAGTCTTCGTCGTGCGCCGCGGCGTCGCAGATCTCGACGTTGCCGGGATAGCGCGCCGCGTCTGCGTCGTCGCAGTCGGTGCCGCCAGTGCATGCAACATCGTCGGCGCCGTCGCCGTCGGCGTCGGGCTCGACCTCGCACTGCGTCTGGCAGAGGTCCGTGTCTTCCGCGCAGACCTGCGTCGGCATACACGCGGGCGCCGTCGCCGCGACGCAGCCTTCGAGCGCGGTCACCGTTGGATCGCACACCTCGACTCCGTTGCAGAACACGCCATCGCTGCAGTCCGCATCGGTGGCGCAGCGCGCGCCCAAGTCAGGCGTCATCGGCGCATCGATCGTGCCGCCGTCGATGCCGCTGTCGACGCGCGCATCGACAGCGCCGCTGTCGACCGGCGCGCCAGCGTCATCGTCACCACAGCCGGCGAATCCGAGAGCGCAGGCGAAGACCACCGACATGAGCCAAGTGCTGCGAGACATCGTCCCCTCCTGAATCAGCGCGTCGAGTCACCCCCGACGGGCGGCGCACTATAGCCGAAAGTGCGGCGACGCCCGTGCGGTAAAAAACGGGCAACCTCACCCACCGCGCCGCATCGCACGGCGAATCTCGCTCTGCGTCATCGGGCCGCGCAAATACGACATCGCCCAGCGCGGGTTGAGCAGACTCGGTTGGTCGCTCTTCGCGCTCCGCACCACGAACCAGCGCGGGCCGAGGCGCTTGACGATCGCGCCGAGCTGGCTCTTCTTCTTGTCTTCGCCGAGTCCCTCGATGACGCGGGCGCGGTCGGCGTCGGTCTGGAGTCTGCCGATCATCCAGGTGCCTGCGTTGCTGAGAGCGCGATAGTCGAGGTCCATCGGATTCTGCGTCGCGACGATGACGCCGACTCCATACGCGCGCGCTTGCTTCATCAGCGCGACCAGCGGGCGCTTGGTCGGCGGATTGGCCGGGTGTGGCGGGATGAAGCCGTACACCTCGTCGAACACGATCAGCGCGCGCAGGCGTGCGCTGCCGGGGAGCGTGCGCACCCAGCTGAGCACCTCTTCGAGCAGCACGCCGAGCACCAGCGTGCGCTCTTCGTCGTCGAGGTGCGCGACGCTGACGATCGTCGCTGGAGTCTTGCCATCGACTGGCATCATCCAGCGCGCGACATCGAGGTCTTGGCCCTGTCGCCACGCGGCAAAAGTGGGAGACGCGATGAGCGTGTTGAGGTCAGCGGCGAGATCCGTGCGCTGGCGCAGTGACAAGAACACCTCGACGGGCAGCGCGCCGATCTCCGCGATCGGCGGCTCGAGGATCTCCGGCAGCAGCTCATGCAGCGTGGCCGTGCTGCCGCGACGCAGCCGCGCCTCCGCCAGCACACAGAGGAGCGCGTGCTCGCGGCTGCGCCCTGGATCTGCATCGCGACCTGTGAGTCGCAGCACCAGCGAGACAGCCGCGCTCAGCGTCGACTGCGCGCCAGGCACATCGCTATCCCAGCGCGCCGAGCGGCGCTCGAGCGCCGACAGCAGATGCAGCGGCTCACCCGCATCGGAGCCCGGCGTAATGACGCGCACCAGCGTCTTTTCGCCAAAAGACGCGAGCTGCGCCTCGTCGATGCCCCAGTCCGTCAATCCCTTCTTCCGCGCTTGGACGGCCGCAAGCACGACGGGATCATCGGCAATGCCATCCTCGTCTCCCGCGTCCGCTTCGACCCACGGCGCCATCGTCGCCACGTCGAACGACGGAAACGCGAGCGCCAGATTCGGCAGATCGCCCTTCACGTCGATCATCAACACCGGCACTCCGGCGCGCAGATTCTCTTCGACGACGACCGTCAGCAGCCCAGTCTTGCCGGAGCCCGTCATCCCGACGATCACGCCGTGCGTCAGGAGGTCATGCGCCGGCAGCTCGAACGTCCCCAGGTTCTTGCGGCCATCGATCGAGTAGTGCGAACCGAGCTTGAGACGAGCGGCCATGGCGGACTCCTCGCGCCACCGCAGTGACGCGACTACGAGAAGACGGCGGCGCCGAATAGAGGCACCGTCGTCACGGTGTAGGACGCGCTTGCATGCGCGCGCGGAGCTTCTCGGAGCCAAGCGGACGCAGTTGCGCGGTGCAGGATTTCAAAGCTGTTTGGCATCGCCTATGGCTCGACGCCGCAGAGACGGCGCGACTCAGCGACCAGCTGCGCGCAGCTCGCTAGCCAGAACTCGGCCTCTTCAGACGAGAACTGCTCGTCGTCCCATTCGTTCCCACCGGGCTCGAGCTGCCGGAGCGCACGTCGGGCCAGCCCGCGGAGTGCGACGCGATCCTCAACCGCGAGTTCAGTCAGCTCCGCGAGCGACGGCAGGAGCTGGTTCAGAACGCGGGGCCACTCCCAGTGCCATCCGGGTCCGGCGAGGTAGCGCAGCACCCAGCCCAACGGCGCGTCCTCAAGGCGCCATTTGAAGATCGTGAAGATCCGGTGGCTGAGGTCTTCGGACGGGATGTCCGCGAGTTCGGCGACCGACGCCCACGGGAACTCGGGCTCGACGCGCGCAACCAGCTCCAGTGCCTCGCCGGCGAGATCCTCACGCCCCGCGATTGCCATGCCGCGGAGGAGACTGTGGCTTCCCTCTCGGTCACGCCACACCGAGAGCAGCTGACTCGACAGCTCACGGGAGGGTTCGGTGAACGACTGCCGCTTCACTGATTCCGGCAGGGGCGCGCCCGAACCGATGAGTTCATCGAGCTGCCCCACCACGGCCTGGCGTACTTCGAGTGCGTCGTCATGGATGCAGGCAACTGCGGCCGCTCTGATCTCCGCGGGAGCGTCGGCGGCCAGATGCAGCACCAGCGTCTCGCGTACGACCGGCGCGACGTCGTCGAACCGCGCGCGGACCTGAGCCCAGAGGCTCGAGTCCGCTGCGGCCAGTCGCTCGAGGTACTGACAGGCAGTGGCTCGCACGCGCGCGTCCGGATCCGATGCGGCGAGCGCGGCGACTGCGGCGTGCTCACCGAACCCGGCCAACGCCACGACCAAGTGGCGGCGTGCACCGGAGTCCGGCTCGACGCCGGCGGCGCGTCGGAGCGTCCCCGCCGCTGCGCCGCCGAGCCGCAGCCCGAGCGCCCACGCCGCCCATATCCGCTCGACCGGCTCGCCGACAGCGAGGAGATCGCGGAGGACGGCGTCAGGCAGATCGCAGACGACTACGAACGCGGGGTGGGGGACGCGCATTGAGAGTCGACGGTAGCGTAGTGGCTAGAGGGATACACGAGGCGGAACCTGTTTTGGATGCATGCGGCGGCGACGAGTGCGGCTTCGCGGGGAGGCCCGCCAGGGCAGCTACGCATGTGTCCACACGATCGCCGTCATCCGGGGCTGTCGCGGTGTATGAGTCCAGGTATGAATTGCGCCTGCAGTTGCTCGAGCCCATCGACGATCTCGACGCCCGGCACGGCCGCCCGTCGGCGGCCATTCGCGCTCGGGTCGATGCACGCGCCAAGCGGCTGTTCGGGAGATGAAGCGTCGAGACCAACCGGATCCTGAACGTTCTCGAGCGCGCCGCGTCCGCGTGGGCATCCACGCAACCAGCCCGATAGCGCAGCCATCCTGGCGCGTGGTTTCGGTTTTTGCTGGCCAGCCTCCGCGCGCGTGAGCCCAATTGCTATTAGCGCGCGATGTGTTTTAGAGTGGACGTCGTGGAGACCTGGGGGCCAACCACAGCCGCCCGCAGACTCCACACCTCGCTGCGCGCGAGCGGAGCCTGCGAGCGACTTCGAAGTGCCGCTCATCCCTTCGGCTAGCCTGTACTGACCCGGAGAAAGCCGATGACCCTTCCATCTGACGGATCACGACGGCGAACCGCGCTCGTTCTCGGGCTGCTCGTCGGGTGCGCCGGCTGCAATGAATGTCCGGTCGATCCCCACGCGCCAAGAACGGAGCGCTACGTCATCTCGATGGCGCGCGCGGACGACATCATGGCCGGTAGAACGGACGGCGGTACGGGCACGACATGCGAGGACGAGTGCATGTCGCTGACGCGCTTCTACGGAGGCTTCGTGAGCGCATGCGGTGCCGATTCGCGGACGGACGCCGGTGTGATTCTCATGTGCACATTCACGGGTCCGTTCTGCGACTAGACCACCGCAGATGGGGGGTGCTGGGTCAGATGATCGGGAATGCGCCAACGTCGGCGAGCTCGCGACTACGCGTCAAGCGCGCCGCCGACAACTACGGCCGCCGCGAACGGTACCAAACGAACGCCATGGACGAGAAGACGTACACCGGTGCGACTATCAACCCCCCGAACAGGTTGACTACGCTACCGGTCGCAACAATTACACAGAGCACTCCCGCCCAATAGGCAACCCCGACCGCGGTGGCTCTGCCCGAGAACCGCCACGGCTGACGCCCCAGCGCGATCTCCGAGAGGGTCAATGTGGCGACGAGACCGGCTATCAACACTGCGGAACAGGAACTTAGGTACACCCACTCCCAGGGGCTCAGCGTATCTTCGTACTGGGTTTGATCGTGATTGGTTTCGGGTATGCGCGCGTCAATCCATCCCAGAGCATGTGACGTCGACCACACTTCCAAAGGCAAGAGCAGAGCGGCAGCAAACTTGCGGGCAATCGCTTCAGCCGTCATTCGCGCACCGGCGAGCTCGGTAGGGTCGCGGCCGGCGGTTGCGCGTCACTTGGCGGGGGCGTTGTGCGCGGGCGACTCGAGCAACCGTGAGGCTCGTGCGCGCTGGACATCGGATTCACGGGAAAACGCTATCAGCAGGTCCGGGGAAGAGCAACGGCGAGGTCACGGCAGGATCGATGCGGTACCACGTAGGTGTACTCAGTCTGGATGGTACCTTTGGCTTTGCGAATCACCACTTGGGACTCGGGCAGCTTCTTGGCGATAGTGGTCGCGCGGGCGACTGTGTCGGTGTTGGTGTCGAATACGGCGACTGCGCGCTTCGCGCCGCGGCCCTTCACTTTCCCAGCGGCCGGCGCTGCGTCGATGCGGCGTGCCTCGATGAAGCCGCGACTGGCGAACGAGTCGGCGTCGGTGATGAGCAGCCGATGGGCGGTGCGCACCTGCTCGTGCATCGCCGAGAGGTCGACCGGCGTCGCGCCAGTGTCCACCTCGACGTCGACTCCGCCATCGTCGCCGCCAGCGACGGGTCGAAGGTGAGCTTGCGCTCCATATAGACGGCCGCCATCGCGAGCAGCTCCGCCCGCTCGCTCTCGCGCGCCGCCTTGTAGGCCGGCGAGCTCAACGCAGAGATCACACCTTCGATTACATCTTTGTTGTCCATGGCGTACGCCCTTTCAGGGGCCGCGGGCCGTGAATCAGTTCACGTAACGCGTCCCTTCTTTGGAGCGGTTCGCGGGCGAGTTGCGCGAGGTGCCGTAGAAAGACGCGGGAGTTTTGCGGCGGTGGAAAATTCGTCCGGGGGAATGGCGGGGTTCGCGGCGGCGATTTTAGAATCGGGGAGGCGAGTGGCTGGGGTCGGGTCGGCGATTTTGGAATCGGGGAGGCGAGTGGCGGGGTTCGCGGCGGCGATTTTGGAATAGGGGACGGGAGTCGCGGGGTTTCGAGGGCGCGATCGCGATGCGGCGTGACCCATCAGTGACACCGGGATGAGAGGTCCAGACGTGCCCACGTTCGCAGTGACCCAATGGTAGTCTCGCGCGATGGCCATCACGCAGGAACGCTTCGTCGAGGTCGTTCGGGAGCTTGCGGAGATTCCGGATGGCGAAGAAGAAGGCCGCGTGGCTGGCAGAGAACGTCGACATCTTGCGCGAGCTCGGCGGCCCAGCGGTCGTCGAGCGCAGGATCGAAGCCGCGACGGCGCGCCAGGAGGTCATCGAACTACTCGGCCGCTTCCGCGGGATTGGGTCGGAGTATGCCCGCAACCTCCCGATGGATCAGGATCATCCTGCGTTTCGGGACTCGATCGCGATCGATGTGCGCATCAAGTCGATCGGCGCAGCCCTCGGTGTTGACGGCCGTTACGGCGATCGTCTGCTCTACAACTTCACCGATGACGTGCTCGGCGCGCTGGGAGTCGGCGGATGAAGAAGCGCGGCACCGTCGGTGGGGCCGCATTCAACGTGACCCTCGGCCGGGCCAGAAGTCTTCTCGCTGCATTGCAGCGCGCGGCGTTCGGATGATGCGATTCCCTTTGACGTAACGAACCGCGACAAGCCTACTCAGACGCATGCCGAACGATTCGAACGTGGGCCCTGCGTTTGTCGATCGCTTCCTGGAGACGGGGCACGCCACGACCGCCCATCTTGACGCGGTAATCGAGGGCCGTGCCCGTGAGGATCCAGAACGATGGGCTGGTATGGATCGATGGTGTTCGCGCCGGCCTCGTGCTTCCGAGTGCCTATAGGGGCGCGTCGCACGCACCCATCGACAGTCAACTTGCGCGCGAAGTTGACGCGACGTCTCCCGCATCGGTCGTGCACGTGCAGGCCGCAGAAGTGAGCTACAAGTGGCCCGAGCTTGCCCCGCTGCAGCAGGTAGACGCGATGGCGTCTGGAAGCCTACCCGCGCAGCTGGGTACGTTTGCCATTGCCGCCTACGTCGTCGCGAAAGGCCATCCGCCCTATTGGTGGGAGATAAGGGGCACCATGCGCGACGACTTTACGGGCCGGACGATCGTGGACGTCGCTGTGGAGCGCTGTCGCGGCGTGCGCCCGCGCATCTGGTCCCTTCCACCCCATATATTTCCGATTTGAGCGTCCGATATTCTCGGGCGGAGGGCGCTTGTGGCGGACGAGTCCTCCGGGGCGCGACGGTGCGAACATGCGCGAAGCGACCCTTTGGTACGACTCCGCCGAATGAGAGCCGTTCTTCCATCCGAAGGCGGCCCACGCCGTGTCGAGATCGAGCACGGTAAAGTTCGCGAAGAATCCAAAGCCCGCGATTGCGTAGTGCGGCTTCTTCAGCCGGAAGAGGATCGGCTCACCAGGCTCCTGCCGCTTCATCTGCGTGTGCGCACGCGGCTGCCAGAAGTTCACCTCGTCGACGACACCGTTCACCGCGCGCCCAGCGAGGAAGTCGAACCAGGCTTTGTCCGTGTTCGCGACGAAGAGTTCTTGCGGCAGGTAGCGCATCAGAGGGGCGCGATGCTACCGCGTGTTCGGCCTGGGTGAGGCGACGGACTGATCGGGAGCGCAGCGGTTGGGCGCTCGACGCCGCGATGGGCGAGTTGTGTACGCCCGGCCGGCGACGTGAGATGCCGGGCGCAGAGCTGCGGAGCGCGTCAGAGCGAGCAGTAACGTCAACACGCGCGGCGGTGGGTCGCGAAGAACGGACGGGGGCGGTGTGATGGCGGGGCGGCGTCGCGGTCGCGGGTCACAGCTCGGGTCGAATGGCGGTAAGCGCGGTCATGGTTCCCACGACGAAGGTCTGGTCGTCGAGCCAGGCGAGCTCGGTCTGGATGCGCTTGGCGATGACTTTGGACCATAGGACGCGTCCGGTGGGATCGAGTACCGAGACCCGGCCGTCGGAGCCGCCGATGGCCCACAGGCCACGTGGCGAACGCGCGACGGGGAGCAGATCGCGTCGCTGATGCCGCCACGGTAGAGACCAGCGTAGGTCGGAGCGGAGGAGGCCGTAGCAGCTGAGCTGGCCACGCATGTCCATGAAGATCGCGGCGTCATCGACGATGGGCGGCGCGGTTGTGTGGATTTCGGTGGGGTGGGTGAACAGCACTTCCCAACCGCTGCTTGGTGATGCGAGGGAGAGGTAGCGGCCGTCTCGCGCGGCGAGCAGGAGCCGATCGCCGGCTCGTCGGAGCAGTGGCGTGGCGTCGGGCTGCTGGCCGTGCGCGGGTAGCGGCGCTTCGCCTTGGAGAGCGCCGGATGTCGGGTCGAGGAAGCGCACGAGCGGCGCATCGAGAGAGGCGACGGCGAGTCCCCACGGGCCGGCGACGGGCTCAGCGAGGCGCTCGCCGGTGGGCTCACCCCGCCACACGAGCTCGCCGGTGGCCGCGTCGAGCGCTGAGAGGGGTGTGTAGCCGCGCCAGCCGCCTACGACGACGACACGGCCCGCGGGGACGAGCCAGCCGTGGATGCCCGGCAGTTCCGCGGTCCAGCGCATCTTGCCATCATCGAGTGCGTGGCATTGCATGAGCGCGTGTTGATTCAGGTAGTAGACGCGCTCCGAATCGTGCGCGAGCCAGCCCCAGGGATTGAGGATCTTCGTGGACCAACGCGGCGTGCCGGAGGCGGGCTCGAGCCTCGTCAAGAACGTCGAACGCTCCGGGGTGATCAGGAGCTTGTCGGTGAGGATGGCGCGGTGGCTCGAGCGGTGATGGAGGTCGCGTCTCCACAGCTCGTAAGCGAGGGAGCTCCGCTTCGGCGAGGTGCTGCCCGCGGCGGCGATTCGCTCCGCTGGGGCGACAGGCTCCGCTGCGCCGCCAAGAGACTCGAGATGATTGAGCACGACCAAGCCGGGGTAGCGGGCGCAATCGCGGAAGCGGTGGCGGTAGTAAGCGTTCCAGTAGCTGATCGCGCGCTTGCGGGTCAGCGCCATGAAGCCAGCGTTCGCGGCGACGAAGGCGCCGTAAGTTGGGGCGTGTAGGTCGGCGAGGTGTGCGCGGATCACGTCGATGATCTCGAGCACGTATTCCCCGACGAGCTGCACGACGAACGGCACGATCCACGGCTCCGGACGATCGACGATGGCACGCAGGCATTGCTCGCGGACGTGACCGTTGTCGTGTCGCGTGAAGAGGCTCATCAAGATGAGCCGCTCCAACTCCGGTAGGTTTTGCGAGGCGATCAGACACGCCGGATCGCCGTAGATCCGGCCTGGAAGGCTGAGGAGCTCTCCGTCGACGATGAGCGGAACAGTGTCCGGCGATGGAGTCGGCTCGTGCACAGTGAGGCGCGCCGTCACGCGCGCGACATGCGGCGCGAGCGAGGCGGGAAACGCGGAGCGGACCCAGGCGAGCATGGGCGGATAGCAGCACGAAGCGCCATCGCCGACTAGCGTTGTGTGCTTGGCCAGCGCGCGCGTCGGCCGCGATTAGTGGGCCTACTCACCGACGGCGATCTGGTGCGAGCTCCACAAGGGATTACGAGAAGCGGGACAGGATCGTGGGACGTAGCTGCTCGAGGACGCTCGCTCTCTGGTCTACCCGCGCCATTGACGCGCGGATCGACAGTGCGCTCCTCGCCCCGCAGCGCCCTCAGCCAAACGTACAAGACATCAGCGTGGCGCTGGTGCCGTCGTTGTTGGCTTCGTTGCACTCGTTGTAGGTCGCGCCGCCCATGCCGTCGTCGTCGACGGTGGCAGTGGCGGTGAAGTCGGTGAAGGTGAATCCGCCGGGGGGCGTCCACGAGAACACGAGTCGCTCGGTGCGGCCGGGCAGGAGGAACGTGGTGGTGCGCATGACTCCGACGAGCTGGGCGGTGCCGCCCATTGGCGTCGCGCGGAGGACGACGGGGACGCCGGCGGCGACGGCGAGGGCGCCGCGATTGCCGACGGTGACGGCGATGTCGAGGCGTGCGGCGACGGCGTCGCACTCGGCGAGCTCGACGCTGGCGACGTAGAGATCGGGCGCGTCGAAGAGGCCGCCGGGCTGCACGTTCTGGCGGAAATTATTGAGCCGCGGGTTGCTCCAATTGCGCTCTTCGATGCGCGGGATTTGTCCATCTTCAGTCACGTTGGTGACGTGATAGGTGTGCTGATTCCAGATGCGGCGGGTGCGCACCCAGTTGTTGCCGGCGTCGGTCCACACCACGAGTCCATCGGGCGTGGCGTCGCCTGGCGCCTCGGCGACGAGGACCTCACTCTTGCCGTCGTTGTCGACGTCGACGACGATCGGCATCTCGAGGCGGGTGTTGCTGCGATGGGTCGGATCGTCGAACAAGATGGTGCCATTGCTGCCATCGAAGATGCGGAAGTTGGTCTCGTCGGCATAGACGACCTCGGCGCGACCATCGCCGTCGAAGTCGAAGACGCTCGAGCCGGTGGAGCGAGAGGAACAGTCGGTGTTGCGCACTTGCCAGCGCACGTTTTGGGCCGCGCAGCCGGCCGGCAGCGGCAAGGTGCAGTCGAGATCGAAGACGACGTAATAGTCCGCGCTCGCGACGCCGATCTCGGCGCGGCCATCGCCGTCGAAGTCCGCGACCGTCGGCGGGCCACCTTCGTTGTTGGCGCAGGCGACGCGCGGGATGGTGATGCGCGTCTTCAGCACGCCAGTGTGCTCGAGCACGAACACCTCACCACGCCGCACGATCACGACCTCTGCTTCCGGGTCCGCGTCGAGGTTGCCAATGCCGTTGTAGCCGTCGCAAGCGACACCGCCGCCACACGCGGAGCCATCGCCGACATACGCGTAGGTCCAGCGCTCGGCGCCGGTGGCCGCGTCGTAGACGGTGTTGCCGGCGATGACTTCGGGTGCGCCGTCGAGATCGAGATCGGCGATCGTCGAGGTCGGCCCGAGGAACGCATTGTTGCCGACGCCCGCGCCCGCGCGAACGGTGACGTTGCCGTCCCACAGCAGCATGCCGTCGAGGCCATTGAGCACGACGTTGCCGACGATGACCTCGGGCTGTCCGTCGCCATCGACGTCGGCGATCGCCGGAGCTGCGCCTGAGCCGTTGTAGCGGCCGGCCGCGAGATGCGCGGTGTTCTGCCAGAGGGTTTCCCAAGTGGAGCCGTCGGCGGCGGTGCGGCGCAGCGCGATCGTGCCGCCATTTTGCAGCGTGCCGACGATCTCCGGCGCGCGCTCGGCGGCCATCGTGTCGGGGTGCAGGTTGCCGATGGCGATGCCAGTGGAGTTGTCGAAGAACGGCGTCGTGATCGTCGCGATGGTGCGCATCGAGCCGTCGTCGGCGCAGCGGCCGTCGACGATGCGCAGCGTGCCGCGCGGCGTGCAGCAGCCGTCGGTCGGCCGATCGAAGCTGACGAAGACGATGTCCGGGACGTCGAGCGTGTTGGTCGCGCCGTCGCCGTTGTCATCGGTGAGATTCGCGACGGCGGGCGCCATGACGACGTCGTCGGACATGCGGCGATCGCCCGCAATCGGCTGCCAGCGACAGCCGACCACCGGCCTGAACATGCCGACGGGTGGGCGGTACTCGCACACTTCGACGGCGGTGCGCGGCACGCAGCGGCCGAGCACCGGATCACACAGCGCGTCGAGCGGGCACTCTTCGGTGACGGTACACGCGCTGCCGAGCACGATGCACGCGTTGCCGAGGCACGCCTCGCCGGTCGCGCAGCAGAGCTCGTCGGCGGCGCCGCAGCGCTGCGCTTCATCGGCGCACTGCGCCACGCAGCGATTCGTCAGGCACTCCTGCGCCGTGTCGCAGCACGCGCCGCCACAGAGCGCGACCCCGCCGCAGTCCGGCAGGCACATGCCAGCGCCGCATGCTTCGGTCGGCGCGCAGCAGAGGAGCGCGGCACCGCAGCCGAGCCGCCCATCGTCGCAGCTGAGCGCAGCATCGTCGCCCGCGTCGCCTGCGCCGCGCGTCGTGCAGCGCGTATCGACGCACACCTGCCCGGCGCGACAGTCGCTGCTCACCGAGCACGTTCCCGCCATCGTCTCATCGCTGCAATCGCAGCCACCAAACGCGACGAGGAACGCGAACACCAGCCAGCCATGACGTTGCAGCATCACGCGACCGTACAGACCCGCGCGAAAGCAAGCAACGCAGTCAGCGAGAGCACTGCCGAACACGCAGTCGCCGCGGACGTTCTTTCCACCGCACAGATATTTCACCGCCCCGTCGCAAGAAATTCGTTGGTGCGCAGGGGGCAGCGGATTATGATGGGCGTGTTCGGCGTCTATCCATGACGAAGGACATCAACACGTGACCGATGAGCCTCGCGCTCCGGAATTCTCCGAAGACCCACGCTTCCACGGTGCCTGCTGGTCAGGCTACTGCGGCGACGTGGACTCGGTCACGCCGATTGTCGTTTACGCTCGCTCGCGAGGGCATGGTGCTCTCGAAAACGGACGTCGACGCCATCAAGAAACGCCCTGCTGAGAGACCGGCCGACTTTTCGACCGGAAACCCCAGGGCGCCGGCTACTGCCGGGGGAGGCATGAACCAAATGCACAGTACCAACGGCTTCTCGACGGAGGTCTGCCTCAGCTGATGCCGCGCCGCTCGAGGTGATCTCGATCCTTCGAGCTATGGCGGCAGGGCCCTCCCGGTAAGGGGCCTGAAAGGCGGTGTGCCCACAGCGGCACTCCGCCTTTCTTTTTTCCGTCGGGTGATGCGTCGCCCGCCGATCGCCGCTAGACCGATCGCCGCTAGACCGATCGCCGCTAGACCGATCGCCGCTAGACCGATCGCCGCGGCCGCTCGTCCGATGCCCCCACGGAACGCAACGGGAGGCATCGCGACATGGGATCTGCACGTGGGGGAATGGTTTCGGCGGCGGTGATGGTGTGTGTCCTCGCGCTCTGCGCGTGTGGCGGGACGGACGTCGCGGCGGAGGTCGCGGACCCGGGCGCCATCGTGATGGAGGGCGCGCTCGGCAATCGCTTCGTCACCGCTGGGCAGCCGAGCACGGTGCTCACGCGGCTGCGCATCGGCACGCGCTCGCTCGCCAACCTCGCGCGTCCGGCGATCAACCTCGCGCTGGTCGTCGATACTTCTGGCTCGATGGACGGCCGCGCGATCGCCGATGCGCGCACCGCCAGCCTCGCGCTGCTCGAGCAGCTCGCCGATGGGGACCGGCTCGCGGTCGTCGTGTTCCACTCGCGCACCGAGCTGATGGTGCCGAGCGTCGTGCTCGACGACGAGACGCGCGCCGATGCGCGTACGAAGATTGGCGCCATGGCCTCGAGCGGCACCACCGACATGGCCAATGGCCTGCGCGTCGGCCTCGAAGAGCTGCTGCGCAACTACCAAGAGGGCGGCGTGAATCGCCTCGTGCTGCTCGGTGACGGCGTGCCGAATGACGCCGCGCCGATCGCCGCGCTCGCGCAGGCCGCGGGCGAGCGCCACATCGCGATCACCTCGCTCGGGCTCGGCGTCGACTACGACGAGACCATCATGGGTCAGATCGCGCAGCTCTCGGGCGGGCACTTCCACTACATCGAGAACAGCGCGACGGTCGCCGCGGTGTTCCGCGACGAGGTGCTGCGCCTGCAGCGCATCGTTGGTCGCAACGCCGTCGTGACGCTCACGCCGGGCCCGGGCGTGCGCATCGAGAGCGTCGTCGGGCAGGTCGTGTCGCAGAACAACGGCAGCGTCAGCGTCTCGATCGGCGATGTGAGCGAGGGCGACACGCGTGACCTGCTGGTGCGCCTCAACGCCGATGGCCGCCGCGCTGGCGCGAACGTCGAGCTCGTCGACGCCGTCATGACCTTCGACGACGCCGTCGCTGGCGCCGGCCGCCTCGAGCGCCGCGTGTTCCTCGGCGCGAAGTCGACCGCGAGCGAGACTGAGATCACCACCGGCCGCAACGAAGAGGTCGAGCGCGACGCCGCGCGCATGCAGGCCGCGGCCACGCAGATTCAGGCGATCGCGCTCGCGCGTGGCGGTGAGCTCGACGCAGCGCGCACCGCGCTCGACAGCGCCGTCGCCGAAGCGCGGCAGCGTGCCGCTGCGACCAACGACCAGTATCTCGCGGCGGAAGCCGAGCGCATGAGCACGCTCTCCGGTGCGCTGCCGTCGCTGGCGAGCACAGCGCCGAGCGCGCCTGGCGCCGCGCCGAGCGCCTACGAGTTCTCGGATGACGCGCCCACCGTCGTGCGCCGCTCGCATGCGCGCGCGATGCAAGCGGTCGAGTCGGCGCCGCAGGGCGACTGATCGACTCCGCGGATTGAGCTGCGGGCGCAGCGCGCTGCGGAGCTCAGTGCGCAACACGCCTACATGACGGCACATGAAGGGTCGCAATCGCTCGGCGCTGTCTCGTAAGATGGCGCCGTGCGCAATTTTACTCACCGCTTGTCGGCCGCGCTTTCACTCGTCGCGTTGGCCTCGCAGGTAGCGGCGTGCGCGCCGGATCTCGGTGCGTGTGACGCCGTGCTCGCGCGACAACCTGCGTTCGTGGCGCTGCCCAATCGGGGCAACGAGCTGCTGCCTGACGTGCGTGGCTTCGGTGGTCAGCCGATGTTCGAAGGGCAGGCGTTGCTCGCCACGCGGTGTGCGAACGGCGAGTGCCATTCGAGCAGCGCAGACGTCGCGGCTGGCGAGCGGCACGGTGTTCCTGCGGGCTTTGACTTGGACGTGAGCGTCGCCTGTGACGCGCGCGCTCCCGCAGCGGCGTGCCCACCGCTCGCCGTGACGGCGCTGCGCGCGGCGCGCAATACGGCATACGACTACCGCGTCGAGATCTACGACTCCGTGCGAGGCGCCGCGATGCCACCGAGCGGGCCAGAAGCTGACCGTCTGAAGAGAGCCGCTCCCACGTTCGTTCGCGTCGACGGGTCGCCACTACCCGACATCGAGGATCCCGAGGGGCAGGCGATTCTGCGCAACTGGCTTGCATGCCGGGCGCCAGTGATCGAGCGCGCGGAAGACACTGCGGGTGGGGTGGTGGGCGAATATTGCGGCGATGGCGTCACAGGTGACTGTGTGCTCGGCCCGCGCAAGCAGATCCCCGCGCCAGAGCAGAATTGGGACTCGATCTTCGCGCTGGTCATCGAGCCGCTGTGTTCCTCGTGTCACGGACCAGGCACTTGCCCGGAAGAAGATCGCCCGTGTCGAACCGACTTTCGCGAAGAGAGCCAGCTCGATCTCTCGACGGCGGACCTCGCGTATGACGGACTCGTCGGCGTCGTGGCGCGTGGCGCTTATTGCAAGAACCGCGGACTGACGCACATCGTCCCAGGGAACCCCGACGCGTCATTCCTGCTGGCAAAGCTCGCTGAGACTCCGGAGTGCGGTGGCCAGATGCCGCAGAGCGGACAAGCATTGCCTGAGATGGTTCTCCGCCCGCTCCGTGAGTGGATCAGGGCGGGTGCGGTGCGATGAGGCGAGCGCGATCAGCGCCCGGGGTTGTGTCCGATGGTGAGATCATAGAGAGTGGAGGGACCGTGACTAGAACCTTCGGTATCGCGCTCGGATTTCTGCTCGTCGTCGCGGGCGGATGTCGAGGTCAGCTCGATGAAGGGCCCGCGGGTCCGCGCGGCAGCGAGCGCTGCAGCAATGGCTGCGCGGAGCTCATCTCGCCGGCTTCGCGGGTGCCACGCCTCAGCCACACGCAGTGGGAGAACGCGACGCGTGATTTGCTGCGGCTCGACGCGCGCAGCGGCTTGTCGTCGTCGTTCATTCCAGATCCAACCTCCGGGCTGTTCGACAACAGCGGCTCGAGCCTATCGGTCGATCGGAATCTGTGGATTGGCTATCAGCGCGCCGCGGAGCAGCTCGCCGATCAGATCAGCGCGGACGCAGCGGCCCTCGATCGCCTCGCGCCCGCCGCCGCGACGCCGGCGGCACGACTGAGCACGTTCATTCGCGACTTCGGGCTGCGTGCCTATCGTCGACCGCTCACTGGTGCGGAGCAGACGCGCCTCGCCGCGCTCGCCGCGCGCGCCGCCGAATTCCACCCGACGCTCGACCCGTTCACCGGCGGCGCACGGGTGGTGATCGAAGCGACGCTGCAGTCGCCGCACTTCCTCTACCGCCCAGAGATGGGACCGGCCGCCGACGGAACGGTCACGCTCAGCTCTTATGAGATCGCGTCGCGGCTCGCGTTCGCTCTGTGGAACAGCATTCCTGACGACGCGCTGCTTGCCGCCGCTGCGGCTGATTCTCTCCGCACGACCGCGGGTGTGCGCGCGCAGGCCGAGCGCATGCTCGAGGACCCGCGCGCCCACGACATGGTCGGCGACTTCCACTTTCAGTGGCTCGATGCGCGCAAATACGCCGATATCACGCGGTCGACGACGCTCTTTCCCGAATACGATCCCGCGCTGCCGGAGTCGATGAAGCAGGAGGCGCTGCGCTTCGTCGACGCGGTCGTGTTCGATGACGACGGTGGCCTCGGCGAGCTGCTGACGGCCTCGTTCACCGTCGCTGATGCGCGGATCGCGCGCGTTTATGGTGTCGCCGAGCCTGCCGATTGGCAGCGCGTCGAGCTCGGCCCGCAACGCGCGGGTCTGTTCACGCAGATCGGCTTTCTCGCCGCGCAATCCACCTCGACGACGTCCGACCCAATTCATCGCGGTGTGCAGCTCAACCGTCGTGTGCTTTGCGCGGATCTTCCCGCGCCGCCGATGGAGGTCGCACCACTCCCTGGGCCGAGCTCCACGATTCCGCAGACCCTTCGTCAGCGCGTCGATGCGCACACCGGCCGCGGGACGTGCGGCGCGCGCTGTCACGGCGGCCTGATCAATCCGATCGGATTTGCCTTCGAGAACTACGATGCGCTCGGCCGCTGGCAGGACACGGACAATGGCCTGCCCGTCGATGCCGCGGCTCGCTACGAGTTCGAAAGCGGCGTGTTTCGTGGCTACGCGAACGCGGTCGAGCTTGCGACCATCATCGCCGCGGAGTCGGCGACGCATCGCTGCTACACCGGACATTGGCTCGAGTATCTCTACGGACGGCAGCGTCAGCCGGTCGACGATGCGATCGTCGCGCGGGTCGCCGCGCAGTCGCTCGGAGGCTCGGTATCGGTGCGTGACGTCATCGTGGAGCTGGTCACGAGCGGTCCGTTTCTCTCGCGTACTGCGATCGAATTGCCCGACGAATCGACCATGGAGGTGGCGCCGTGAAGCTTGGACGTCGCGGTTTTCTCGTAGGTCTCGGCGGCGCGATGGTCTCGCTGCCGCTGCTCGAGTCGTTCCGCTCGCGCGCCGAAGCTGGCGGCGAGCCCGCGCGTCGGCGCTTCGCTGTCTTCATGCGCTCCGGAAACGGCGTGCAGCAAGAAGCCGGCTCGGAGCTGGAGCGCTTCTGGCCGACGGCGACCGGTGCGCTCACCGCGGCGACGCTCGCCGATCGCGCGACCAGCGTGCTGCTGCCCTTCGCCGACCGCGTGTCGATCATCGCGGGACTGCGCCGGCCATTCGGCACGCCGGCGTGTGGCCACGCTGAGTCGATTCCGCAGTGCCTCACCGCTGCCGACACCACTGGCGGGACTGGCAACGATCCGATGTCGCTCGGCAAGAGCGCAGACTGGCGCATCGCCGAGCAGCTCAGCCCCGACGACGATCCGCTCACATTGATGGCCGGTCCAAACTCGACCTACATCGGACCAAAGCTGTCGTGGAGCGCCCCACGCACACAGGGTCCCGCAGAGAACTCACCAGCGCGCGCCTTCTCGCGCCTGATGGGCCTGCCCGAGCTGCCGACGGAGCTGCAAGACCGCATCAACTCGCGCAAGAACAGCATCAACGACTACGTGCGCGAGGATCTCACCGCGCTGATGTCGAGCCCGCAGCTGAGTAGCCGCGACCGTCGGCGCCTCGATCAGCACTTCCAGGCGATCCGCGACTTCGAGACGGGCGGTCTTTGTATCCCCCTCGATCCCGAGCTCGGCGCGGCGGCCGCTGCGCTCACCGACTTCGAGGGCAACGACGTCCGCCCGGAGGTGGTGCGCGTACACAATCAGCTCATCGCGTTTGCGTTCAGCTGTGGGCGGACGCGCGCGGCGACGCTGCAGATCGGCGAGGGCAACGATCAGACGCAATACCTCGTCGGGGGCATCAGAGTGCCGCGCTTCCACTGGATCTCCCATCGCCTCGCAGGCGATGGCGCAGAGGGCGAGCCGATCCCCAACGCCGATCTCTTGCACCACGAGATCGACAAGATTCAGCTCGGCTTCTTCCGCCATCTGCTCGAGAGCCTCGACGCGTATGAGTCCCCCTACGGCGGTCGCCTGCTCGACGACTGCGCCGCTGTCTGGCTGAACGATCTCGCCGCGGGCGTCTCGCACAGCGGCGACAACGTGCCGTGGATCATCGGCGGCGGCGCAGGCGGCAACCTGCGCATGGGCCAGTACATCGACCTGCCCGGCAGCCCGTCCTACGAGAAGATCCTCAATACGATCATCAGCGCCGTCGGCTGCACCGATGCGACCGGTGGGCCGGTCGAAGACTTCGGCGATCCGTCGCTGCCCGGCGGGCGCATCGCTGAGCTCGTCGTCTAGAGTGCCCCTGCGCAGCGCTCACCCATCGGCAGCGGGCCCCAAAGCTCGTTGGTCGGCGCGCTGCGCGGCAGGGTCCTGGCCGAGCGCCTCGACCAACATCGCGTAGAGCGCGCCGTGTTTCTTCTGCAGCTGCGCCGGGTGCTCGAAGAACGCCTCGACGGCGACGGCGAACAGCTCGGCCTCGTTGGTCGCGCCGTAGCCGCGCAGCGCGGAGCCGTGTTTGCCCGCGCGGCGCATCTCGCGGTGTACCAGCGCGAGCCACGGGCGGATGCGCTTCCACGGCATCGTCGAGGGCACGCCGTCGGCCACGCCGCCCTCGAAGTCGAGCACGTGCGCGAGCTCGTGGAGCCCGACGTTGAGGCCGTCGTGACCGCGCTCGAAGCCCTGCACCAGCGCGCGCTCGCTCAAGATGACCGGGCCCTGCGCGTGTACCTGGCCGAGCACCTCGGCGCCGCGCGCGACGCGATATTCCTCGTCGAACGCCTCCGGATAAATGACGACGTCGCGCACCGCCGAGAGCGTGTCGGGCGGCAGGCCGAACGCGAGGATGGTCGCGCTCGCGGCGACCAGCACGCGCGTCTCGTCGCGCACTGCGGCGCCGCGTGGGCCGT
>Ga0209181_10005212_pt1 | contig 18795 bp, 6 predicted proteins | sample MAT05_FD_187208 | JGI IMG/M metagenome (GOLD analysis project Ga0209181, IMG submission 187208) | Freshwater microbial communities from Lake Fryxell liftoff mats and glacier meltwater in Antarctica - MAT-05 (SPAdes) (version 2) | ecosystem: Environmental > Aquatic > Freshwater > Ice > Liftoff...
TGTGTACCGGGCAATGGCGGCACTGCCAACTTGCCGCGCTGCCGCAATCTGGCCATGGCGGTCACGGCGTTTGAGGGCATTGCCCGCTGTGCGTTGGTCAACAACCTGGGACTCATTGTGGTAGGCCCTGAGGTGCCGCTGGCCGCTGGCATTACCGACTATCTCCAGGCGCAGGGGTTAACGGTGTTTGGGCCAACCCAGGCGGGGGCACAAATTGAATCGAGTAAAGCCTGGGCTAAAACGCTAATGGCAGAAGCGGGGATTCCCACAGCGGCAGCGGCGGTATTTACTGAGCGAGATGCGGCGATCGCCTATGTCAATCAGCACGGTGCGCCGATTGTCATCAAGGCCGACGGGCTAGCGGCAGGGAAAGGGGTGACGGTGGCAATGACGGTGGAGGAGGCGATCGCTGCCCTGCAAGCTATTTTTGACGGCCAGTTTGGCGACGCAGGCAAGCGCGTGGTGATTGAAGACTATTTGACGGGTGAAGAAGTGTCCGTGCTGGCCGTCACCGATGGCCTCACGATTCGCCCCCTGTTGCCCGCTCAAGACCATAAGCGGATTGGCGAAGGCGACACGGGCGAGAATACGGGCGGTATGGGTGCCTATGCCCCAGCGCCCCTGGTGACTCCAGCGCTGATGGCTCAAATTCAAACTGAGGTGTTAGAGGCGGCGATCGCTGCCCTGCGCAACCGAGGCATCGACTACCGAGGCATTCTCTACGCCGGGCTGATGATCACGCCTCAAGGGCAGCCAAAGGTGATCGAGTTCAACTGCCGCTTTGGTGATCCCGAAACCCAAGTCGTCCTGCCCCTGCTCAAAACGCCCCTAGAAAAAATCTTGCTCGCCTGCGCCCAACAGCGGCTAGCAGACCTACCCCCCCTAGAATGGCAAACCGGAGCCGCTGCCTGTGTGGTTCTCGCCGCAGGCGGATATCCTGCGGCATACAAAAATGGGCTACCTATTCATGGCATCCCAGAGGCTGAAGCCACAGGCGCACTAGTCTTTCATGCCGGAACCAAGCTTGTGCAGTCTCAGCTCTTTACCGATGGTGGCCGGGTAATCGGAGTAACTGCCGTCGGCGATGGAGTCACAGAGGCGCTAAAAAATACCTATGCGGCTGTAGAGTGCATTGATTTTGAGGGCAGGTACTACCGACGAGATATTGGGCACCGCGTGCTCATGTGAGCGCGCACAACCCCACCTCTCCTGTGAGGACATGCGACAATGAAACAAGCAATCTACTGTGTTTAGTATTCCACTCCATTATTGCCGGGTGAATTTGCGTTGTTAGACCTCCTAAAGCAGATTCGAGACCTCATTCGCCGCTGGTGGTCTGAGTTTACTCTCCAGACCAAACTCATGGCGGCAGCGACCCTCATGGTGTCACTCCTCATGAGCGGGCTGACATTTTGGGCGGTTAACTCCATTCAACAAGACGCGCGGGTGAACGACACCCGCTTTGGCAGCGATTTGGGTCTGCTGTTGGCGGCTAACGTGTCCCCGCTCGTGGGTGAAAATGACCTCACCGAGCTGGCACGGTTCACCAGTCGCTTCTACAGCAGTACCTCCAGCGTCCGCTACATGCTCTATGCCGACGCTGATGGCGAAATTTTCTTTGGCATTCCGTTTTCGCAGTCGGAGGTGCAAAACTCGCTCACCATTCGACGGCGAATGCAGCTGCCCGAAAACTACAACACCAATCTGGATCATCCTCTGGTGCGGCAACATCTGACCCCCGATGGCGAGGTGACAGATGTATTTGTGCCGCTGAACCATAACGGCAAATACCTGGGCGTATTGGCGATTGGGACCAATCCCAACCCCACCGTCGTCACCTCGTCGCACCTCACCCGAGATGTAACGATCGCGGTCTTTGTCTCAATCTGGGTCATGGTAATTTTAGGAGCCGTATTCAACGCGCTGCAAATTACAAAACCCATCAAAGAGCTGCTGCTCGGGGTCAAAAATATTGCCACCGGAAACTTCAAACAGCGGATTGATCTGCCCTTTGGCGGCGAGTTGGGCGAACTCATCCTCAGCTTCAACGAAATGGCAGAGCGTCTAAAACGGTATGAAGAACAAAATATTGAAGAACTAACGGCAGAAAAGGCGAAACTTGAAACCCTGGTTTCCACGATCGCCGATGGCGCAGTCCTGCTAGACACCAATATGAATGTGGTTTTGGTGAATCCTACGGCTCGCCATCTGTTTGGCTGGGATCACAATGCAGAGGTAGATGGGCATAATGTGCTGCATTATTTGCCCGATCCAATTCGCACTGCCCTGAACCAGCCGCTGCACGAAATCACCCGTGCCGATGTGTCGCCAGAGACGTTGCGCGATCGCGAAGAATCTGAGTTTTGCATCAACATCCCAGAACCGAACAACCGCACCGTGCGGATTTTGCTGAACACCGTATTAGATCAATCGCGTGAAAACGTTAAGGGTATTGCCATCACCGTGCAAGATATTACCCGAGAAACCGAGCTAAATGAGGCCAAAAGCCAATTCATTAGCAACGTCTCTCACGAGCTGCGCACTCCCCTGTTCAACATCAAATCCTTCATCGAAACGCTGCACGAGTATGGCGAAGACCTGAGCGAAGCCGAGCGCCGCGAGTTTCTCGACACCGCCAACCGCGAAACCGATCGCCTGACGCGTCTGGTCAACGACGTGCTAGACCTATCAAAGCTAGAGTCAAACAAGCGCTATCACTTTGACGGCGTCTACCTTGCCCAGCCGATCGAGCAAACCCTGCGGACGCATCAACTCAACGCCCGCGACAAAGGCATCGAGCTGATTCAAGACATCGATCCTGAGCTGCCAGCGGTATTGGGCAATTACGACCTACTGCTACAGGTGCTCAATAACCTGCTGGGCAACTCGCTAAAGTTTACCCAATCGGGCGGTAAAGTCGCGATCCGCGCCTACGCTCTTAGCCCCCAACCCCATAGCCACCTCCCTCCCACCCAAGTTCGGGTAGAAATATCCGATACAGGAATTGGGATTGACCCCGAAGATCAAGACGCTATTTTCGATCGCTTCTTTCGAGTAGAAAACCGCGTCCACACGCTAGAAGGAACCGGGCTAGGGCTATCCATCGTCCGCAACATTATCGCCAAACACAATAGCCGCATGCATCTGATTAGTGAGGTCGGGGTCGGCACTACTTTCTGGTTTGATTTAGCCATTTTTCAACCAGAGTCGCTCCAGGTGGCAGAAGTAGCCTTGGGTATAGACCCTCAAACCGCAGAACTCCATCCTATTGGTGCAGCCAGCGCAGCGCAGCCAGCCCCACCCAGTGCAGCTGAAGTTAGCACTTTGCCATAGTTGCTGGAGATAAAAGAATACGGATGGAATAATTTCTGATATTTTTAGTGAGCGGGCTGTAATATCACCCTATAGCTTAAACATATAGCAGGCCACAATTCATACCTAAGTTCTCAGGGCAGAATTTTCCCTACATACACTAGCTCCTAGTAGCGTCTAGCGGCACGGGTATCACTCAATGGCTATTATTCAAATTGAAAGACTGCTTTAAAGCTGACAAATTTTCTCGCACGTCACGCTTAAAATAAGCGAACTCATTACAATTCTAGTCGGGTCGCACGGTGAAACTATGACGGTTTGCGAATATAGACCAGGTTTAGAAGGTGTTCCCGCCACTCAATCTAGCATCAGCTATGTGGATGGGCAAAATGGCATCCTGGAATACCGGGGCATTCGAATTGACAAACTAGCGAAACACAGTACGTTTCTAGAAACGTCCTACTTGCTAATTTGGGGTCAATTGCCTACTCAAGACGAGCTAGACGAGTTTGAGCATGAGATCCGCTATCATCGGCGGCTCAAGTATCGAATTCGAGACATGATGAAATGTTTCCCAGAAAGCGGCCACCCGATGGACGCCCTACAAGCCTGTGCAGCCGCATTGGGGCTATTTTACTCTCGCCGTGCCCTAGAAGACCCGGCCTATATTCGAGCCGCCGTGGTGCGGCTGCTAGCCAAAATTCCAACAATGGTAGCGGCATTTCAGCTGATGCGGAAGGGCAATGACCCGGTACAACCTCGCGATGACCTAGATTATTCTGCCAATTTTCTATACATGCTCAACGAGCGTGAACCCGATCCACTGGCCGCGATGATCTTTGATGTGTGCCTCAACCTGCATGCTGAGCACACGATCAATGCTTCAACGTTTTCGGCCATGGTGACCGCCTCTACACTGACAGATCCCTACGCAGTCGTGGCGTCTGCGGTGGGTACGCTGGCAGGGCCGCTGCATGGCGGTGCCAACGAGGAAGTGATTATGATGCTGGAGGAAATTGGTTCGGTTGAAAATGTCGAGCCATATCTAGACAAATGCCTAGAAAAGAAGTCAAAAATTATGGGCTTTGGGCATCGGGTCTATAAAGTGAAAGATCCGCGTGCCACAATTTTGCAGGAGTTAGCAGAAAAGCTATTTGAAAAATTTGGCCGCGATCACTACTATGACATTGCGGTCGAATTAGAGCGGCTGGTAGAAGCAAAGTTGGGTCATAAAGGGATTTATCCCAATGTGGACTTCTATTCGGGTCTGGTTTACAGCAAACTAGGGATTCCGACAGATCTATTTACACCCGTGTTCGCGATCGCCCGTGTAGCAGGCTGGCTAGCTCATTGGAAAGAGCAGCTAGAAGCGAACCGCATCTTCCGACCCACCCAAGTCTACACAGGCATCCACAATGCCCCCTATATCCCGATGGGAGAGCGGCAAACTGCTGACGGCGAACCCGTCGTTCCCGAACTAATAACCAGTAACCCTTAGCCGCTTAGAGTTCTAAAACCGACCAACTCCGCCAATTTGATGGGTCACGCCCCCCTTGTGGTTTCCACTGAGGGCTGCGAATATACTGTACAAGTGACGATTTTCAGGAACTCCAAACCCTTAGACATCTTGATGGCTAAGGGTTTTATTTTGCCTGAATTAAGGTTGTCCCCTCTACATCTATCACTAGCTTAATTATCAATTACTGAGCCGCTGGAGGAACAGTAGGAGGCGGAGAGTTAGGGTTATATTCCCAGGTAATGACGACGGTAGAAATCCCGCCTTTGCCAGGAACTACATTAATAAAATTCACGGTCTGCCCCTCAGCTGTCTTTAATTCATACATTTTCCCACCGCCATAGTCACCAATTGGCTCGAAGGTTAATCCACTGGGCTGATAATTTTCCTGAAGCTTGGTAAACACGCTGTCAGCGCTCATGTCGTTAAACCATTGCATATCGGTAATGCCTGCCAGACGTTCTGCATCCGGTTCTGCTGAGCTATAGAACGCGAGCGGCTGGCGAAACGTCCCAGGGTACGGCGGCAATCCGGTGTTTCCTTCGGTGCCTTGCAAACTGGCCTGGAAATCGGCCTGTGCCGCAGACGGATCAAACTCAGGTGATGGAGAAACGGAGGCAGTTGGAGCAGGAGTCGCAGCAGGAGTTCGTGGCGCGACAGGATTGGGGACGGGGCGCGAACGAGCAATGGGAACAGGCACCGTACTAGCAGCTTTAGTCGGGGGCTTGGGAGCTGCCTTTTTGGCCACGGGAGACGCCGCAGGCTTAGGGGTAGGTGATGCCACCAGGCTAGATAATTGGACGCTCTCTTCTGGTTTCTCTTCCGGCTTCGCTTCTGGGGTAGAGGGCAGCGGGATTGCCAGTATCAGCGCATGCAGCGCCACCGACATTAGCAGCATCGGGCGAAACAGCGATCGCCACCAAGACGAGGATGAGTCGTGCGATCGGCTAGGGAAGCTTTCAAGATTAGACATAAAAAGATAGGGAAGGGCGATCGCACAACAACGTAAGTAAACAACGTAAATAGCCGTCCAAGCACTAATTCAGGGATAGCAGTACGCGATACCCAGGTAAGAGTAAGTGAGGCGTGCTAAGCACGCCTCACTAATCGAGAAGTATTTCTACAAAACCTGGAACATTTCAAGCCATAGAGAACTAGGGCTGAGCTTCGCGTTCCAGCAGTTGCTGGATACTCAACCCCACAGTGCTACCCGTAAAGCGAGTGCCATAGGAGTTGTCATCCATGTGTTGCCGTGCCAACGTGTAGCCTTCACTGGGCAACCGCACATAGCCTGTTTCATCAACCAACTGGGGGTTGCTGAGGTAGAACGACACAAACTGGCGCACTTCAGGGCGCTGAGCCGCCCGCTCGCTCACATAAATAAACAGAGGTCGAGATAGAGGCACATAGGTATTGGTCTCAACGGCTGTCCGACTAGGAGCCACGGGCCCACCGCCCTTTTCACCATCTACAGCCACTGCCTTTAGCCGACTTTGGTTCTCCTCGTAGTAAGCAAACCCAAAGTAGCCCAAAGCATACTGGTCTTGAGAAACGCCCTGTACTAAGACGTTATCGTCTTCGCTAGAGCTAAAGTCAGTACGGCTATCGCCCGATTTCCCGTTAATCGCTTCTGTAAAGTAATCAAAGGTGCCAGAGTCAGTTCCGGGCCCATAAAGCGTAATGGGCTGATTAGGGAAGGTAGAGCGAACCTGGTTCCACCGGGTAATAGTACCTTGAGCAGCTGGCTCCCACAGTTTCTTCAGTTCTGAAACCGTGATGCTGCTGAGCCAAGTGTTACGGCGGTTGACCACAACGGTCAAGGCATCGTAAGCAACGGGCAGCTCAACATAATTGATCCCGGCTGCTTTGCATTTGTCGATTTCTGTCTGCTTGATTGGCCGAGATGCGTTTGAAATATCGGTTTCTCCGGCACAAAACTTGCTAAACCCACCGCCTGTTCCAGAAATACCAACGGTGACGTTAACGCCAGAATTGCTCTTACCGAATTCTTCTGCCATGGCTTCGGTGATGGGATACACCGTGCTAGAGCCGTCAACCTTGATTTCGCGAGGCGTTTGAGACATGACGGCTGTGACCGATACGCCGACTGTGGTTACAGCAGCAGCGATCGCCCCCATAGCCTTAACGAAGCGACTCAACTTAACTTCATGTACCACCATACAATCCGCTCCAAAGCGTTAAGAGAACACGGCTTTATCCCTTGTAAACATAGCGGGTCAGGTTTAAGGATTGATAATCTTAAGACAGGAAAAACGTTAAGGGAGTGTAATGCTTCGGTTAACGTAATTGTGAATCGCCACTGAGCCACCCCAAACCTAACAGGGAGCTGAGTGTGTCTAAAGATACTCACTAGGTAAGTAGAAAAACAGTTTAGATCAACTGATCAACGGGGTTAATCTGCTCCCAGAACATGCGGTTAAAAACCAAAAATCAGCCTATTTCCATCATTTTCCTACCAAAGCTTCACTAGATTTACCTATGTTGCGATCGCGTTCATCAGTATATTTTCGGTGATCGATATATAAAGTAATGACTTAAAAACAAAACCGTAGAACATTCCCGGCCAGAGTTGTTTGAGCCTGTTAATCATTTTTACCGCTTGGGTACTCTATGGTCAGTCCTCTCATATCTCAGGCATAAAATATTGCTCTATTTTCTCAGATTTCCTTCAAGCTCTACGCCAAAAAACCGAATTTGAAGCTAACATTTTTATCAGAAGAATTGGCAAATAAATGCTAGTTACCCGTTCTATGAATCGTACTTTTAGGTAGCCTAGACACACTTAAGTATCGACAAATTTTATACAGCTCCCAAGTTTTAAGACCACAGCATTAGAAGCATAGAAGCTAAGTCAACAGCAGCCATCTTGTAGTGTTTCGACTTACAAATAGCTGCAAGACTAGACTTTTGTGCGTTTAGGCACTTAATCTTGCGTTACCTTCAAAGCATCGCTCGAACCATTGATCAACTAAACCAAGTCCACGTTGAGAACTGTAGTTTTAGCCCTCACCCCCAGCCCCTCTCCCAAAGGGCGAGGGGATCCGGAGAAGCTTTCAAAGTCCCTCTCCTCAGGGAGAGAGCTTAAAGCCTTCGGCATACATGAAAAGGGTGCGGGAAAACTCTGGGTTTCAAGTTAGACGAGGTTTATATAGAAAATATCACTCTAGAAAACAATTTTTTATTTTTTATTAGGCTTGCGTCGCCTACACTTAATTCTCAACTAGGAGCTATTCAAACATGGCATTGATCAACGGCAATCGCAAGAAAAACAAGCTCAGAGGCAGCAAAAAGAAGGACGTCTTAGTTGGATTAGGCGGCAACGATATATTGCTGGGTCTAGGGGGAATAGATCTGCTAAACGGCGGTGAGGGCGCAGACTTGCTAAATGGGGGCAGCGGCAGAGATACCATGATTGGCGGTCGAGGTAACGATACATACGTAGTCGATAGTGCTAGGGATGTAGTGACTGAACTTGGTGGGCAGGGTATCGATACCGTGCGGGCATCTGTCAGTTTTACGCTAGGCAATAACCTAGAAAACTTGACGCTGACAGGGAGCAGCGCCATCAATGCAACTGGCAATGCCCTTGACAACCTGTTAGTAGGCAACACAGGCAACAACACCCTGACTGGCGGAGACGGCAACGACAGCCTCAGCGGGCTAGATGGCAACGACACGCTTCAGGGTGATGGTGGAGCCGATTTGCTCCAGGGAGGTGCTGGGAACGACAGCTTAGATGGGGGCACTGGCAACGACACGATGTCCGGAGGGGCAGGCGACGATGCCTATACCGTAGACAGCAGTAGTGATGTGGTTGTTGAAAATGCCAGTGAAGGTCTCGACACCGTAACCACTACAGCGTCTTACACCTTGGGGAATCAGCTCGAAGTTCTCATTTTGGGTGGTACGAGTGCAATCAACGGCACGGGTAACGACAGCAACAACACCCTCATCGGCAATGACGGCAACAACACTCTCAGCGGCGGCGCAGGCGACGACACCCTAGTCGGCAATGGGGGTAACGATAGTCTCAACGGCGGAGACGGCAACGATGTCATGGATGGCGGCGCTGGCAATGACACCATGACGGGTGGGGCTGGCAACGATACCTATGTCGTAGACGCAGCCTTAGACAGCATCATCGAAGCCGTTGACGGTGGCATTGACACCGTTAATGCCAATATTTCTTACACATTAAGCGGCAACTTAGAAAATTTAGTGCTGATTGGGGGTGCCAACCTCAAGGGTACAGGAAACAGTAGCAGTAACAGCATTACAGGCAACAGCGGCAACAATGAATTAGACGCTGGCGCTGGTAGTGACTACATTGACGGCGGCATTGGTCGAGATACGATGAACGGCGGCGGCGGCAACGACACGTTTGTTGTCGACAACTTAGGCGATGTCGTAGTAGAGAATTTTAACGATGGTACGGACACCGTTTTCTCCACATTAATTAGCTATACACTGGCCGCCAATGTAGAAAATCTCACCCTGATCGGGACTAGCAACAGCGGCGGCACCGGGAACGTTCTCGACAACACAATTGTGGGTAACGATGGCAATAATACGCTGTCTGGGGGAGCAGGTAACGATGTCATCGTGGGCGGTGCAGGAAATGACAGCTTAGCAGGCGGCACCGGGGTAGATACGCTGGTGGGCGGCACGGGCAATGATACCTATGTGCTTGACGATGTCGCAGATGTGATTGCAGAAGATGGCATTGGCGATATTGACTCAGTTGTGTCTAACGCTAGCTATACGCTGGGTAACAATCTAGAGAATTTAACGTTAGGCGGTACGGCAGATTTAAATGGATCTGGTAACACGTTAAGCAACAGCATCACGGGGAATAGTGGCAATAACATTTTAGATGGGGGTAGCGGGATAGACACCCTCAGCGGCGGTGCCGGTAATGACACCTATCTAATTGACGACAGCTCTGATCTGATCATTGAGCAGCTCAATGCAGGAGTAGACGAGGCGATCGCGTCCGCTTCCATTAACCTAGCTCTCAACGGCAATAACGTTGAAAACTTGACCCTAACTGGCACAAACAGCATTAACGGCACGGGCAACGCCCTAGCCAATATCATTACAGGCAATAGCGGCAACAATACGCTCAACGGCGGTGCTGGCAATGACACGCTGAATGGTGGGGCGGGTGCCGACAACCTGATTGGCGGCAGCGGCGATGACAGCTACCTGTTCGACAACGTGAATGACACGGCAGTTGAAGCCTTTAGTGAGGGCACAGATACGGTTGCAGTCATCACTACAGCCACCAGTGGCACCTTCACTATCGGCGCGAACGTTGAAACGTTGATCTTGACTGGCACCGCCAATATTAACGGTACTGGCAATGAGATTAATAACAGTATCACGGGCAACAGTGGCAATAATATTCTGAATGCAGGCGATGGTAACGATACGCTCAAGGGTGGATTGGGTAACGACACGCTGAACGGCGGTGCCGGCAATGACCTGCTGGAGGGTGAAATCGGCAATGACGTCATGGCTGGTGGTACAGGTGATGATACATATACGGTAGGGGCAGGAGACACGATTGTTGAAAACCTGAATGAAGGTATCGACACAGTGCTTTCCAGTACTACGTTTACGCTAACTCCCAATTTTGAGAATTTGACCCTGCTATCAGGAGCGGGAGATATTAACGGCACGGGCAACGAGACTGCCAACACCATTATTGGCAATGAAGGCAATAATTCGCTCAACGGCGGACTGGGTAACGATACGCTGCAAGGTGGCACGGGCAATGATACCTATACGGTTGATACTGCCAGTGATGTCATTGTCGAGAACGCAAACGAAGGTACGGATCTGGTCAATTCTAGTGCGGCTGACTACACGCTAGGGGCTAATCTGGAAAACCTGGTTTTAGCTGTTGGTGGGATTAATGGCACGGGCAACATTCTCAACAATACGATTACAGGAAATGCTGGTAACAACACGCTGGCTGGCGCGGCGGGTGATGACACCTTGGATGCGGGGGGTGGTAACGATCGCCTCGACGGGGGCATTGGAGTCGATGTGCTCCTGGGCGGCGCAGGGAACGACACCTACGTTCTCACCGACACTGCCGATAGCATCACAGACACCAGCGGCATTGACACGATTGAAGCCAGCGTCAACTTCACGTTGGATTTACCTGCCTACATCGCCATTGAGAACCTAACGCTCACGGGCAGCGCGGCATCGGGGACGGGGAGCGCGATCGCCAATATCATTACAGGCAACGCGATCGCCAACCTGCTAGATGGCGGATTGGGAGCTGATACCCTGATTGGCGGTGACGGCAACGACACCTACCGGATCGACAACCTTGGGGATGTTGTGACCGAAACTAGTGTCACTGGTGGCACCGACACCGTGCTGTCCAGCATCACCACAACGCTGGGAGCCAATGTTGAAAACCTGACTCTAGAGGGCATCGCCAATCTCAACGGCACGGGCAATGAACTGAACAACATCATTACCGGGAATACGGGCAATAATACCCTGCTTGGTTTAGGTGGTAACGATATTTTAGATGGGGGTGACGGAGCCGACTCCTTAACAGGTGGAACGGGCATTGACACGCTACGAGGAGGTAACGGCGACGATACTTATGTCGTTGAGGATAGCACTGATGTGATTACCGAAAGCAGTGGCACGGGCGGCACCGACACGGTGCAGGCTAGCGTCAACTACGTCCTCTCAGCCAATTTAGAAACGCTGCTGTTAACGGGTATGGCAGTCAGCGGTACGGGTAATGCCACTGCCAACACCATAACTGGCAATGCCGCTGACAACACCCTGTTTGGCTTAGCGGGCAATGATCTGCTGGACGGGCAAGATGGCGCAGACTTACTGAATGGCGGCACTGGCGCAGATACACTGATCGGCGGCAACGGTAACGATACTTTTGTCGTAGACGATGCCGGAGATGTGATCACCGAGTCCAGCGTCGCAGGCGGTCTCGACCTGGTCGAATCTGGCGTCGATTTTGATCTCAGCCTGGTCGGACGCGAAAACCTAGAAAACCTAACGCTAACCGGGACAGCCATCGTCGGCACCGGGAATGCGATCGCCAACACAATTGTGGGCAACAGCAGTGATAATGTGCTGGCTGGTGGCGGCGGTGGCGATCGCCTGGAAGGGGGAAGTGGCAGCGATCGGCTCGATGGCGGTAGCGGCAACGACACCATGCTGGGCGGCATCGGTAACGATACCTACGTGGTGGCAGAGGGTGGAGATGTAATCACCGAAGCCATCGGTGCTGGCATCGACTTGGTAGAGTCCAACATCAGCTATACTCTTGGCGACAATCTCGAACGCCTGACTCTGCTAGGAACAGCCGCTAACGGTACGGGCAATGCGCTCGATAACACCATCTTAGGCAACGCTGCCGCCAACGTTCTGAGCGGCGACAGCGGCAACGATATCCTAGATGGAGCCGCAGGGGCAGATCGACTCGACGGTGGTGCCGGTAGCGATACGATGACGGGCGGCGATGGTAACGATACCTTTGTAGTCGATCAAAGCGGCGATATCGTGATTGAAAATAGCCTAACGGGGGGCATCGATAGCGTTGAATCGGCGATCAGTTTTACGCTCGCTAACAATGTCGAAAACCTCACCCTGACAGGCACAGCCCTGAGCGGTACGGGTAATGACCTTGACAACACCATCAGCGGCAACGGCAGCGACAATACCCTGTTTGGCTTGGCGGGTGCCGACACTTTAGACGGCGGCGCAGGCAACGATCGGCTAGATGGTGGTACGGGCGCTGACCAGATGACGGGCGGCAACGGGAATGACACCTACGTCGTTGACAGCCTAGCCGATGGCGTGATTGAAGTCAGCGTGACTGGCGGCACCGATACCATTGAAGCCAGCCTGAGTTATACCCTCAACGCTCCAGCCCTAACGCTGGTCGAGAACCTGATTCTGACAGGCACAGCGCTCAACGGCACAGGTAACGACCTAGCCAACGTGATCACAGGGAATGTCCTAGCCAACATTTTGAGCGGCGGGTTAGGAAATGACACGCTGATTGGCGGCGAGGGTGACGACAGCCTGATTGGAAACGAGGACAGCGACACCCTAATCGGCGGCAACGGGAATGACACCTATGTCGTCAATAGCCTCAGCGATACAGTCGTCGAAACAGCGGGAGCCGGACTCGACACCATTCAAGCCAGCATTGATTTTGACCTGAGCCTGCCAGCTAACAGCAATATCGAAACCCTAATTTTGACCGGAACTGCTCTCGTCGGCATCGGTAACGCTCTAGACAACACCATCATCGGCAATATCGGCAACAACATCCTGCGCGGCTTAGACGGCAACGATGTGCTGAACGGCGGCGATGGGGACGATCGCCTTGACGGCGGCAACGGCAGCGACACCATGACAGGCGGGGCGGGCAACGATACCTATGTGGTCAACAGCAGCGGCGATGTGGTCAGCGAAGCCAACCCGCTCGATGGCACCGACACCGCAGAATCGAGTGCGATCGACTTCACGCTAGGCGACAACATTGAAAATCTGCTCCTGATTGCTGAAGCAGGCGACATCAGCGGCAGCGGCAATGCCACTGCCAACACCATCACTGGGAATGAAGGCAACAATGCCATTGATGGTAAAGCTGGTAACGACACCTTAATCGGCGGAGTAGGTATCGACACCATGCTAGGTGGCGCGGGTGACGACACCTTCTTTGTCGATAATTCAAGTGATATGGCGATCGATAACCCCGGCGCTGGCATCGATACAGTGCTCACCTCAGCCTCTTACACGCTGATTGCCGATAGCGAGATTGAATTCTTGGTACTCCAACCAGGGGCAGGCGACATCAACGGCATTGGCAATGTTTTCAATAACGACATTACAGGCAACGAAGGCAACAATTTACTAGACGGGGGCGAGGGCGCAGACACACTAGAGGGCGGCGTTGGCAATGACACCTATGTCATCGACAATGCTGGTGATGTAGTGCAGGAAACGGTAACCGTCGGCGGTGGCATCGACACCATTCGCTCCACTATTTCCTTCGACCTGAGTACAAGCAACGGCATCAACGTTGAAAACCTGGTGCTGCTAGAAGCCGATACCGCGCTGACGGCGATCGGCAACACATTGCGCAACTCCATTGTGGGCAACAGCCAGAATAACTTGATCGACGGCGGCACGGGCGACGACACCATGAGCGGGGGCAGTGGCGACGATACCTACGTGGTAGATAATGTCAGCGACTCCATCTTAGAAACGGCTGGCGGCGGCATCGACACCGTTCGCAGCAGCGTCACCTTAACCTTGGTTGCAGAACTAGAAAACCTGGTTTTACAACTGGGTGCAGGGACCATTAACGGCAGCGGTAATAGTGCGGCCAACGTGATCACAGGCAATGACAGCACCAACATCCTCAGCGGTTTGGGTGGCGATGATGTCTTAGATGGCGGGCTGGGCGCAGACCAGCTAAACGGCGGGACGGGGAATGATACCTACGTGGTAGACAATGCGGGCGATGTCGTCAACGAAACCGCTGACCCCGCCGACATTGATCTAATTCAGGCTAGCGTCAGCTATACCCTGGGTAGCAATCAAGAAAACTTGACCCTCACGGGTGCCGCCAACATCAACGGCACAGGCAATAGTCTTAACAACGCCATCCTCGGCAACGACGGCAATAATAGTCTGGATGGTAAAAGTGGCACAGACACGATGACCGGAGGACTGGGGAATGATACCTACGGGGTAGACAACGTTGCAGACACCGTTGTGGAAACCCTCAATCAGGGCATAGATGAGGTGATCTCTACGGTCACTTATACCCTCAGCGACCACCTCGAAAATCTAACGCTGACGGGAGCATCAGGGACTGAAAACCTCAATGCTACAGGCAACGATATCAGCAATACTATTACGGGCAATGCTGGCAATAACACGTTGCTGGGGCTAGGTGGCAATGACTTCCTGATTGGCGGCGGTGGCAATGACCTTTTAGATGGCGGCATCGGCGACGACACGATGCAGGGTGGCCTTGGTAACGACACCTACATCGTCAGCAGCAGTGGTGAATCTGTAATTGTTTCTGAAAGCCTCAATGCGGGCATCGATTTAGTCATCGCCTCTGAGAGCTTTACTTTAGGTGCCAATTTAGAAAATCTCACCCTAACAGGCTTAACCGCATTAGAAGCGTTAGACGGTACGGGTAATGGCCTCGACAATACCATCATCGGCAACAGCGGCAACAACCTACTTGATGGCATCACTGGCACAGACTTACTGATTGGCGGGGCTGGAGACGATACCTATGTGGTGGATGGCCCTGAAGACCAGATTGTGGAAAATGCGGGCGGCGGGACTGACACGGTAAGGGCAGCCGGGAACTTTACCCTAAGTGGCAACCTGGAGAAACTAGTCTTAACTGGCACGCTTAACGCGAATGCTACTGGCAATGGCGAGGCTAACCAAATCGAGGGCAACGATGGTGATAACCGATTGGATGGGCAGCAAGGGGCTGACACGCTGACGGGTGGCAGAGGAAACGATACCTACTATGTAGACAATATCGGTGATGTGGTGCTGGAGATAGAAGATGCGCTGGGTGGAGTGGATACGGTTGTATCAACAATTGACTTTACCCTGACTGATCCCCTGCGGCTTAACATTGAAAACCTGATGCTAGATGGGGCAGCGAACCTCACTGGGATAGGTAATGCCAAAAGCAATGTGATCACAGGCAATAGCGGCAAAAACATCCTGGATGGCTTGGATGGCAACGATACGATTGACGGCGGGGGTGAAGATGACACGCTGCTGGGCAAAGCTGGCAATGATGTGCTGCTGGGCGATTTGGGCAATGACACCCTAGATGGGGGAATTGGTAACGACACTCTGACTGGGGGAGTAGGAATCGATACGTATGTTTACAACACAGGCGCAGCCTTTGCTACTATCTCACCGGGGTTGGATACGATCACCGATTTTGCCGCAGGAGCCGACAAGATTTTGCTCGATCGCACGACTTTCTCGTTTTTGGGAGGTTCAGGTTCCTCGTTTACAGCGGGCAAATTTGCCTCAGTTGCTAACGATGCTGGAGTGGTAGGCAGTTCTGCTGCCATCGTGTTTAGCATTGGTTCGGGCAGTTTGTTCTACAAATCTAGCGCGGCAGATGCAGGCACCAAGTTTATTAGTTTCTTGAATGCACCGATTGTTGCAGACACTGATTTTATCCTTCAAGATTAGACCGATACTCAGGAATGACGTTGGCGCGATTGCCCTACCTCCCTCTACGTCTATTCCACTGGGATCAGCATCACAAGATTGGTTCGTCTAGTGATCTAGTATGGAGTCACGCGCTTGGAATTAACCTCTCCTGTTCTAGCGTGATCTGCCCATACGCGATCGCCTCCCCTATCCTGAATTCATCATCTCCATGGCTCAATCCCTTCCCACGGCTCCAGCCCAAGCGCGACAAACTCGTCAGCAGTTTGCCAATCCAGAAGATTATCTGTCCTATGAATTGGGCAAGGCAGTACAAGAACTGCCGCCCCTCTATACCCGGATTTTAGCTGGAACGCTTTCAGCTCTGGTATTTGGGGCGATCGCCTGGGCCTATTTCAGCCAGGTCGATGAAGTCGCTGTGGCCAATGGGGAACTGGTGCCAGCTCAGCAGGTGCGTCCCGTACAAGCCTTGCAGGGTGGCACCATCAGCAAAATTTTAGTTAAAGAGGGCGATCGCGTTGAGCAAGGCGATGTGCTGATTCAGCAAGATGCCAGCTTGCCCAAAATCACCATGGAGCGCCTGGAACAGTCGGCCAAACTGATCCGCCAAGACATTGCCCGGTTAGAAGCCGAACGTACCGGAAAAACCAACACTGGAACGGCTCTGCAAGATGAACTCCTAGCCGCTCGGCTCAGCGAGTTTGATAACCGTCAAGCAGCGGCTGGCTCAGAAGCCAATCGACAGGCATCGGCGATCGCTGAAGCCCGTGCCCGCTTGGTTCGGCTCCAAGAAAATTTGGTCAATGCCCGCGCCACCCGCGCCACCGCCCAAGAGCGAGAGCGCAGCCTTCGCACCTTGGTTGAACCCGGCAATGGAGCCGTCCCCCGATTCGACTATTTAGAAGCCAAAGATCGGCTCACCCAAGCGCAAGATCAAATTGGATCGCTCGCGCAAGACATCCTCGGACAGCAGCAAATTATTCGGCAAGCAGAAGCTGCCTATCAGGGCGCACAACAGGCCACTGCTCGCCTCAGCTCTGAACGACAAAGCGATATTTTGGGGCAGCTGAACCAGCGCCGCCAAGACCTGACCACGTTGGAAGGACAATTGGCACAGGCTAGCCAACAACAAGATCAAGAAGTAATCCGGGCCCCGGTCACAGGAACGATCTACAACGTTCAGGCTACTCTAGCTGAGGGCACCGTTCAACCTGGAGAAGAACTGCTGTCGATTTTGCCAGAAGGCGATGGTCTAGTCCTAAACGTAAAAATCGTCAACCGCGATATTGGGTTCATCGTGCCGGGGATGCGCGCCAAGGTGAAGCTAGCCACCTTTCCGTACCAAGAATTTGGCATCATCCCTGGTGAAGTGATGCAAATTAGCCCCAACGCCACCCTAGATCGAGAACTAGGATTGGTGTTTCCTGCGACTGTCAAGCTTAGCCGTACGGTGGTTCCCGTCTATGGGCAAGACGTAAAGTTAGTGCCGGGGATGGCAGCCAGCGCCGAAGTGGTGACCCGTCAACGGTCTATCCTCACCTTCTTGGTCGAGCCAATCACGCGACGGTTTGACGAAGCATTCCAAACCCGGTAATCAGACGGCGATCGCTCTCAATTTACTGACAGATGCGTTTGACTCTGCCATTGACCTCGATCAATGACTCCCACTATCTGTAGCGCCTGATCAAAGACGGTGAGGTTGGCGACATAGCCCGGACTGAGGTAGCCCAAATGGTCATCCACTGCGATCGCCCTAGCCGGGTAACTCGATGCCATTCTCAACGCCTCAGCCAAGGGAATTTCTAGCTGTTGGACGCAGTTGGCAACCGCTTCGATCAGCGTCAGGGCCGAGCCGCCCAGCGTGCCGTCGGCAGAGACACATTTGCCGTCTCGGTAAAACACTTGTTGCCCACCAATCCAAAATGAGTCTATGTGGGTACCTGCTGGAGGGGTGGCGTCGGTCACCAACACCAGCCGTTCGCGCTTGATTTGGCGGGCTAGCTCAATTGAGTTGAAGTGAACATGATGGCCATCGGCAATGATCCCCGCATAGACCTCGTTGCGGGCAAACACAGCTCCGACTAGGCCAGGGCTGCGACCCAACCAGGGCGACATGGCATTGAACAAATGCGTTGCCATGCTAACGCCCGCATCGAACCCAGCGATCGCCTGTTCGTAGGTGGCGTCGCTGTGCCCAGCAGCAACGCAGATCCCAGCCGCGACTAGCCGCCGAATATCGGCTGGTTCTACCATTTCTGGAGCCAGGGTCAACAGTTTGACTGTTTCTCGCCCCGCTTGCACAAGCTGGTCTAGCATGGTGCAATCGAGCGGGCGGATGTAGGCGGCATCATGGATGCCTTTGCGCTTCTCGTTGAGATATGGCCCTTCTAGATGTAGCCCCAAAATGTTGTGGGGACTGTGCCGACGATACTGACTCACCACCTGCATCGCAGTGAGCATGTCGGCATCAGATGTGGTGATTAGCGTGGGCAGATAGCTCGTGGTGCCACTCTTGAGGTTTGTCTGATGCATGGTATCGAGGGTGGCAGGTGTGATGCTGTCGTTGAACATCACGCCGCCGCAGCCGTTGAGTTGTAGGTCAATTAAGCCGGGTGTCGCGTGGTGGCCGTCCAAGTTCAAAGTGGGTAGATCAGGGTCGAGGTGAGCCGTGGGGATCAGGTCGAAAATGCGATCGCCTTCAATCAGCAGGGCAT
>Ga0209181_10005213_pt1 | contig 18794 bp, 11 predicted proteins | sample MAT05_FD_187208 | JGI IMG/M metagenome (GOLD analysis project Ga0209181, IMG submission 187208) | Freshwater microbial communities from Lake Fryxell liftoff mats and glacier meltwater in Antarctica - MAT-05 (SPAdes) (version 2) | ecosystem: Environmental > Aquatic > Freshwater > Ice > Liftoff...
AAGAAGGCCGCGCCCGCCAAGAAGGCCGCGCCCGCCAAGAAGGCCGCGCCCGCCAAGAAGGCCGCGCCCGCCAAGAAGGCCGCGCCCGCCAAGAAGGCCGCGCCCGCCAAGAAGGCTGCGCCCGCCAAGAAGGCCGCGCCCGCCAAGAAGATGGCGAAGAAGAAGTGAGCCGCTGGCCGAGCGCCTGCGGCTCGGCGTGATCACTCCCTCAGCTCGAGTCGAGTCGGCGCTGCTCTCACGAGCGGCGCCGTCGTCGTTTCGGGCCGTGCGTCGAGAGGAAGCCTGCGCCGCCGCTTGCGAAGCGCGGGCGCCGGGGACTAACCTCGCGACGGAGGAAGGGAAAATGCTCGATCGCACGCGTCACCTGCGCCTTGCGCTGGTCCTCATCGCCGGAGTCTCTGCCGGTCTGTTCCCCGTGTTGGGGTCCCTGTGCAAGGCACTGGGTCCCAACGTCGCGTGGGCCGACGACGACGACGACGGCGACGACAGCGCCGACGACGATAGCGGCGATGACGACGACAGCTCCGCCGGCGACGAGGAGGAGGTCGACGAAGACCAGCCTGCCGTGACTGCCGGCGGTCTGTTCACGATCAAGACCTACCCCCAAGGTGAGATCCAGCGCCCGCTGACGCTGACCGAGGGCATCACCGAGCTGAAGCTCGGCCTCGGCTTCGACATCAGCAACGCGAAGGCGTTCGAGTCGGGGGGCGTGGCCGCCGACGGCCGCTACGGCCTCAAGGACAACGTCGAGCTCCGCGCTGGATTCTCGATCATCAAGGCTGGCGGCAAGGACGGTCCCGCCATCTGGAATGTCAACGCCGCGTTCGAAGGCTCGATCGTCTACGATCTCGTCGACTTCCGCGCCGGACTGTCGGTCTTGGGCGGTGGCGGGGCCGACCCCAAGGTCTACCTGCCGATCGGCATCCCGTTCCGCTACGCGCCCAAGGAGCAGGTCGCGGTCACCGCGTTCGAGACGCTGTTCTCCATCGACTTCGACGGCAAGCCCGACGCGACGCCCAACGTCGGCATCGTGGTGCAGCCGGCGCCCATCGTCGCGCTCATCCTGAAGGCGAGCCTGATCATCCCCGACTTCGACTTCCGCGCCGCCAACGTCGTCGTGCCGGCCAGCGCGGCGGTGCAGCTGTCGCCCACCAACCGCATCGACGCCGGCATGGAATTTCGCTTCGGCAACCTCAAGCTGCCGGAGGGCACCGACCTCGACGGCGATGGCATGCCCGACAAGTTCTACGACGATCGCTTCCTGCTCTTTTTCGCCCGCTACCGACTCTGACGTAGGAGGCAATCCGCCCCGTGCGCGTCTGTCCGCGCTGCCATACGCGCTTCCCCACCGGGGAGCGGTTCTGCTTGAACGACTCGTCCATGCTGGTCGAGGAGCAGGATCTCGCTCGGCTGGGCAGCGCGGTCGGCAACTACCGGCTCGACAAGATCCTCGGCCGCGGCGGGATGGGCACCGTCTACAGCGGCGAGCACGTCTACATCAAGAAGCTGGTGGCGGTGAAGATCCTGCATCCGCAGTTCGCGCGGTTCCAGGACGCGGTCAACCGCTTCTTGCGCGAGGCGCGGGCGGCGTCGTCGATCAACCACCCGAACATCGTCGACGTCACCGACTTCGGCGTGCTGCCCGACGGGCTGGTGTACTTCGTCATGGAGTACCTCGAGGGCAAGAGCCTCGAGGATCTCATCGAGCGCGAGGGCGCGCTCGAGCTGCACCGCGGGCTCAACATCGTCAACCAGATGTCGTACGCGCTCGAGGCGGCGCACCAGCTCGGCGTGATCCACCGCGACCTCAAGCCCGACAACGTCATGCTGCTCGAGCGACCGGGTCGGCGCGACATCGTGCGCATGGCGACGGGCGCGGCGTCGAACGGCTACGTCACCGAGCGCGAGCGCAGCTACGACTTCGTGAAGATCCTCGACTTCGGCATCGCGAAGATCCTCGCGCCCGACGAGCTCGGCGTCGACACGCTGCAAGGCGCGGTGTTCGGCACGCCCGAGTACATGTCGCCCGAGGCGGCGCGCGGCGACGACGTCGACCTGCGCACCGACATCTACGCGGTCGGCGTGATGCTGTTCGACATGCTGTGCGGCCGCCCGCCCTTCGAGGCCGACGCTGGCAACGAGGTGCTGCACAAGCACATCCACGCGGCGGTGCCGTCGCCGCGCGAGTTCGCGCCGCACCGCGAGATCACCGAGGGTGCCGAGCGCCTGATCTTGAAGTGCATGGCGAAAGATCCCGACCGCCGCTACCAGACCATGGCGGAGCTGCGCTCGGATCTGCAGAACGCGTACGGCACCATCTCGTACCGGCGCAACCTGCCCACCGACGGCGGGCCGCGCGGGCCCGATGCCCGCAAGAAGCGCCTGACCGAAGAGATCGACGACTGGTTGCAGAACGACCAGTCGAGCATGTCCGTCGAGGAGGCCCGCGTGATCGCCCTCGTCGACAGCGCCGACCGCGCCTTCAATCCGCCGCCGCTGTCGCCCGGGGATGCCGCCCGCCTCGCCAAGGCGCTCGACGACGCGCTCGACGACGACTGAAGCGCAGCGAGGAGGCTCGCGAGCCTCCCACGAGGCGGGCTTTGGGGTCAGCTGCGGATGCAGACGCCGTGGGCGCCGTTGCAGGTCTCGCCGGTCGGGCAGTCGAGCGAGCCGTCACATGGCATGCCAGCGCAGGTCGCGCTGTTGTCGAAGCAGTGGCCGGTGGCGTCGTTGCAGCCCCAGCCGGTCGGGCAGTCGAGCGAGCCGTCGCACGCGATGCTGTAGCAGGCGTCCTTGGCGACCGCCCCGGTGCAGGCGTCGCCGATCTGCGCGTCCTCGGGCGCGCTGCCGACGATGGTCGGCACCGTGCCAAGGCCGGGGATGGTCACGCACTGGTAGGCCGGGCGGTGATCGAGCACCCAGGTCTGCAGATCGTCGAGCCAGCCGCTGCAGCCGCGCGCGGCACCGCGCTGGAACGCCGTGACGCAGGTCGCGCGATCGACGCTCGCGCACGCCGCGACGTCGGTGGCGATCTGCTGGCAGATGGCCTCGAACTGGAACGTCACCACCGCGGCGTCGGGGCCGGTGTCGTCGTCGCCGCTGTCGTCGTCGTCGGCGCCGGGGCTGCCGCACGCGGCGGCGAGAAGAAAGAGGAGGGAACCGAACGAGAGGCTGAGGCTGCTGATACGCATGCCCCGGGATGCAGGTCGGCGCCGCTGGTCGCAGGGTTTTTACGGGTCGTCGATCGAAAGTGTGCAACGCAGCGAATGGTCGAGGTTGTCGCCGACCAGACCCATCACCGAGTCGAGGTCGTCGCCAGCGAGGCCAAGGGCGTCGCCGACGCCGCGCCGGGTCCGCTTGAGGACGCGCTCGCGGGTGCGCGCGACCCAGCGCGCCACCGTCGCGCGATGCGCGCGGTACAGCGCAGCGAGATCGTCGATGGTGAGGCCGAGCAGGTACTGCTGGCGGAGCAGGTTGCGCTCGCGCGGCGTCAGCGACGCCAGCGCGGCGGTGAACGCGGTGCGAAAGGCCGCGCGGTAGCGGGCGTCGACGAACGCGAGCGCGGGATCGTCGGCCAGCGCGCAGGTCGCGAGGTCACCGTCGGAGATCTGGACCTCGCGCCGCCGTTGCCGCAGGAGCTGCAGCGCCTCGCGCACCGCGACCACACGCAGCCATCCGCGCAGATCGCCGCGTCCGGCGTACTCGGTGATCTTGGCCTTGCCACCGGCGGCCGCGACCAGCACGCGCTCGCGCAGCGCTTGCCGGACGTCCTCGACCAGCGCGCTGCCGCCGTCGAGGTGGGCGATCGCGGCGCCGAGATCGCGCAGGCAGCGGGTGTCGAACGCGCGCAGCGCCGCGGCATCGCCGGCCGCGATGCCGGCGGCCAGGTACAGATCGGTGACGCACAGCGCGCGCAGCGACTCGTCGAGCGGCGGGCCGGCCGGCACCCGCGCGGCGAGGAACGGCAGGAAGTCGACGTCGGCGACCGCGACGCCGGGCCAGGCCGCGCGCGACGCCGCGAGCAGGTCGGCGAGCAGCGCGTCGAGGCTGGCCGCGACCGGCGCCGGCCAGCCCGCGAGGTGGGGCGCGAAGCTGGCGGACAACGACACGGCTGGGCTAGCGTATCGCGGTGTGTCCCAGCGAGGAAGCCGTTGCTGCCTTCCTGGCCGGCGCGTTGCCTCGCGACGAGCGCGCACGGTTCGAGCTCCACGTCGACACCTGCGGCGCGTGCCAGGCGCTGATCGGCGCGCTCGCCAAGGCGGCGCCGCGCGACGGCGCGATCGATCCGGCGACCTCACTCGGCGGATCGTGGACCAGCGACGGCCCCGACGATGACGCGATCGAGTGGCGGCCCGGTCGCGAGGTCGGGCGCCACGTGGTGCTGGCGCGGATCGGCGCTGGCGGCATGGGCGTGGTGTACAGCGCGTACGACCCGGTGCTCGATCGCCGGGTCGCGCTCAAGGTGCTGCGCGACGCCGGCGCGCGCGACCGCCTGCATGACGAGGCGCGGATCGCGGCACGCCTCAGCCATCCCAACGTCGTCGCGGTCCACGACGTCGTCGAGGCCGGCGACGCGGTGTGCGTGGCGATGGAGCACGTCGACGGTGTCACGCTGCGCGCGTGGCTGCGCGACGACCGCACGCCGGCCGCGATCGTCGAGGTGTTCGCCCAGGCCGGGCGCGGGCTGGCCGCCGCCCACGACGCCGGGCTGGTCCACCGCGACTTCAAGCCGAGCAACGTGATGATCGATCGCAGCGGCCGCGCCCGCGTGCTCGACTTCGGCCTGGCCCGCGAGGCCAGCGGCGGCGGCAACGGCGAGATTGCGGGTACGCCGGCGTACATGGCGCCCGAGCAGCGGCGCGGTGACGCGGTCGACGCGCGCGCCGATCAGTACGCCTTCGCGGTGTCGCTGCGCGAGGCGCTCGCCACCGCCGCGGTGTCGGATCGGATCACCCGCGCGCTACGGCGCGCGACCGACGCCGATCCGGCGGCGCGGTTCCCGTCGATGGCGTCGCTGCTCGCCGAGCTGGCGCCGCCGCGCCGTCGCGGGCGGCGCTGGATCGCGGCCGGGTTCGTCGCCGGCGGCGCGATCGCCGCGGTCGCCGTGCTGGCGCTGCGCCGAGCGCCGGCCGCGCCCTCGTGCGTCGCGAGCGGCGCCGCGATCGACGCGGTGTGGGGACCGGCGCAAGCCGACGCGCTCCGCCGCAGCTTCCACGCGACCGGCGTGAGCTACGCCGACCGCGTCGCCGCCGACACCGTGCGGCGCCTCGACGACTGGGCGGCGCGATGGCGCGCGAGCAGCCGGGCGAGCTGCCGCGCCACCGTGATCGATCGGCGCCAGCCGGCGGCGACCGATGCGCTGCGCCAGGCCTGCCTCGACGAGCTGGCGGTCCGGCTGCGCCCGGTGGTCGCGCTGGCGGCGGCCGCCGACCCGTCGCTGGTCGCGCGCGCCGATCAGCTCGTCGACGGCCTGCCGGCGCCCGAGCGCTGCGATGACACCGCGGCGCTGAGCGCGATGATGCCGCCGCCGCCCGCCGAGGCCGCGCGCGCCGAGCTCGACGCGGTGCGTGCCGCGATCGCCGAGACCGACGCCCTGATCCTGGCCGCGCGCTTCGACGCCGCGCGGGCCGGCCTCGCCGAGGTCGAGCGCCGCGCCGCCGTCCTCGCCTACCCGCCGCTCGACGCCCGGGTCCAGTTCCTCGCCGCGCAGCTCGCGATGTCGTCGGGCCAGCGCGATCGGTCGTTGGCCGAGCTGCACGCCGCGGCCCGCGCGGCCACCGCGGCCCGCGATCCCGAGCTGCTGGCGCGGATCTGGATCGCGCTGACCAAGTCGCTCGGCAACGATCTGCGCACGCTCGACGACGCCGCGGTCTTCGACGGCTACGTCGCGGCGCTGCTGCCGCAGCTGCGCACCCGCGACACGCTGGCGTTCGAGCTCGAGTGGGCGCGGTGCAACCGCAACATCAACCAGATCACGCACGACGCCGCGACGCTCGAGGGCCACTGCCGCCAGGTCATCGCGCTGGCCGCGACCTTCCAGCCGCCTCGCGTGCAGATCGCGCTCGCCGCCGCGGTGCGCCTCGGCCACTTCCAGCGCCTGCAGGGCCACAAGGATGCCGCGGTCGCGACGCTGACGCAGGCGGTCGCCGACTCGGTGCGGGTGCGCGGCGATGATCATCCCGACACCGCGATGGCGCGGTATTCGCTCGGCATCGCGGCGATCGACACTGGCGATCTCGCGCGCGGGCTCGACGAGCTGCGCCACGCGCTCGTCACCCGGCAGGCCGCCTTCCCCGGCGGCAGCACGATCGTCGCCGAGTCGATGATGGGGCTCGGCGACGCGCTCGGCACCAGCGGCGATCACGCGGCCGCGGTCGCGCAGCTCGAGCAGGCGCTGGCGATGATGGACCAGTTCGGCGCCGGCGAGTCGGCGCAGGCCGCCAACGCGCGCATCCTCATCGGGCTGTCGCTCGAGGAGCTGCACCGCACCGCCGACGCGTCGGCCCACTACCTGCGCGCCGCCGACATCGCCGACCGCGTGCTCGAGCACGCCGAGACGCTCGCAGCGACCGGCCTGGAGCTGGCCGCGAACATCGCGCGCAAGGAGCGCCACCCCGAGGTCGCGGCCGGGCAGCTCCAGCGGGCGATCCGGATGCTCGAACGCGCCAAGGCCGATCCCGCCGAGGTGGCACGCCTGCAAGCCGAGCTGGGCGCGGTCGGCGATCCGCGGCCGCGCTAGGCGTCACGCCAGCGCGTCGACCCACCGCTGCACCGGGCCGCGCCGGACCATGCCGCCCAGGTCGAAGATCGACAGCTCGTCGATCCCGGCGCGCTGGGCCAGCGCGACGTCGCGAGCCAGCTCGGCCGGGCCGCGGTAGGCCGGCTCGTCGCCGAACGCGCCGGTGTCGACACAGCCCAGCGACAGGCCGGCGCGCGCGCCGAACCGTCGACGGGCCAGGTGGGCGCACGCGACCAGCAGCGCCTCGGCGCCGCGGCGCGCGAGCACCCCGCGCGACCAGCCCTCGAACAGCGACGTGTAGGCCATGACGCTGTGGCCGTCGACGGGCAGCGCCGACGCCGGCGTGCCGAACAGCCACTGCAGCCACTCGCCACGCTCGGCGACCAGCGCTGGCAGGAGCGCGGTGCTCACCCGACGGTCGACTCGCCAGCGGGTGACCGCATCGACGTAGGCCGCCCGCGCCGCGCGATACCCGGCCCGCGACGGCAGGCGGGGCCAGCGCAGCCCGCCGTCCTTCCACGACGCCAGCGTGGCCAGCGGGGGCTCGAGATCGAGGATCAGCTCGTCGCAGCCGGGTGCGCGCGCGACCACCGCGTCGGCGAAGGCGATCATGGCGGCGGCCGACGTCACGCTGGCCCAGCGACCGTCGCGGTCGTCGATCATCGGCCACAGCGCGACGACCAGTCCCTCGCCGCGCAGCCGCTCGACCAGCGGCCCGACCTCGTCGAGCTGCCAGGGCCGCACCGCCAGCAACAGCTCGATGGCGCGTCCGCGCAGGAGCGCGACCAGCTCGGGGCGCGCGACCTCGGCGTAGGTCAGGGTCTCGCACCACACCCGTCGGCGCACGCGGCGATACTATCGGCCACGATGAGAATTCTCTACGGCGTGGTCGGTGAAGGCATGGGCCATGCGATGCGGTCGCGGGTCGTCCTCGAGCACCTGGTCGCGACCGGTCACGAGGTCGAGATCATGGCGTCGGGCCGCGCCTCGGAGTTCCTCGGCAAGCGCTTCGAGGGCGTCAACCGCATCCACGGCCTGCACATGATCCTCGAGGAGAACCGGGTCCGGCTCGGCAAGACGCTGTGGTCCAACGTGCTGGGCGGCGCGCTCGGGCTGCCCGGCAACATCGCCGCCTACTTCGACCTGGTGAGCGCCTTCGAGCCCGAGGTGGTCATCAGCGACTTCGAGTCGTGGACGTACCTCTACGCCAAGAATCACCGGCTGCCGATCTTGTCGATCGACAACATGCAGCTCATCCACCGCTGCGAGCTGCCCGACGAGATCGTCGAGGGCAACCGCGTCGCGTTCCAGATGACCAAGGCGTTCATCAAGACCAAGCTGCCGTTTTGCGACGCCTACTACGTGACGTCGTTCTTCCGGCCGCCGACGCGCAAGCCCGACACCTACCTGTTCCCGCCGATCCTGCGGCCCGAGATCCTCGCCGCGCGGCGCAGCGACGGCGACCACCTGCTGGTCTACCAGTCGGGTGCCAACCCCGCGCTCGAGGACGCCCTGGCCGCCACCGGCCTCGAGTGCCGGGTCTACGGCATGCGTCCCGGTCAGGTCGCCGAGGAGGTCCACGGCGCGCTGCGGTTCCGGCCCTTCAGCGAGGACGGCTTCATCGCCGATCTCGCCAGCTGCCGAGGCGTCATCGCGGGCGGCGGCTTCACGCTCATGGGCGAGGCGGTCTATCTCGGCAAGCCGATGCTGGCGATCCCGCTCGCCGGCCAGTTCGAACAGATCTTGAACTCGCGCTACCTCGAGCGCGAGGGGTTCGGCCTGGCCGCCGAAGATCTGTCCGATGCCCGGACCGTCCCGCGCTTCGTGGAGCGCATCGGCGAGCTGGCCCGCGCGCTCGCGGGGTATCGCCAGGATGGCAACCGCGAGATCTTGACCGCGGTCGATCACTTCTTGTCGCTCGCCGCCAATCCCAGCTGAGCAGCCGCGTTCGCAGCCACCGCGGCGACGCACCAGCCGATCGCGATCGCGTGCGGATTGACGTGGTGACTGCGTCGCCGATTGCGCATGGGAGAGTGTGGGTGCGAGCCCGTCAAACGGTGGTCGAACCGGTACAAACCTTGGTAATTTCATATACTTATACCGAATATTGGACGGGCCATCCAAACAGTGGGCATCGCCTTTGCAGTGACGATGCTCGCTTCATGCGGCTCGCCCTCACCCTCGCCACGGCGCTCATGCTCGCCACCATGGACCCGCCGATCACGGCGCATGCCGACGATGGCGACGGCGAGGCCGCGGCGCCGATCGAACCGCCGCCTCGCACCAAGGACGCGTCATGGGGCGCGATCTGGAACGGGCGGTTTCGATCGCCTCGCCTGTTCGCGATGCCGGTCGCCGACGTGGTCGGCGCCTACCAGCTGAGCATCTCGGGCGACGGCAGCCTGCTGCAGGAGACCGGCCTGCTGACCTCGGCCGGCGTGGTCGCGCTCGGCTTCGGCGACATCGCGCAGCTCGAGTACCGCCACACCACCGCGATCGGCATCGGCCACCTGACCGCGCCGATCCCGGCGGTCGGCGTGCAGCTGCAGGTGCCGCTGCGCGACCGGCCCTGGGTGCCCGCGCTCGCGGTCGCGCTGCGGCTCGGGGTGTCACGCCGCGAGCTCCTCGACGAGGTGCCGGTCGACGAGCGGGTGAGCGACCTGTACTTCGTGGCCCGGCTACGTCTGCGCGGCCCGCTGCGGGGCGTGGTGCTCCACGCCGGAGCGCGGGTCTCGTCGGCGACCATCGAGCGTCCGGCTGCCGGACTGTCCGACTCCCGGACACTCGTCTTGCCGGCGATGGGGCTCGAGCTCCAGGCCTCGCCGACCGCGCGCATGATCGTCGAGATCGGCGCCGCGCCCCAGTTTCGCTTCGATCCGACCAGCGACCCCCAGCCCAAGATCGACTACGGGCTGCTCGGGCGCGCCGGCCTGCGTTGGACCGTCGTGCCCGCGGTCGTCGTCGACGCCAGCATCGGCTACCAGCTCGAGATCGCGCGCAACCAGCCCGCCGACGGGCTCAACGCGATCGTGCAGTGGGACATCCGTCTGGGCGGTGAGGTGTTCGTGCCGTGGGGCGCGATCGCCTGCCGGGTCATCGGCGGGTTCTGCGAGTGATCGACACCAGGAGGACCGACGTGCGAACCGAACTCTGGAAGCTCCTCATCCCCGGCGCGATGGCGCTCGCGGCCGCGACCGCGGCGGCGCAGCCGATTCCACCCATCCCGCTGCCACCGCCGACCGCCGGCGACCCGCCGATCACCGACCCGGTGCTCCTGGGCGCCTCGCGGCCACCGGCGCCGATCCCCGCGCCGGTCGACGAGCCGCCCACGCCGGTGGTCGAGGCGCCGCCGATCACCACCGTGGCGGACGCCGTCGAGGCGCCGCCCGCCGATCCTGAACCACCGGCACCGCGCATCCCGCTGCCCGAGGTGCTGCTCGCGCCGTCGGCGATCATGCTGCCGGGCGGCGCGATCTACTCGCGCACCGGCGTCGACACCGGCGGCGGCGTGTCGTCGGATCTGCGGCTGGGCCTGGGCGACGTCGGCGAGTTCGGCGTGCTGACCAGCGACCTCATCCGGGCCCGCGTCGACGCGGCCTCGACCTCGGAGCGGCTGGCGCCGTACCTGATGGCGACCTTCCGCATGGGCGTCGCCGAGGACCGGCTGTTCCGGTACCAGCCCGCGCTCGCGGTCGGCTTTCGCAAGTCCTTCGAGTTCTCCGAGGACGGCCATCGCTCGAAGGTCGCCGAGCTGTACGTCGCGGCGTCGCGCCGGCTCGGCACCCGCGCCACCATCCACGTCAACGGCTCGGTGTGGGACGCGCTGGTCCAAAACGATGGCGAGGCGGCGGTGGTCCTGCACGACCGTGGCCTCGGCAAGCAGGTGCGGGCGGGCGGGGGGCTCGAGCTGCGCGCCGTCGACGACTCCGACGTGCTGGTCGACGTCGCCTGGGTCCCCGAGCTGTGCTTCACCTGCGTCGAGGCCAACCGGATCAAGCTGCGGCCGATCCTGTCGTGGGGCGTGCGCTACCACCTCGCCCCGTGGGCGACCTTTCAGGCCGGTGTCCGGGTTCCGGACATCGGCAACGTGAACCTCCTCGACGCCCAGATCTTCGGCCAGCTCACGATCGTCAACACCTCGCTGCGTCGCCTGGTCAAGCGAGCCCAGCCCAGGCCCACCCGCTGATCGCCGTGCGCGCCCTCCTCGTCGCCCTCGTCGTCCTCGCTGCGGCTCCGGCCGCGGCCGAGGGGCCGGCCGCCACCGCCGATGGGCTGGCGCGCGCCCCGACGGTGATCGGGGTGCCGACCGCGTGGATCCAGGAGGGCGGCGCGCTGCACGTGACCGGCGACGTCGATCACCACGGCAGCTCGGGCGTGCGGGTGACCAAGAGCCTGGGCCGCCTCGCCGAGCTCGACCTCGGCGCCGACGACGCGGTGGTCGCGTGCGACCCGTGCACCGGCCCGATGCGCGCCACCGAGGGCGTGCAGCTGGCCAGCGCCGGCTTCAAGCTCGCGCTGTGGGAGCACCGCTTTCGCCCGGCGCTCGCGGTCGGCGTGCGCGCGCCGATCGGTCCGGCTGACCGGGCCCGCGCGGCCGAGGCTTACGCGGTTGCGTCCAAGACGCTGGGCCCGATCCGCCTCCACGTCGGCGCGTCGGCGTGGGCCACCGAGCATCGCCTCGCCGACGACACGCTGGTGCGCGTCGGCGGCCTGCGGACCGTTCGCCCGCTGGTCGGCCTCGAGTGGAAGCCGGTGATCTATCCGCGCACGACGCTGTCGGCCGACGCCCAGTTCGTACCTGAGCTAGGCCCGACCCGCGCCGACACCGCGCCGCGCTGGCGCTTCGCGTGGGCCGTCCGCTACCGCGCCTTGTCGTGGGCTGCGATCGAGCTGGCGGTCAAGCACCGCCAGGGCGAGGCGCTCGGCGACGCCGCCGTGATGCTGCGGCTGTCGGCCCGCCTCGGCCGCGGCACCCACCTCTGAGAACTTCTTCTGCGACATCGCGCCGCTAGCCCCTCCTGCCGGCATGAACCATCGATCAACCTGGATCCTGGGCCTGGCGCTCGCGGCAGGGGCTGCCCTGGGCACCGCGCAGAACGCCCGCGCCACACCGTACGAGAGCGGGCGCGCGGTCGACGAGGTGGTCGGGTCGTACACCGAGCACGTGCCGATCGTGGTGCCGCCGTTCCACGGCATCACACCCACGCTCTCGCTCGACTACGACTCGGCGCGCGGCGCCGCCAGCGTGCTTGGCGTCGGCTGGAGCCTGGGCGGGCTGAGCGTGATCGAAGCGGTTGAGGGGGCCGGCACCGCCGAGGGAGCCGGCTATGCCCTCGACGGTCAGCTGCTCATCCCCTGCTACGACCAGGACGATCGCACCTCGGCCGGACCTCGGAGCCCGGGCTGCACCGGCTCGTCAACGACGCCGTCGGGTGCACGGCTGTTCTCGACGCTGGCCGAGAGCTACCTGCGCATCCAGCTGGCCGCTGGCGAGTTCACGGTGTGGCGCACCGACGGCACGCGCACGACCTACCGGCGCGCCAACTACCCGGACGTCTACGCCTCGGGTAAGTACCTCATCGACCAGGTCACCGACACCGACGGCAACGCCGTCACGTATCACTGGACCGCCAGCGCACCCGGCGTCACGTTCAACACGCTACACTCGATCACCTACGGCGGCGCGACGATCCGGCTCTACTACGCGCCGCTCGCCACGCTGGTGCCGCCGGCGGTCACCGAGACCTACGGCGAGCAGGAGGCGCTCGCGGTGATCGACCATCGCCTCACCACGATCGATGTGTGCATCGACTCGACCGCGACGCCGTGCTCCGCCAACGACGCGGTCGACTACCGGCGCGCTCGGGCGTACCGGCTCTCGTATCGCACCAGCCACACCACCAGCCGTGCGCTGCTCACCGCGGTGGAGCTGGTGGGCAAGAACGCGGTGCTCAAGGGCAGCGGCCTGGACTACGGCCGCGTGATCTCGGGCGACGCCGCGCCGGCGACCACGTTCGGCTGGAACGATGCGGCGCTCACGCCGACCACGAAGACGATCGGCGCGATCAGCGGCTGGGGCAGCGACTGGATCCGCGCGATGGTCGATGTCGATGGCGATGGCCGCGGCGACTTCTGCCGCGACCAGGCCGGTGGGCCGGGCGGCAAGAACCTGCTGTGCTCGCGCTCGACCGGCTGGGGCAAGGTCGACGCCTGGGTCGGCTCGATCAATGATTTCGGCGGAGATCATGACGGCGCCTGGGTCGACTGGAACGGCGACGCCCGGACCGACTACTGCCGCATGGTCTGCGAGGACGACGGGGGCGGGTCGTGCGAGACCTGGGAGCACAAGAACTACCGGCTGCGCTGCGCGATCTCCGACGGCACCAACCTGATCGACCAGCAGATCGGCGCCGATCTGCCCGCCGGCCAGGCCGGCGCGATCGGCACACGCTGGTTCGCCGACTGGAACGGCGACGGCCGGGTCGACTTCTGCCGCGCGTTCGACGACCTCGCCGATCAGAGCATCGGGCACCTCAAGCTGAAGTGCGCGCTGTCGACGCCGGCCGGCTACACCGACGTGAAGGTGGTGTCGTTCGGCACCGGCTTCACGACCCTCGCCGCCGAGCTGGGCGCGCCGTCGTCGCGCGCGATGGTCGACTGGAACGGCGACGGCCGCGCCGACCTGTGCCGCGTCATCGACGACGGCAGCGGCATCGCCGAGCTGCGCTGCGTCCTCGGCAAGGCCTACGTCTTCGATCGCACCTGGCTCAGCTGGGTGAGCGGCCAGGACGTCTCGATGGGGACGTTCTACGACGCCGGCGAGCCCGACGCCCGCATGTGGGTCGACGTCAACGGCGACGGCAAGTCGGACTACTGCCGGCAGTCGAGCACCTCGATGGCGATCTCGTGCGCGCTGTCGACCGCCCCCGGCCTGCTCGACGTGGTGTGGTCGCCCAACTCGCCCGAGTTCGCCGACAGCCGGCGCTGGGGTGACCTCAATGGCGACGGCAAGCCCGAGCTGTGCGGCGCATCGAACAGCAGCAGCTCGACGGTGTGCCGGATCTCGACGGGCCGGGCCAGCACGACCGCGCTCGCCACCCCGGTGCGCGGCTTCTACGAGAAGCACTGGATGGTCGACTGGAACGGCGATGGCCGCGTCGAGTTCTGCATGAATACCGGCTCGAACGGCGGCAGCGGCAGCGAGCTCACGTGCATGCTCGTCGCCGGTGACCCGGCGTCGGATCGGGTGACGTCGGTCGGCAACGGCTTCGGCGCGGTCACCACGATCGGCTACACGCCGTCGCGCGAGGCGCCGCAGTCGGGCCCCATCTTCCCGGTCGTCGCGGACGTGACGACCAGCGGCGGCCTCGAGGGCCCGGCCACGCGCAGCTACACCTATGCCGGCGGCAGGTACGACGCGTTCACGCGACGCTTCCTCGGCTTCGCGACCGTGCGCGCGACCGATCCCTGCGCCGGTCAGGAGACCGCGCCCTACCAGTGCCCGTACACGGTCACGTCGTATCGCCTCGATCCGCGCTGGCCAACGCGGCCGGCCATGATCGAGCGCTACGGCGGCTATCCCGCCCAACTCTACAGCCGGCTCGAGTACGGCTACGCCGACACCACGCTGCGGCCATACCGCTCCGACCTACGCACCGAGTCCAAGACGGTCTACGAGGGCTCCCGCTTCGCGAAGTCGGTCCGGATCTGGAACCGCGATCGATTCGGCAACGTCGAGTCGCTGTGGGACCTCGGCAAGCTGGACGACGAAACCGCGACCACCAGCTTTCCCGACGACCTGCGCGTGCTGAGCTACGGCTACCTGCCGAACTTCGACAGCTACATCGTCGACAGGCCGCAGTACGTGCGCGGCACCACCAGCTTCGCCCACACCCCGTCGACCGAGGTCCGCTACGTCTACGACGGCGCGAGCAGCTACGACGCCGGCCCGCCCACCGCCGGCCACGTCACGCAGACCCTGTCGTGGCTCGACACCGACGACAGCTGGGTCGGCAGCGCGACCCAGTTCGACGCCTACGGCAACGTCGTCGGTGATCGCGATGGACTCGGCAACTGGACCACCTACGCCATCGACGATCGCTTCCACCAGTACGTCATCGAGACGGCACACCCGCTGGCCGGCACGCCGGCGACCCAGCAGGTGACCCGCACGTCGCTCGCCGAGTGGGACGTGCAGTGCGGCGTGCGCACGCGCGAGACCCAGGTCAACGACAACACCGTCACGCTGGTCGCCTTCGACAACCTGTGCCGGAAGATCCGCACCGACCTGCCGGGCGGTGGCTGGGAGCGCATCTGGTACGATCAGACCGAGTACGGCGTACCGGGTCGCTACACCGAGGTGCGCGGGCCTGGGCCCGACAACTGGCCGGGCGGCGACCTGTGGACCCGCACGTACGTCGACCCGCTGGGCCGCACGACGAAGGTCCTGCGCCGCGGCCCCGACGGCAACGGCAGCATGAGCCCCAAGAACATCGTCGACGTCGAGTACACCTACGACCAGCGCAGCCGGATCGTCACCCGCACGCGCCCGCGCTACGCCAACGAGCCGGCCTACGCGTACACGTTCGGCTACGACACCCGCGATCGCGAGGTGAGCCGCTCGTTGCCGGCTGGGGGCTCGGTGCCGAGCGAGTCGGTGCAGACCTCCTACGAGCTCTTGCAGGTCACCAGCGCCGACAGCCTCGGCCATCGCGAGACCGAGACCTTCGACGTGCGCGGCCAGCGCCTGGCGTCGTGGACCGTCGTCGGCAACGGCCCGGCCGGCGACCTCGCGTACTACCGCTACGACCCGCGCGGCCACCTCGCGCAGACCCAGCAGCTGGTGAACAACAACAGCGCGTGGGTGACCTGGACCTCGACCCACGACTCGCTCGGTCGTGAGATCGCGTCGACCGATCCCGACGCCGGCAGCCGGACCTACGCCTACGACGCAGCCGGCAACCTGGTCGACCAGACCGACGGCAACGGCGCGCGCACCCACTGGACCTACGACGCGCTGGGCCGCCGCACCAGCAAGGTCTCGAACTACTGCACCGGCAGCCGCTGCCGCTTCGTCGTGCCGACGATGTCGACCTGGACCTACGACGAGCCGCGGGCCGGCTTCGCCAACGCCGGGCGGCTCACCTCGTCGAGCGATGCGTCGGGCTTCGCGACCTACGACCACGACGCGATCGGCAACCTGGTCGGCGGCGGTCGCACCGTCGACGGCAGCACGCCGCACCAGTTCACCAAGCGCTACGACCTCGGCGGCCGCCTGCTCGGCACCACCTATCCTGACGGCAGCTCGGTCGGCACCGCCGACGAGGAGCTCGAGTACGACGAGGCCGGACGCCTCAGTTACCTGCCCGGCTTCGCGCACAACGTGACCTACGACGCCGCGGGCCAGCTCACCGGCTACGACACGCCCGCCGACACCCAGACCCGGTTCCGCACCGACAACCCGCGGGGCGCGCTGATGGGCTACACGACCACCGGTCACGGCCTGGCCGGGCCCCGCGCGGTGCTCGGCGGGTTCGCGACGTCGAACACCAACTCGGCCGATCAGAACTACCAGACCTTCACGATCGCGCCGGCGCTGACGGTAGGCCAGACCATCACGGTGTCGACGTGCAGCCACGACGTCGAGGGCGCGGCCGGCACCGGCGACACCTTCTTGCAGCTGCTGTGGAAAGGCGCGAGCCAGCCCTCGGCGTGGCGGGTCGCGCGCAACGACTCGGTGGGCGGCGTGTGCGGCGTGCTGTCGACGATCACCTACACCGTGCCGCCCGGGGGCGAGGGCGTGTACTCGGTCCACGCGGGCTGCGCCGGTTCGTCGACGTGCAACGGCACGGTCGCGGCTCGCCTCGAGAGCTGGGCGCCCAACCTCGCGCTCCACCAGCCGGTGTCGATGTCGTCGGTCTTCGATCCCAACTGCGGCCCGAGCGCGAGCGCGACCGACGGCGTCACCAACGGCACCTGGTGTACCGCGACGTCGATGGCGCACTCGCAGTACGAAGCGCAGCCGTGGCTCACGGTCGATCTCGGCACCGCCCAGCCGATCGATCACGTGAACGTGTGGAACCGCGCCGACCCGCTGTGCGACGCGGCGTGCCTGGCCCGACTGTCGAACTTCGACGTGCGGGTGTGGATCGACGGCAGCGGCTGGTCCGACATCGGCCATGTGGCTGGCCCGGCCGGGTTCCCCAGTCGCATCGCCGCCGACGGCGTGACCTCGCGCTACGTCTCGCTCAGGCTGCGCGGCACCGACTATCTCAACGTGCCGGAGCTCGAGGTCGTCGGCGTGCCGGCCACGCCGCCGTACCTGTGGACGGTCCCGCTCCTCCACGACGTGAAGCTGTGGCGCGACGCCGACGGCCGCATCACCCAGATCACCAGCAATCGTCCCAACGAGTCGTGGTCGTACGGCTACAGCCCCAACGGCCTGCACCAGCTCACCTCCGCCACCAACCCGCACGACGCGACGATGAGCCGGACCTTCAGCTACGACGACAGCGGCAACATGACCTCGGGCCCGCTCGGCACGATGACCTACGGCGTCGGCGCCAACCGCACGGTGCTGCCGCATGCGGTCACCGGCACGCCCGGCGTGACCTATACCTACGACGGCAACGGCCAGCAGCTCAGCGCCGGACCCGGCCGCACCTATACCTGGGACGGCGACGGCCACCTGCTGAGCGGCGGCGGCGTGACCTATACCTACGACGCCGACGGCTATCGCCTGAAGCAGCGCACCGGCGCGGTCGAGACGATCTACCTGTCCGACGACTACGAGATCACCAACGGCGTCCACACCAAGTACGTCTCGCTGGGTGGACGGGTGATCGCCAAGCAGGACGGCGGCGGCTTGCCGACGTGGCTCTACACCGACCATCTCGGCTCGGTCGCCTTCGCGCTGGACGCCTCGGCGGTGGAGGTGTGGAGCGCGAGCTACGCGCCCTACGGCGAGCGGGTCGGTGGCGGCGGCGACGGACCCGGCTACACCGGTCAGCGCACCGACGCCGCCGGCTTGCTCTACCTGCACGCGCGCTTCGCGAGCCCGGCCCTGGGCCGCTTCCTGTCGCCCGATCCGACGACGCCGAGCCGCCGCGGCATCGGCCTCAACCGCTACGCCTACGCCCAGAACGATCCGATCAACCGCGGCGACATCGACGGGCTCGGCCTGTTCGAGGACGCCACCGGCCTGGCCGGCAACCTGGGCGGTCACGTCGCCAAGGATCTGCGCAAGCTCAACCTCGCCGACGGGCTCGACGGCACGGCCGATCTGCTGCGTGACGTGACCCATGGCTGGCTGGACATCGGCCATCCGTCGAGCACGATGGGCGGCTTCAACCTGGGCGTCGGCAACTCCCTGGCGCTCTTGCCCAGCACGGTCAACTCCGCCGTGCGCGGCGACTGGCAGGCATTCGGCAAGTCGATCGGCTCCGAGGTCGTGATCTCGACGGTGATCGCCACGACGATCGTGGTCAGCGTGACGACCTACGGCTACGGCACCGTCGCGGTGGCTGCGGTCGCCGCGTCGAGCCCGCTGGTGATGACGTTCGCGCTCACGGCGATCAACACCGGCGACGTCAACCTCGCGCTGCGCAACACCATCAGCGGCATCATCCCGGGCGGCCTGCTGCTGTCGGGTAGCGCGAACAAAGAGATGTTCCCGGGCCTCAAGCACGAGCTCGACGACCCGGCGCTGCCGCTCGTCGAGAACGCGTACGAGAAGCGGGTGCTCAGCAGCATCGGCGCGGTCGGCGGCGTGGTGGTCGGCGCGCTGATGTCCGCCAACTCCATGGTCGCCGTCGCGAGCCGTGACCGGGCGATCGGCCTCGCGCCATCGTCACGCTTGTCGTCGGCGTCGGGCGGGCTGTTCGGCTACGGCTTCCGGCAGAGCCAGCCGACGCCCTAAGGGCCCGCAAACGAACAAGTCGACCGTTCTCGCGGCCGATCCATCCCGGCTGGCTGCGTTGCCGGTTCCGGTCCTCGGGTCACATCCGTCGAGGATGCTCCCCTCCGGTCCTCACCGTCGCCTTGCCCTCCGGGCGCC
>Ga0209181_10005217_pt1 | contig 18784 bp, 17 predicted proteins | sample MAT05_FD_187208 | JGI IMG/M metagenome (GOLD analysis project Ga0209181, IMG submission 187208) | Freshwater microbial communities from Lake Fryxell liftoff mats and glacier meltwater in Antarctica - MAT-05 (SPAdes) (version 2) | ecosystem: Environmental > Aquatic > Freshwater > Ice > Liftoff...
CTTTCAGACCATGGCAAACGAACAATCGAAAGTCCTCTTCAAGCGACTGTACGTTCGCACAAGTCTAGATCCTGAACAGGAAAAACTACGAATTCCATGATGGCGGCGGTTTAACTGCCATCAAAAATGGCGAAACACGAGTCTGACCTCTGCGTCCTCTGCGTTATTTCTGAGATAGGCTCTTCCCCATGAGGACTCTCAAGGCTGCCGCCTCTTCCGCTCGGCTTTGTAGTCATACTTGGGATCGTAGTCGACCGTGCCAAAGAGCTCGAGGATCCCGAGCTGCTTCCGCCGCGCGATGTACTCCCGCAACGCTACCGTGACGGCCTCGTTCTTGGTCTTGTGCCCGCCAAGGGAGCGAGCCTCTTCGATGAGGTTGTCGTCGAGCTTCAGGTTCGTGGGCATGGTTCCTTCCCGTCGATGGGTTGCTCAAGTTACACATCCGCATGTGTAACGCCAGCCGTGGCTTCAGGACGTACGAGCGTTCCCAGCAGGACATGGATCACGACCAAGCAGGACAGGACCCACGATCAAGCAGGTCAAGGATCGCGATCATGCGGACCATGATCCACGCCCATGCAGGAGATACCCAGCGATCAAGCAGCTCATGGCTCGCGATCAAGCAGGGCAGGTCCCATGATCAAGCAGCACAGGACCCGCGACCAGGCAGGACAGGACCCACGATCAAGCAGCTCATGGCTCGCGATCAAGCAGGACAGGACCCACGATCAAGCAGCTCATGGCTCGCGATCAAGCAGGACAGGACCCACGATCAAGCAACAAATAGATCGCGATCAAGCCGCTCATAGATCGCGATCAAGCCGCTCATAAATCGCGATCAAGCACGACAGGGCCCACGATCCACCCCCTCCTCACCCACATCCATCCCCCGCACCTACCCTCGCGCCTCCTCTCCTACATCCACCCCTATTCCTCGCCGATCCCCACGAACCCAGTGAATACGGAGCCGCCCTCGTCCGTTTCCTATCCCGACGCCTGATTCCAACCGGACAGGCCGCCACCCACAGGAAGAGTCCACGTTCCCACACCCGCTCACGCGAGGAGTTTACTGTATGTCGACCAACGTTACCCCGGGATCTCTGCTGAAGAACTTCAACGATCTGGCCGCGGGTTTGGCCAGCAATCCGCCGGGCGGGCAGCCCTCGATCGTGATTGAAGGTCAGAGTGTTTCTGTCTCCACCCTGGTCGCCGAGCTCCAGGGATACGCGATGGCGTATCAGGCGGTCGAGGACGCCGAGCAGGTGTACAAGAGGGCGATCGCCGCGCGGGACGCCCTCGCTTCGGGGGCTCAGGGGCGTCGCGATGCGGTCCGCGCTTCGATCAAGGGGACGCTCGGGAGGATGACCCCGGATCTCGAGATCTACGGGATCAGCCCGGATCGGGAGCATCGCGCGCTCACCGCGGAGGAAGAGGTCGCCAAGGTGGCCAAGGCCAAGGCGACGCGCGCGGCCCGGCATACGATGGGGAAGAGGCAGAGGATGGCGATCAAGGGCCAGCTCGCAGGAAGGAGACCTGACCTGAGAGGAGGCCGCCGTGCCATGATGGGGCGTATGCCCGAGCTGAGGGTCCCGCGCGCGGATGGATGATCTGACCGACAGGTGCGTACACCAGCTATTCGAAGATCAAGCGCGCAGGACGCCTCACCGCGTCGCGCTGGAGATGGGAGAGCGGGGCTTTACCTACGAGCAAATCAATGAACGCGCGAACCAGCTCGCGCACTTTCTGCGAGCTCAGGGGGTCCTCCGCGAAGATCGGGTAGGGGTGTACCTGCCACGCTCCCCGGAGGCGGTGGTGGCCATCCTCGGGATCTTGAAGGCGGGCGGCGCCTATGTGCCCGTTGATCCTGCCTATCCCGAGGAGCGGAAGCGGTTCATCATCGAGGACTCCGAGATGACGTGGCTGATCCGGGGGGGCCTGGACGCATTCCTCTCGCAGATCCGAGTGCCGACCCTGGAGTTGACAGATGCCTCCCTCGACCTCCAGGCGCGCCATGACCCTTCCCCTGCGGGCGCTCCCGATGATCTTCTGTACCTCCTCTATACCTCGGGCAGCACCAGTGTGCCGAAGGGAGTGTGTGGTGTCCACCGGGCGGCGGTGAACCGCTTCCTCTGGATGTGGGACCAGTATCCATTCGTGGCGTCCGAGGTGAGCGCGCACCGGACGACCCTCAATTTCGTGGACTCTGTCTGGGAAATCTTCGGTCCGCTGTGCAGAGGCGTCAAAGTCCTGATCGTCTCGCAGGAGGATGGCGTGGACCCCCCTCGGATCCTGCGCATTCTCGAGGAGGCATCCGTTACCCGCGTGACCGTGGTGCCCTCCTTGCTCCATTCCTTCCTGATGATCCACGAGGACATCGGGGCCGTGCTGCCGGCGCTGAAGCTCTGGACTGTCAGCGGGGAACCCCTCTCTGCGTCGCTCCTTCAGCGGTTCCTGCGTGGGGCGCCGGACGCGCTCTTGCTGAACCTGTACGGTAGCACCGAGGTCGCAGGGGACGTGACCTGCGCCGCATTTTCCAGGGCAGAGTGGCTCTCTGGAGATGCGGTGCCCATTGGCAGACCCATCCTCAACGCGGAGACCCATGTCCTGGATGAGGGCCTGCGGCCAGTCCCCGCCGGAGAGGTCGGGATGCTGTTCGTCGGCGGGCCCGTCCTGGCGCGGGGGTACCATCGCCGACCCGAGGAAGACACGCTGCGGTTCATCCCCAACCCCTTCACGAACGAGGGGAAGCTGTTCCGGACAGGAGACCGGGTGCGGAGCGGCCCTGACGGGGTCCTCTACCATGTGGGGCGAGCCGATCACCAGGTGAAGCTCCGCGGGTTCCGGATCGAGATCGAGGAGGTGGAGGCGGCTCTGAGCAGCTTCGACGAGCGGGTCGCTCACGTCGCCGTCGTCGTACAACAGGACGACGATGCCCCCGAGACGCGTCGGCTCGTCGCGTTCGTCGTCCCTTCGACCATCGATATCCCCGGCCTCAAACGCCATGTGGCCTCCCGGCTCCCCGCGCCGATGGTGCCGGCCTGCATCGTGGCTGTTGACGCCTTGCCGCTCACCCCGAATGGAAAGGTGGATCGCGAGCGGCTGAGTCAGACGAAGCCGAAGATCGGGCGCTCCACCGCGCTCCCTGACCATCTCCTCCCGCGATCCCCGACGGAACAGCTCATCGCGGCCATGTGGACAGCGCGCTTTTACGTCGCTCCGATCGGGAGGACCGAGAGCTTCTTCGAGCTGGGTGGCGACTCCCTCTCGCTGGTCGCGTTTCTATCGGAGCTGCGCGACAAGCTCGGTCTCCAGGATCCCTTCTCGGGCTTCCCCGCTGATCCGACCCTCGAGTACCTGGCGGGCTGGGTGGATGAGTCCCTGCGGGGGACACACCGGCCAGAGAGCGAGCCAAACTTCGAGAGGTTCGAGCTGGTTCCATTCGCCTCGCACCACCTCGACGAGACGATAGAGCTCGTCACGGAGGCGTTCCTGACCAGAGAGCCGATGACCTCCTTGCTCCGGATCCCCGAGCAGGACTTCACCCGGTTTACCCGGTCTCTCTGCGCGCGCTGCCTGGCGAACGATCTGTCCTTCGTCGCGGTGGAGCGGGGGACCGCGCGCGTCGTCGGTTTCTGTCTATGTCAGGACTTCATGGCAGCGCAGCCCTCGGAGGAGCTCCCAGCATCCATGGAGCCAATCTTCGCGCTGCTGGGGGAGCTCGAACAGACTTACCGGCGCGCCCGCGGCGCGATCGAAGCAGGAGAGATCGTGGAGCTGTTCATGTCCGGTGCTGAGGCGGACGTCGATGGGTTCACCATCACGCTCGCGCTGGAGAGGAGGGCCATCACGAGCGCCGCCCGGAAGGGCTACAAACGTGCTGTCACGACCTGCACGCATCGGGTCACCATTTACCTCGCCACGCAGGAGCCCGGGTTTCGGCGGATGCACGGGATCTCCTATGGTTCCTTCGAGTTCGGCGGCAGCGCTGTCTTTGCCTCCGTCGCCGGTCCGCATGAAGAGGCCGTGCTGTTCGAGAAGTGCCTTTGAAGCTCTTACCCGGCGCGGCGCCGCAGCTCGAGCACGCGGTCGAACATCGCGCTGCTGCGCACCGCCAGCTCGTCTCCTGCGGCGAGCTTTTGCCACGCTGCCACGCCCAGCTCGAAGCGCTTCCCGCCGATGCGTAGATGGAAGGTCTCGGCCTGCTGTGGTGTCGATCCGGGGGTGCGATCGAGGGCCTCGATCGAGGCGACGAGCACGCGCGCCGGTAGCGCTACGTCGAGCAGCAGCACCGGCCCGATCATCAGGGCGAATGGCCAGAGGATCAGGGCGATGTCGGCGAGGAAGCTGACCTTCGAGAAGATCGCCGGGTCGACCAGGCACACCGCGCCGAACATCAGGCTCAGCGCGGTGAGGGCTGCACCGAGGCCCGCCCGCGCTGGCTCGCGCATGCGCGGCCACTCGAGCTGGGGCCACTCCGGCATCGCCGGCCGCGAGCGCGCCCCCTTGAGCGCTTCGGTCGCCCCGCCCCCCGCCATGATCGGCATGAGGACCGCGAACAGCAGCGAGCTCCAGGTCACGAGGAAGGTGGCCTTCACCCCGTAGGTCCCGTCGTTCCACGCGGCTTGCCAGTCGATGAAGGTGCGCGCCGGCTCCAGCGGCGGCTCGGTCATCTGAGCCGCCACCGCGTAGACCAGGGAGCCGACCACGAACAGCGCGGCGATCGCGCCGGGGATTGCCGAGCCGCGCGCCATGTCGTTAGCCTACTTGACGGTGCCCGAGGCCTTGACGCTGGCCTTCACCCCGACCGAGGGCGCAGGCGCGTCAGCCCGCTCCTCAGCCGTGGTGATCTTCTTGAGATCAAAAGCCGGCGGCGTCTTCGGATCGCAGTCCGGGGGCGGCCCGAAGCCATCGGAGTTGAACTTGTACTCGAGCGCCCCCGAGCCGTCCGGGTTCTTGGCGTTCGCCACGATCCTCACCTCGTGGTCACCCTTGCGCGCCGGCGTGCAATACGAGAGCAGGTAGAAGCGCTTGGTGTGGGCCTCGATCTTCGCGGCCGTCCGCTCGAAGGCCTCCTTCACCTTGGCCTGATCGGAGGCGAGCTCCGTCCCGTCGCGGCCGACGTCTTCGAGGTGGGCCTTCTCGATCTCGGCGCCGACGCCGATGGCCAGCATCTCGTAGTCTGCGTACTTCTCGTCGTGGATCTCGCGCTTCATCTCGTCGCGCGTGAAGCGGTTGGCGCGGTCGGTGCCGTCGGTGAAGAGGACCAGCGTGCCGAATTTGAGCGGCTTGCGATCCTTGTCGAGCGACCGCTTCAGCTCGCGCAGGCCCTCGATCACGGCGCCGTGCAGGTTCGTCGACGGGTCCTTCGGCTTGTAGTGACGCAGGCCTTCGAGGCCGCCCTGGACCTGGCCCTGGGCCTCGGTGAAGGGGACGACGGAGTGGAGCTTCTCCTCGCCGTCGAAGGCGAAGACGCCGACCTTTTGCGTCTTCCCGAGCTTGTCGGCGAAGGACTTGGTCGCGTCGACGAGCGAGTCGGCGGAGCCCGACTCGGTGATGCTCCCGCTCATGTCGACGAGCAGCATCGTGTACATCACCGCGGCGACCTCCGGGTTCTGGATCACCTGCTTGCTCTCGAACTTGGAGACGAGGTCGCCGTCTTCGTAGATGACGAAATCCTCGGCGGAGAGGCCGCCGACGGGATCGTTCTTGCCCCGGTCGACGGTGAAGAAGACCCAGACGTTGTTCGGCTTCTTCTGGGCGGAGTTGATGAGCTTGACGTTGACTCCGCCGCAGGCGCTCGCGAGGAGCGAGAGGGCGGCGGCAGCGGCAAGGAGGAGGCGGTTTGGGCGGCTCACGCGCCGAGGTTGCGCGTCAAGAGCAGGGGCTGTCAACCAGCCTGGACATTCCGGGGAGGTCTTTCCGGATCCCTGTTCAAAATCCCGCTGACGCCGCAGCGCCGGGGTGCCGGATTATGTCGCGGCCTCGATAGCGATCTTGGATGTCTGCGCTCGTTGTGAGTACTCTCCTCGATCGATGGTCCGGATCCTCCTCGTCGAAGACTCCACCGCGATGCGGACCTACGTGCGCTCCGCGCTCGAAGGTGCCCCGGAGCTGAACGACGATCTGGAGATCGTCGAAGCCGCGAGCGGGTTCGACGCGCTCCGGCTCCTGCCGCGCGCGGCGTACGATCTCGTCATCACCGACATCAACATGCCCGACATCAACGGGCTCGAGCTGGTGCGCTTCGTCCGGCAGAGCGAGCGGCATCGCGAGATCCCGCTGCTGATCATCTCCACGCAGTCGTCGGATCGCGATCGCGACCGCGGGCTCGCGCTCGGCGCCAACTGGTTCCTCGCCAAGCCGTTCACGCCCGAGGCGCTCCGTCACGCCGTGACGCAGAGCCTCTCGGGGCGCTCGTCGCAGCCGGGCGACGCCGCAGGAGGCCGCTTCTGATGGCCGATAGCGGCGATCGGGCGCGGGAAGAGTTCCTCTCCGAGGCGCAGGAGATCGTGGAGGGGCTGGGGCGCGACCTCCTCGCCCTCGACGAAGGCCTGCGCGCCTCGCGCCTCGACCCGAGCCTGATCAACGACGTCTTTCGCGCGGTCCACACCCTCAAGGGCCTGGCCGGGCTCTTCGGCGCGACGCGGATGGCCTCGCTCTCGCACGAGCTCGAAGAGCTGCTCGACAAGCTCCGCCTCGGCAAGGTCGACCTCACCGCCGCGGTGCTCGATCTCCTGTTCCGCTCGGTCCAGCTCTACGGGCTGATCCTCCAGGCCGAAAAAGAGGGGCGCGATCAGGTCATCCCCCAGGTCGACGAGCTGGTGCGCGAGCTCCACCGCAACGCCGACGGCGCCGCCGTCGCGTCGCCGACGTCCAGCCGCTACGAGCTCGATCCGAGCCTGCTCGCGGTGCTCACCGAGTACGAAGAGCACCGGCTCCGCGCCAACATCGCCCAGGGGCTGCGCCTCTACCGGCTCCGCGTCCAGTTCCAGCTCGCGACGATCGATCAGGCCCTCGACGAGCTCAAGGCGATGGCCAAGCCGCACGGCGAGATCATCACCTACCTGCCCACCGGGGCGGGCGCGGACGCCGACTCGATCGAGCTCGACATCCTGATGGCCTCGGCGATCCCGGTCGACGAGCTGCGGCGCGCGCTCGCCAGCGGTGGGGTGGATCTCGAGGAGATCCCGCGGCGCTCCAGCTCGGGCCCGTCGAGCCTGAGCCAGGTCGAGCTGGAGCGCTCGTCGCCGGTGTACGCGCCTCCGCCCAGCGGGCGCGTGCCCTCGCTCGCGCCGCCGCTGCATCCCGACGAGCTGATCGCCGGGCCCAAGGGCGAGCTCGGCACGCTCCGCTCCGTCGCCCAGACGGTGCGCGTCGACATCCACAAGCTCGACCACTTGATGAACATCGTCGGCGAGCTCTCCATCGTGCGCACCTCGATGGCGCGCCTGGTCGAGCGCCTCCGCGCCGCCCGGATCGAGCGCGATCTCGCCGCCGACGTCCACCGCCTCCAGCGCACCTTCGAGCGCCACCTCGAGGCGATGCAGCAGGGCATCCTCGAGGTGCGCATGGTGCCGCTCGGCCAGGTGTTCGACAAGCTCGCGCGCGTCGTCCGCCAGATCAGCCGGGAGGCCGACAAGCTCGTCAACCTGGTGATCACCGGCGCCGAGACCGAGGTCGACAAGCTGATCGTGGAAGAGCTGAGCGATCCGCTCATGCACATGATGCGCAACGCGATCGATCACGGGATCGAGACGCGGAGCGAGCGCGAGGCGGTGGGCAAGCCGGCGCTGGGGACGATCGCCCTCAACGCCTTCCAGAAGGGCAACCACGTCGTCATCGAGATCGAGGACGACGGCCGCGGCATCGACACCACGCGCCTCCTCGAGGCCAGCGTGCGCCGCGGCGTGATCTCGCCCGACGACGCTCGATCGATCAGCCGATCCGAGATCCTCACCCTGATCTTCATCCCCGGCGTCTCCACCAAGCGCGAGGTCAGCGAGACCTCCGGCCGCGGCGTGGGGATGGATGTCGTCAAGACGAACATCAGCAAGCTCGGCGGGGTGATCGACGTCCAGAGCGAGGCCGGCATCGGGACCAAGATGACGGTCACGCTCCCGATCACCCTGGCGATCATCAGCGCCCTGGTGGTGATGGTGGAGGACCGGCTCTTCGCCATCCCGCTCGCCAACGTGCAGGAGGCCGTGGTGCTCGACCCCGGCGCCGTGCGGGTGATCGACGGCCGCGAGGTGGTGACGCTGCGCGGGAGCACGCTCCAGCTCTGCCGGCTCGCCCGCCTCTTCGAGCTGGAGTCACAGGCCACCCAGCCCACCACGAACGGGTGGCCGACGAGCGCGACCTCCGGCGCTCCGGGCAGCGTGTCGAACGACGCGCGCCCGGCCCCGCGCAAGACCTCGACGCGGCAGTACGTGGTGGTGACGGCCGTGGGCGCGCGGCGCCTCGGGCTCGTCGTCGGCACGCTCGTCGGCGAGCAAGACGTGGTGATCAAGGCGCTCGGCCCGTCCCTCAAGGGCGTGCGCGGGTTCGCCGGCGCGAGCGAGCTCGGCGATCAGCGGATCGCCCTGGTGATCGACGCGCCGTCCCTCGTCGATGAGCTCCACGCGCCCGGCGGCGAGCGCATCCGCCCCCTCATCGCGTCTCGAGGCAGCCATGGCTAATCTCGCCCGCAGATCCGGCTCTCCCGCCGGCCTCCGGCGCGCTCGCCCGCAGGACCGCGGGCCGCGCACCGAGTACCTCGCGTTCGTGCTCGCCGGGGACGTGTACGCCGCGCCGGTCTCGTTCGTGCGCGAGATCCTCAAGCCCCCGCCGCTGACGCCGGTGCCGCGCGCGCCGCACGCGATCATGGGGATCGTGAGCGTGCGCGGGCAGCTCGTCACGGTGGTCGATCTCCGGCGGCGGCTCCGTCTGGCCGAGCCGGTCCCGACGCGGCGGGCCCGGATCCTCCTCGCGGCCGCCAGCGGGGGCGAGACGCTCGGGCTCTTCGTCGACGAGGTGCTCCAGGTCTACCGCCTCTCGGAGAGCGAAAAAGAGCCGGCGGTCGCGGCGCTCGGCGGCGACGTGGCCCCGTACATCGAAGGCATCGCCCGGCCCTCGCTCGGCTCCGGGCTGGCTGCGGGTGGCCGCCGCTCCGTCGAAGGGCGCACCGAACAGGAATCCCATATTTCGGTCGTCATCCTCCTGGACCTCCGCGCCGTGCTCGGCTTTTCCTGACCTGCCGGAGCATCCCGATGTCCGATACCGGCCCGCGCCATCGCACTGATCCCCAGAAGAACCTCGTCGGCTTCGTCGTCGGCCCGGTGTCGTACGCCATCGACATCTCCCGCGTCCGCGAGATCGTGAACCCGCTCGAGGTGACGCCGCTCCCCCACATGCCGCACGACGTCGCCGGCGTCGCCGACCACCGCGGCGAGGTGATCCCGGTGATCGAGCTGCGCGCCCGCTTCGGGCTCGATCGCGCGGACAACGCCCGGAGCACGAAGTGGATCCTCCTCCACGCGGGCGGCGAACGATCGGTCGGCATCATCGTCGACTCCGTCACCGAGGTCTTCGGCGCGATTGAGGGCATCCGCCCCACGCCGGAGGTCGGCGGGAACCGGGACTTGCGGGGGATCGCGGGCGTCGTCACCCACAACGGGCGGCTGACCTTCGTCCTCGAGACTGGACGCTTCATCGAGATCTTCGAGGCCCTCGAAGCCTCGGGGGTCCTCTAGGAGGGCGCATGGGCCAAGCCGACGCCTCATCAATTCGCCTCGCCCTGGGCTCCTCGGACGCCGAGGAGCGTCGCCTCGCCACCTCGCTGCTCGCGGAGCTCAAGCCCTCGGAGTCGATCCCGCTCCTCGTGCTCGCCCTCGGCGACGAGGACTGGCGCGTGCGCAAGGAGGCCACGGTGGCGGCGCGCGGTGTCACGCCGGCCGTCGTCCTCGTCGAGGCGATGATCCGCGTCCTCCGCGAGGGCGACAACATCGGGCTGCGTAACGCCGCGGTGGAGGTGCTGGCCGCGGCGGGCTCCGCCTCCACGCCGGGGCTCGCGGCGGCGCTCCCCTCGCTCGACGCTGACGGCCGCAAGCTCGCGGTCGAGGCGCTCGGCGGCGGCTGCGATTCGGCCGCGCTCGACCCGCTCGAAGCCACGCTCGGCGACGAGGACGACAACGTCCGCGAGGCCGCGGTCGAGGCGATCGCGCGCCTCGGGGTGATCTCCCCGGCCCGCGTCCAGGAGATCCTGCTCCACTGCCTCGACGATCGCGATCGCCTGGTGCGCCTCACCGCGCTCCAGGGCCGCACCGCGCTGGGCGCCTCGACGCCGTGGGAGCGCCTGGCGAAGCTCTTCGACGATCCGACCCTGCGCGGCGCTGCCATCGCCGCGGCGGCCCTCTCGGATCAGGCGGAGGCCGCGCAGGCCGTGACGCGGGAGCTCGGCCGCGCGCGCGGCGGGCCCTTCGTTCACGCGCTCTCCGCGCTCGCGCAGCTCGCCGACGGGCCGCTCGCCCGGCGCGTCGAGGCGGCGCTCCGCGCTGAAGGCCCCGAGCTCGGCGCGCGCCTCGCGGCGCTCGCGATCGACGTGGGACAGCCGACCGAGATCCGCGCCATGGCGCTCCGGCTCGCGGCCGCCGCGCACGCCGAAGGCGCCGCCTTCGCCGCCTTCGCCGCGCTCTCCGAAGAGATGCTCGCGGACGAGGCGCGGAACGCTCTCCGCGTCCTCGGCGCGCCGGCTCTGCCGTCGATGCTGGCGTACCTCGCCGACCCGTCCTCGCTGGTCGAGGCGCGCGCGCAGCTCGTCGACGTGCTCGCGGAGATCGCCTCGCACTCCCGCGGCGTGGAGGCCGCCGGGGTCCTCACCGCGCTCCGTCGCGCCGCGGGCGACCGTGCCCCGTACGTCGCCGCGGGGGCCCTCAACGCGCTGGCGTACCTCGGCGATGAGACCGATCTCGCCCTCACCACCGAGGGAACGCTCTCGCCGCACCGCATGATCGCCGGCGCCGCCGAGGCCGCGCTCTCGACGCTCGCCGGCCGCTTCCCCGAGGCCGCGCGCGTCTACGTCGCGAACCTCGTCGAGAGCGAGCCCTACCACCTCGCCGCCGCCCTCGTGATGGGCGCGCTCGCGATCCTCGGCGCCGACGCGGGCGAGGACGCCGCGTACCTCGCCCACGTCGCCACGACCGGGGACACCCAGGCTCGCCGCGCCGCGGTCCTCGCCGTCGCCGAGATCGGCGGCGCCGCGGCGATGGAGGTGCTGAGCTTCGCCCTCGCCGACGAGGAGCGCGAGGTCCGCTTCGCCGCGGCGCGGGCCCTCGGCCTTCGCTGCGTCGTCCTCGCGTCCCCTTCGCCGGGCGAGATCCTCGACCTGGTCGAGCGCACCGGCACCTCCGATCTCGTGGCCACCACCGTCCGCGCCGTGGGCGAGGGGATGAGCCTCGCCCACTCCGAGCGCCGCTCGGTGCCGCCCGCTCCGCCGCCGCCGGAGCTGATCGCCGTGCTCGCCCTCTTCGCGCGCGGCGCGCCCAGCGTGGTCGCGCTCGCCGCCGTCGACGCCCTCGGCCAGGCGATCGCCGCGGGCACCGCCTCCGCCTGCGACGCCCTCGCCGAGGCGCTCGAGCACCTCGACGCCTCGGTGGCGAAGGCCGCGGCGTTCAAGCTCTCCGAGACCGCGCTCGGCCGCGAGGCCCTCGGGCGCAGCCTCGAGCACCACGCGGCCAGCGTCCGCCTCCTCGTCGTGGAGATGCTCGCGGAGGTCGACCTCGCCGACGCCCGCGCGCGCCTCACGCACCGCTTGCTCGTCGAGCTCGATCGCGAGGTCCGTCAGGCGATCGATCGCGCCCTCTCGCCGGGCCCGCGCTCGTTCGCCTCGGTGGGGCCCACGACCCCGCACAGCAGCCCTCCATCCGGTGGCCTTCGGCGCCTCCGAGAAGGGAGCAGGTAGTGCCCGTCGGAGGGGATGTCCACCTCGAGATGGCCGAGTTCCGGCTGTTCCGCGAGCTCTTCAATGCGCACTGCGGAATCCTGTTCGGCACCGAGTCGAAGCCGATCCTCGAGCGACGCCTTCGCGATCGCATCGCCGCGCTCGGGCTGCACTCGTTCAGCGAGTACTACCAGCTCCTTCGCTACGACGATCGCGGGCACGCCGAGCTCGATGAGGCCACGGATCTCATCACGATCAACGAGACCTACTTCTTCCGCGAGACGTACCAGCTCCGCGCCTACCGCGAAGAGATCCTCCCCCGGCTCCACGCGGGCCCCGGCGGGCGCGAGCGCCTCTCGGTGTGGAGCGCCGGCTGCGCCAGCGGCGAAGAGGTCTACTCCGTCGCCATGCTCACCCGCGAGGCCGGCCTCTTCCCGACCCGATCGGTGCGCGTCTTCGGCAGCGACATTTCACGCCGCTGCGTCATCGCCGCCCGCCGCGGCGTCTATGGCCCGTCCTCGTTCCGCGCGACCCCGCCGGAGATCCGTCGTCGCTATTTCCACGAGCGCCCCGACGGCATGCACGTGGTGGAAGAGCTCCGCGCCCTCTGCCAGTTCGGCCAGCTCAACCTCCTCGACGCCGCCCGCTCCTCGGTCGTCGGCCGGGTCGACGTGATCTTCTGTCGCAACGTGATGATCTACTTCGACGAAGACTCGCGCCGCCGCGTGATCGAGATGTTCTACGACCGCCTCCTGCCCGGCGGCTTCCTCCTCCTCGGCCACTCGGAGTCGCTGCTCAACATCTCGACAGCGTTCGAGCTCGTCCACCTGCGCGAAGACCTCGTCTATCGCAAGCCGATCACCGCGACGCGCCTCGCATCCTCATTCCATCCCGTTCCTTCCGAGCTCCGGGGGAGCCTGCCAACGCTGACTTCCCTCAATGGATCGTCCGCTGGAACACGCGTCAGCGCCCCTCACCCCGTTCCTTCCGAGCTCCGGGTGAGCCTGCCGCCGCTGGTACCCCTCGAGTCATCGTCCCCCGGAGCGCGCTCCGGCGCTGCGGCGCGCCCCGCCCGAACGAACGAAACCCCGCTGGCGCCGGCCGGCGGCGCGCTGCCCTCGCGAACGCCGGCGGCGAAGCCCACCCCTCTGCCGGGCACCGACGGCGACAAGCGATGACCTTCGACCCGTCTTCCGAGTAGGATGAATCCCCCGTGGTGACCGCTTCCCCGCTCCGCGTCTTGGTCGTCGACGACTCGGCGTACAACCGCAAGAACATCGCCGACATCCTCACCGCCGGCAGCGAGGACGTGGAGATCGTCGGCAAGGCAGGCGACGGCGACGAAGCGCTCAAGCTCGCGGCCCAGCTCAAGCCCGACGTCATCACGCTCGACCTCGAGATGCCGCGGATGGACGGGTTCACCTTCCTCCGCATCCTCATGGCCCGGCAGCCCACGCCGGTGATCGTGATCTCCAGCTACTCGAACAAGGAGAACGTCTTCAAAGCGCTGGAGCTCGGGGCGATCGATTTCGTCGCCAAGCCGGACCGCCAGTTCGCGCCGGACGGGCCGATCCGCCGCGAGATCCTCAGCAAGGTCCTCCTCGTGCGGCACCTCCGCCCGCTCTCCACCATCGCCGCCTCGCGCCACAGCTCCGCCACGCCGCTGCGGGTGCCCGATCAGCCGAGCGTCCGCCCCGGCAGCGTCCCGCGCTACATCGTCGGCATCGCTGCGTCGACGGGCGGGCCCTCCGCGCTGCTCGAGCTCTTCACGCGCATCCCCGAGCGCTTCCCCGGCGTGATCTTGATCGCCCAGCACATGCCCGACAAGTTCACCAAGACGTTCGCGGAGCGCCTCGACAAGAAGGGCGCGATCCGCACCGTCGAGGCCCAGGACGGCGACGTCGTCTCCGGCCGCCGCGCCTACGTTTGCCCTGGCAAAATGTGCATGGAAGTCACGGGCGGCTTCGGCTCCACCGGGGGTTACAACGAGATGCGCCTCCGCATCGCCTCCCCCAACGCCAACGATCGCTACGTGCCCAGCGCCGACCGCCTCCTCCGCAGCGTCGCCCAGGTCGGAGGCTCGCGCTCGATCGGCATCATCCTCACCGGCATGGGCGACGACGGCTGCATCGGCGCCCGCGCCGTCCGCGTCGCCGGCGGCGCGGTGATCGCCGAGAGCGAAGATTCAGCGGTCGTCAACGGCATGCCCGGCGCCGCGGTGCGCGCGGGGATCGTGACTGAGATCCTCCCCCTGTCGGGGATCGGGGATTACCTCGCCGCGTTGGCCTGAACGGCGGCGCTTCCGGCCCCGGAGAGCCTCTCCCGGTAGGCTCTAAGTTGACCCACGTGGCCCTGCGTGAGACACACTTCGCGCCTCAATGCGGATCCTGTGCGCCGCCCGTACGCTGGCCTTCGCCTTCGCCTTCGCCGCCCTCCTCGACCCGGGCGCCGCGCTCGCGCAGGGCGCCCCCAAGGCGCCTGTAGCGGCCAAGCCCAAGCCAGGCGCCGCCAAGGCGCCCACGAAGCCCATCGCCAAGCCTCCTGCCGCGCCCGCGAAGGCCAACGCGAAGAAGAGCGGCGGAGGCAAGAAGGCCCCGCGCAAGCCCGGGGCCGAGGCGGGCCAGCCTGACGACGCCGTCCGCCGGATCATCGCCGGCACCGGAGCGCGCGGCGTCCACGAATCGTTGGAGCTCAAAGCGATGCGCGAGCTCGACCTCGCGCTCTTCCCGGGCAACGCGCCCACCGCTGGCGCGCCCTGGCTCGCCGAAGGGTCGCCCCTCGTCGATCGCGGCGAGCCGCGGATCCTCGCCTCGGGCCTCCCGCCCCAGGCCCCGCTCCACCCCGTCGCGACGGAGGCGACGCCTGATCTCAGCTGGCTCCGTCAGCTAGCGATGCCCGACATCCCCGTCCGCTGGGACGGCCGCGTCGTCCGCTACCTCGAGTACTACCGCAACAACCCCCGTGGCCGCTCCATGGTCCAGACCTGGCTCCGCAAGAGCGGGCGCTACGGCGGCGCGATCCGCCGCATCCTCCGCGAGCAGGGGATGCCTGAAGACATCGTCTGGCTCGCCCTCGTCGAGAGCGGCTTCGACCCCACCATCGGCTCCCCCGTCGGCGCCGCCGGCCTCTGGCAGTTCATGCCCGACGGCGCGCGCATCTACGGCCTCACTGTCGATCGCTGGGTCGACGAGCGCCTCGATCCCGAGCGCTCCACCCTCGCCGCCGCCCGCTACCTTGCCGATCTCCGCCAGCGCTTCGGCGGCTGGGAGCTGGCCTTTGCCGCCTACAACATGGGCTACGGCGGCCTGCTCGCCTCGATCCGCAAGTACAACACCAACGACTTCTGGGAGCTCTCCCGCCTCGAGTCGGGCATGCCCCTCGAGACGGCGCTCTACGTGCCCAAGATCGTCGCGATGGCCATCGTCGCCCGCAACCGCGCCATCTTCGGCTGCGAAGACCTCGAGCTCGATCCCGCCGTCAACTTCGACAAGGTCGCCGTTGGATCCGGCGTCTCGCTCCGCGCCGTCGCCCTCGCCTCCAGCACCTCGGTCGAGAAGCTCGAAGAGCTCAACCCCCAGCTCCTCGCCAGCCGCGCGCCGCCCATCCTCGCCGGCGCCAAGGACGACGCGACCTGGACCGTACGCGTCCCCGTCGGCGCCGCCCCCAAGGCCGCCAAGACGCTGAGCCAGTTCGTCGACGGGGACGGCAAGATCGATCGCTACACCGTCCGCTGGGGCGAGTCGCTCGACGACATCGCCCAGCGCCGCGGCGTCCCTCGCTACACCTTGCAGAGCCTCAACGCCGTTCGTCGCGACGAGTCCCTCCGCCCCGGCACGGTGATCTTCGTCCCCGCGTCGCCCGCCTCTGACATCTACGACGCCCCCACCGGCAAGCCCTTCGTCGTCGTCCCCGCGCAAGCGTTCTTGTACGTCGATCGCGAGCGCCTCTTCTACCGCGTCATCCCCGGCGACACGCTCCGCGCCGTCGCCGCGGTCTTCACCGTCTCTCCCGACGAAATCTGCCGCTGGAACGCCATCGATCCCGCCGCCGCGCTCCACGATGGAATGACGCTCCAGATCTTCACGCTGCGCGACAAGATCCCCACCGACGCGCTGGTCCTCGCCGAGAAAGACGCCCAGATCCTCACCTCGGGCACGCCGGAGTTCGTCGCTCACTTCGAATCCCTCCGCGGCCGCACCCGCCTCGAGCTCGTCGCCGCCAAGGGCGACACCTGGCGCAGCGTCGCCGGCCGCTACGGCCTCTCCCTGGGCCAGATGGAGCGCATCAACCACCGCTCCCGCTCGAGCCCGCTCTGCGAAGGCGATCGCTGCGTGGTCTACGTCCCGACCGCCCGCGCCGAAGCGGCCGCGAAGAAGAGCAACGCCGTCATCACCGGAGCGCCCGACGAGGCCCCGGCGGTGACCAAGCCCGCCTCCGAAGACGCCGCCCCCGCTAAGGACGACAAGGACGACGAAGGCACCAAGGCTGCTGTCTTGATCCAGCCGTCTCCGCGCGCCCCCGCCAAGCCCTGAGCTCGCCGCGCGCGGCTGTGAAGGCTAGCCACACCCGCCGCGTGTGATGCTCTGGTCACGCGCGCCCGGGATTCCGTGCTCTTCCAGCGTGGCAGGACGTTTGCAATCGCCTCCCGTCGATGCGCGCCAACCGAGCTCAAGTCCTCCCGCTCCTGCTCCTCCTGATCTGCATGTTCGGGTGCAAGGCAGGGGAGGTGCTCCGCGTCGCCAGCGCCGTCGCCATCACGACGGCGCAGATCGCCGCCACCGCCATCGCCGCCTCCGCGCGCGAAAACAATCGCCTCCAGGCCCGCAACGCGCGCGAGGCCGCCCAGATCGCCGAGGGCGAGCGCCGCGCCGAGGAGGCCATGAACGCCCCCGGGCAATGCACCGAGCTGCGCTTCGAAAGCGATCCGCCCGCGGCCCCGGGGAGCGCCCCGCCCCCGCGCGCGGCCGAGTGCGGCGGCAATATCCTCGTCCAGAACGAAGAGGGCCGCTGGCAGCGCTACAATGCCGCTCCCGAGCCGACGCAACCCTGAGCAGCTGCCCACCCTCGCCCGTGCTCGGCCTATCGGCCTGCGCGCGGTCGGTCCCTCCCAAATCGCGCCTCCGGCGCTCAGGGAGGGACGCGCTCACTCCCCCCAGGGATCGACAACGTCGCTACGCGACGGGCGGCGGCGCACCACCGGCGCACGCGGGAGCACGCGAGCCGCGCTTGCCGCGGGCGGGGCGCTCGGCAGCGCAGGAGCCGCACTGGGCACAACGGGGAGGGGGGCGCTCGACAGCAGGGGAACTGCCAGCCTTGCCGCCGGCAAAGGCGGCACGCTCACGGACACCGTGGCGGCTGCTTGGGATCGAAGCTCCACCGCGACCTGCACCGCAGTCACGAGCAGCATCACCACGACGGAAGCCACCGCGACGGCGAGCGGCCAGGTGCGTGTCTTTATCGGCTCCAGCTCCGGGACTGGCTTCGGCTTCGGCTTCGCCGTCAGCGTCGGTTTCAACTCCACAGTCTCCGAAGGAGCGATGGCGCCCCGCGTGCGGACTTCGTCCGCGGGCGCCGCGGGGGCAGCACGGAAAGGGAGCACCGGGCTGCGAGGCGCCGTCGACCCCGGCTCCGTCAAGCGCTCGCGAACGCCGCTCACGGTGCTCGCCGACAAAGGCGCCGTCGCTGTCGTCGCCCACGACGCGGCGGCGGGCTCCGGGATTGGCTTCCTCGAAAGCGTGCTTTGCGGCGCGGACTCCTGCCCGGAGGGGAAGCGGCGCGGGCTCACTTCGCCTTCCTCCCGCGCTTCACTATCGCCGCCTTGGGCGTGAGCATGGCTTGCGCCACGAGCAAGAGCAGGAGCAAGAGCACGAAGACGACGAAGACCATAGCTTGCACGGGAGCCCTCCAGGGCCTGGGAGGGCGCCAAGCGCCCTCGAAAATGACGAACGGTTCCCCAGGCGAGCTGGGGTGTTGTTTCAAGCTCACCCCCGCGACGAGGACGAGGCCGCACGAGCCGCGCTCACATGGTGAGCTTCGTCAGGTGCGCGCGCAGCCACCACCCGATCTGCTTTCGCCGCTGGTAACCGGGCATCTGCGTGAACGTCTCCAACGCCTCCTCGATCGCTTCCTGCGCCCCCGCCGTGTTCCCGCGATCGTGGCGCACCCGCGCCAGCCGCGTATACCCCTCGACCGTCGAGCTGTTGATCCGCACGAAGCGATCGAGCGCGTCCTCGGCTTCTTCCAGGCGCCCGAGCTTCACCAGCGCCTCCGCTGCGACGCGGAACGGCTCGCCGTAGAGCAGCCGCGGCTCGAGCTCAACGGTGCGAACCAGCGGCTCAAGCGCGCCCTCCGCGTCGCCGGAGCGAAGCCGAGCGAGTCCAGTGAGAAAGAGCAGCTCGGGGTCGTTGGGGTGACGGGCGCGCGCTTCGTCGAGCAAGCTCTGCGCGGCGCCGGGCCGTAATCGCGCGATGTAGATCCGGGCCAGATCGCGCCGAGCGGTGACGTTCGAGGGGTTGACGGCGATCTGGCTCTTCAGCACGCGGATCCGCCCGGCAGTCGCCCAGAGGACCCATGGATCGGGCAGCACCGGCCGCAAAGCGAAGAAGATCACGGCCCCCAGCATCACCCACGGTCGCGCGAGCGCGTAGGAAAGGAAGAACAGCGCGAGGTAATACGTCCAGTAGCCCATGAGTCGATCTATTCCTTCCCCCGGCGAAGCGGAGAACCACGCCTTGCGTGCCGTCGAAGCCATCGGAGCCGAGCACCGCAGTTACTTGCCGTCGAAGCGAAAGAGCCACGCCAGGCTGGCCGCGTGGTCCAGGCGCTTCTCCACGCCCATGGGATCGCCCAAGTGGAAGGCGCCGTGGA
>Ga0209181_10005218_pt1 | contig 18784 bp, 22 predicted proteins | sample MAT05_FD_187208 | JGI IMG/M metagenome (GOLD analysis project Ga0209181, IMG submission 187208) | Freshwater microbial communities from Lake Fryxell liftoff mats and glacier meltwater in Antarctica - MAT-05 (SPAdes) (version 2) | ecosystem: Environmental > Aquatic > Freshwater > Ice > Liftoff...
TTTGCATCGCACCCCGCAGGGTTTGTGTCAACGGCACGCGGGGTTTGTGTCAACGGCACGCAGGGTTTGTGTCAACCGCACGCAGGGTTGGGGGCGATTCAAACTGGTGTGTCGTACGCTTGGAGCTGAAATCAATGTTGGGCAAGCGATCCGAATGTCGCGCCACTTAACCGCGCCCCCACCGCAGTTTGCATCGCACCCCGCAGGGTTTGTGTCAGCCGCACACGGGTTTGGTGTCAATCGCGCATCAGGGGCGCGGCCGCCTTGAGGTAATAGCCCATCGATATCAGGGTCAGCGCTGCGGCAGCCCAGATGAACCAGTCACCCAGCAGGCGCGCTTCGAACAGGCCGAGAAAATTGTCGTGGAACAGCAACAGCGGTATGGCGATCATCTGCACGATGGTCTTGATCTTGCCCAGCGCATTGACCGCCACGCTCTTGGACTTGCCCAACTGTGCCATCCATTCGCGCAAGGCCGAGATGCCGATCTCGCGGCCGATGATGATGAGCGCGATGATGCTGTCGCAGCGCCCCAGTTGCACCAGTACGATGAGGGCGGCGGCGACCATCAGCTTGTCGGCCACCGGGTCGAGGAAGGCGCCGAAGGCCGATTGCTGGTTGAGCTTGCGCGCCAGCCAGCCATCGAGCCAGTCGGTCAGCGCCGCGGTCACGAACATGAACGTGGCGACCTGGTTTTTCTCGGACGGGCCAAGCCAGGCGTCGGGCAGGTAGAACACGCCTACGATCAGCGGGATCAGCAGGATGCGCAGCCAGGTAAGCAGGTTGGGAATGTTGACCGCTGTGCCCATCACTTGGCTAGTCCGGTGACCTGGAAGCTTCGGAACTCAACGAAAGCGATGGCTTCGGCCCCAGGGCCAGGCGCCAGGCATGGCCGTGGCCGAAGCCATGGGGCGGATTTGCCACCACACCATGCGACCCGCGGCGCGCTTTAATGTTCTGAAATTGACCGCTCACGGTATTAGCGCACTTCCTCGACCCTGACATAGACGCGGCGCTCCTGCGCGCCGGCGTCCGACGAGCGTGACAAGAGGCCGCGGGTGTCGGCCGATTGCGACTGGTTGACCCCAGCAAGCTCGATCCACTCGCCCAGGCGGCCGCTGATGGTCGAGACCACGCGATTGGTGTTGGCGCTGCCCGGCCCCAGATCGGCGCGGGTATCGCGCTGCGCACCGATCTCCAGGAAAACCGTGTCGCCGTTGACCCGCGGGGTGACATAAAAGCCGGTGTTGAAATCGCGCGGCAGCGCTGTTTCCGTAACGATCACCCCATTGACCGTACGCGTGACGCTGCGTTGTTGCACCAGCGTGCTCTCGCCGCTGCTGATGTAGGCCTGGTTGCCTTCCTGCACGCGCAGTTGTTGCGACACGTTGTCCTGCGCGGTGCCGCTGCGCTCGAACACGCTGCCGCGCGCGGCGCTGGCGCCCGGCGCCAGCACGATCTGCCCGCCGACGCCGCCGGCACGCGCCACGCCGCCAAAATCCTGGCGCACCGAAATCAGCAACTGGCGTTGCGCGCGGTCGAGGCTGGCAATCACCTGGCGCAGTTGCTCCAGATTGGCAGGCGTGGTGCGCACGATCAACTGGAAGCCGCTGCCGCTCAAGGTGCCGCCACCGGCCAACAGTGGCTGCAGCACCGGCAGCAGTTGCTCGGCCGGGCGGTGCCTGAGCTGCAGGATTTCAAGCGTCTGCGCCAGGCAGGCCGCCGCTACCAGGAACAACCAGGCAGGCAGCGCAAGTCGCAGGAGTTGGCGCAGCGTTTTCATGCGTAAGCCCGCGCGGTCAGGCCGGAATGTCGGGGATCAGGCGCATCTGCATCAAGGTAATGGTGTCCTTGAGTTGCAGTTTGCGTTTTTTCAGGCGGCGCAGGCGCAGTTCATCGCGTCCGGCGGTGGCGGTCAGGGTTTCGATCACCAGATCCAGATCGCGATGTTCAACCTGCAGTTCGACGATGCGTGCCTGAATGATTTCTATATCCTGCGCTGTAAGCATCCGTGACCCGGTTTTTCGGTGAACATTGCTTGTTTCAGGAAACCTGGCAGCCCCGACAAAGGGCATGCTGTTGCCGCCAGTCACGCGATGGTCGATGTATGACAGCCGCGATGATACACGGGCGACCAATGCCCAACTTGGCCTTGCGCCTCGATGGGGTGCGATTCAAACTGATGTGTGATCCGGTGGAGCTGAGATCAATGTTGGGCAAGCGATCCGAATGTCGCGCCACCTAACCGCGCCCCCACATCAGTTTGAATCGCCCGCTCCTCGATGCGCGCGCCGCTGCACTATATAATTCCGCGCCATGCCCATTCGCATTGAAGCCGGAACCGGCCAGCATATCGGCGATCGCGCCGAGCAGCAGGATCGCCTGATCATCATCCCCAGCAAGCGCGAGCCCGGGGTGGTGCTGGCCGTGGTGGCCGACGGCATGGGCGGCCATACCGGTGGCGCAATGGCCGCGCAGCAGGTGATTTCCACCACCCAGCAGCTGTTCGAAAATTTCAGCACGCGTGATGATTCGCCGCAAAAGCTCTTGACGGCGATTGTCAACGAAGCGCACATGATCATCACGCTTTCGTCATTCACCAGCGAGCAGGAACCGCACAGCACGGTGGTTGCGATGTTGCTGCAGAAAGAACGCGCCGACTGGGCGCATGTGGGCGACAGCCGCCTCTATCACTTTCGCGGCCAGCCGCTGGTGCAGCGCACGCGCGACCACTCGTATGTGGAGCAGTTATACGCCGAAGGCAAGATCACCGAAGACCAGATGGAGTCGCATCCGAACAAGAACCTGCTGGTGCACTGCCTGGGTTCGGCCAATCAACCGCACATCGATTTCGGCAGCACCGCCAAGCTGATGCCCGACGATACCTTCATGCTGTGCAGCGACGGCGTGTGGGCCTATTTCAGCGATCTCGAGCTGGGCTCGATCCTCGCGGCCTGCCCGCCGCGCACCGCCTCGGAGCAACTGATCGCGCTGGCGCGTGAACGCTCGAACGGCCGTGGCGACAATTGCTCGCTGGCCATCGTCAAGCTGACTCACTTCGAAGACGCCAAGCCCAAAGCGCCATCGCCACCGGCGAGCCCGAAGCCGCCGCCACCGCCGGCCGCGCCCAAGGTGGCAGCCCTGCCTTCCGAAGACGCGCCGGAAAAATCTGAAAAGCAAGGCGTGTTCGGCAAGCTTTTCGGAAAAAAATAACTTGTGTACAATGACTTACGTTGCATTCCTGAGAAAATGCTGAATCAGTGCCTTCGCGCCAGATCGCGCCGCAGCCGAGTTCATTAGAATCAATGCTGCACAACAGCGTCGGTCGTTGGCTACCGATTTTTCCAGTGTTTTCTCAAGTCTGCACAGTAGATTTTTGACGCTCTGATCCGCAGTCCAGCCAGCAGAGCAGTGGCCTAATGTCGGTGCACGGCGGGCTCGATACCGGGTCGGTCAGACCGGGCAAGTTCTTCACGGATGGTTTTTGCAAGGAGCCGCGCGATGACATTGAACCACCTTGATCGAAGCATAAGATTGGCCTGTGCCATGTCGCTACTGGCATGGGTCACGCTGGCCGGTGCCCAGGCGCCCGCCGCACGCATGACACCCCTGGAGGGGAGCGCGACGTCGATGACCCAGGCGTCGCCGCAACAAGCCGCAGCCCCTGCAAGCAAACCGCTGCAGCGCCGCAGTGTCAGGCGCACCGCAGCCGCGGCGTGCGAGCCGGTGAACGACCCGTGGGAAAACCTTTGCACCATTCGTAAGCATGCGCAGGTCGCGTGCAGTGACTTGAGTACCGGTGCGGCCAAGGGCAAGGTCACGCGCAAGGCACGCAAAGACCGCGTGCCCGCAGCGGTGGCTGCGGGCAATCCGCGCCAGGAGTGCGTGGACGCCTACATGCGCAACGTCTGAAGCGCTGCGGCCTGCGCGGCCGCGCGGCATCGACCAGACTTGAGGTCCGGGGCCCGCTTGCGCGGGCCTTGTTTTTTGCGTTGCCCGTCGTGGTTTGGTGCGCCGCTTGTGGCGCAGATGCGCCCGGGCCGGTACGCGTGATCGATCGCAGGTCCTGGCCCGGCTGCAAGGCTATTTCGCAGCCGCTGGCGGCGCCCGGTTGCGTGCCTTCTCGGCAGCCGCGCGCTCGCGCCGCTCCGCCCGCTCCAGCGTTTTCGCCACCTTGGCTGCCTGCCGGCGCGCGCTTTCCGCGCGCTCCGGGGCGCGCGCCCTTTCCTCGGCGACGGCCCGCGCGCGCGCTGCGGCCCGCAACCGCGCCTGCTGTTCGGCTTCGCGCGCACGCGCCGCACGCTGCGGCGCGGCAGCTTCCCACTGGCGCGCCTCGCGTTCGACTTCCAGGCGCCGCGCCTCACGCTGAGCCTCTACGCGCGGCGCCTCTACAAGCGGCGCCTCTACAAGCGGCGCCTCTACAAGCGGCGCCTCTACAAGCGGCGCCTCTACGCGCGGCGCCTCGGCCGCGCGCGCCGCCGCGGCATCGGCGTCGGCAGCACGCTTTGCGGCGCGCCGCCGGTCGCTCGCCGCGGCCTCCGCTCGCCGCTTGAACTGACGCGCTTCAAGTTCGACTGCGCGGATGCGCTGGGTGGCGCGGTAGTTGGCGGCACGCGCGTCGGACAAACAGAATTCGGCGAGAAACTTCTCGTAGCAAGCGGCGCGCGCCGCGTTGTAACGCAACTCCTGCTGCGGCTGCAATCGCAATGCATCCGCCAGTGCCGCGTCGGCCTGGGCCTCTGCGGTGATGCTGCCGGGCGGGTAGCGCTTGAGCGCCTCTTCGGCCGGCGATACTTTCAGAGCGCTGGCGGACGGCGGTTCAGGCGAATCGGCCGCTGGCGCCTGCGCCTGCACCTGCCCCTGCGCCTGCGCCTGCGCCTGCGCCTGCGGCAAGGCCAGCCCCGAGCACAACAGGTTGCCCACTGCAAAAGCAAGCAGGGCACCCAGATGGGTGCCCTGCCGCGCGAACGTTGATGACCGGATCAATTACTTCCTGGCGGCCGCCCTGGGCACTCGGCAACCCAGCGAACTACCCTTGGGTGTGGCGAAATACTCGGTGCCGGCCGGGCAGGCAAGCGCTTTCTCTGGCTTGATGGCGCCCTTTTTGGCATTGCAGGTATAGGCGCCGGTCTTCTTGTTGACCGACTTGCTGTTGAGCAAAAAGCCTTCCGGACACGCCGCTGCGGCCATAGGAGCCGCCGCCACAGGCGCCGCCGCGGCAGCCGGCTTGGGCGCCTCGGCAACCACGACCTGGGCCTTGGCTTCGCCGTTGCAACCAAAGGTCGAGCCATCGCGCCCGCCCTTGGCGATCACCGTATAGGTGCCGGGCTTGTTGTAGGTCTTGGAGAAACTGCGCGGAAAATCGTCCTTGCCCTTGGACATCTTGGTGACATCGACGTCGCCGTTGCCATACTCGACGCGCAGGCCGCAGATGCCTTCGTCCGTGCCCGATATGATGACCTTGACCGCCGCCCCGACCTGCGTGCTGGCCGGTTCGATCTTGACGCCGCTTATGTCGCCGGCTAGCGCCAACCCTGCCATGCACAACCCCGCCAGCCCCAGCGCCGTATTTTTCGTGAAGTTCATGCTGTTCCCCTGTTGATTTTGATCCGTGATCGGTTTTGCGCGTGGCGCCCAGGCGCAACTTTTCGATTGTAACCAATGTCCTGTGCTTTTATCCTTCTCAGGCATTGCGTCTGACCGCACCGAGTGCTGGTCCGCACAATACGAAAATCCGTAAACTTGGTCGCCATGCACTACCGTGACATCATCACCATCGAAGCCGGCAAGCGCGGCGGCAAGCCTTGCGTGCGCGGCCTGCGCATCACCGTCTACGAGGTACTCGACTACCTCGCGTCCGGCATGTCGAGCGCGGAAATCCTCCGCGACTTTCCTGATCTCACTGCCGCCGACATCCAGGCCTGCCTCGCTTACGCGGCTGACCGCGAACGCCTGCAATTCACGCTGGCCGCGTGAAGCTGCGGTTCGATCAAAACCTCTCGCCGCAGCTCGCAACGCGACTGTCCGACGTGTTTCCCGGTTCGCTTCATGTGCGCGAACTCGGCTTCGAACATGCGCCGGATGAAGAGGTGTGGCGCATCGCGCTGGCGCGCGGGCTGGCGATCGTGACCCGGGATGCGGATTTTCAGGAGCGCGCCCAGATCTCGATGGAGGCGCCGCGCATTGTGTGGATTCGGCGCGGCAACTGCTCAACGGCGGAAATCGAGGGCTTGCTGCGCAACGCCGCTGCCCGCATCTCTGTGCTGATGAAAGGCGATGCTCCCGGCTTCGTGGCATTGCTCAGAAGCGAAGAGTGTTCACTCGATCATCTTGGTTGCCTGAATCGGAATCGAGTGAGGGCATCTTGATGCCGAGCGCCTTCGCAAGGAAATCCCCTCAAGCAGCGCTTCTTTCAGGAATCACATTCTCACCGAGTCGATCAGCTTGCGTCGTGCCACGGTGAGCAGCCAGGCTTCGGGCGTGCGCGGAATGCCGTGCGCGGGCCAGTCGGCCAACGCCGCAGCGAAGGCTTCGGACAGCGCATCCCCGGCGCCGGCCATGAAAGCGCAGCCCATGAAAGCGCAGCCCATGAAAGCGCCGCCCATGAAAGCGCCGCGTCAAGGTCGGCCGCTTCGATCAGGTAGTAGCCGCCGAGTTGCTCCTTGGTGTCGGCATAGGGGCCGCTTTAGCACCTCGGTCTTGCCGTTCGCCACCTAAACGGCGGTGGCGGTGGAGGATCCCTGCAGCGGATCGCCGGCGACGAACACGCCGGCCTTTTTCATCGCTTCGGTATAGGCGCCGCAGGCGCCGAACATCTGTTGCATGTCGGCCGGTTTGGCGATGGCGCGGGCGGCTTCGTCGCCGTAAATCAGCAGCATGTATTGCATGTAATTCTCCCTGGAGCGGTCGGGCCATGCGAAATGCGCTGCTTGTGACAATCACGCCGGGGCTGGGCGGATTTTCACAAATTGGGCAATTTTTTGAAGCTAAATGCCAAACATTTTCAGCACCGCGTCAGAAATCCCCTCCAGCCCGCGCCCGCCAACACCCGCCTTGGCCCCTGCATGCGGCATTTCTTCGTAGACATAGTAGCCCTGGGCACCGGCAAAGCTGTCGTCCAGCAGGCCCTGCTTCCCGGTGAGATAGGGGAAAAACGTGGCCGCGCGCGTGGTCGAGTATTGCAGGTTGGCGGAAAAGCCCAGCGTTGCCGCCTGGTTGATGCGCCTAGCGTCGCCGGCGCGCTCGACCCGGACTCCCCGGCAGCCCTTGATGATCAGCGTGGCCGGGCCATGCAACACCAAATAGCGCAGCTGCAGTGTGAGCCAGCCATGCAGGGTACCGAGCCGCCAATGGCTGGTGATGCGCAAGGGCTGGTCGCGTGGCTGCAGCACGCCTACCAGGCTGCGCGGTTGAAGAACCAGGGCGGAGCCTGCCGGTAGCGCCAGCACACCCACTTCAGAAAGCGGATCGACCGTGGCGGAAATGACGATCGACTCCGGCACTGCGACACGAATGCGCGTCAACGCCACCAATCCTGCAGCGAGGCTCGTCAGCGGATGCGACCAGTCGAGCAGCCATTTGGTCACTTTGGCACCCGCGATCGGCGCGCTTTGCAGATACGCCGGATCAATCAGCAACTCGTGGCCTGGCCCGACCCGAAGCGTTTGTGACACAGCCGACGCGCTCGCGTTGCCCGAACCGATGTTGACCCCCGCCGGGCTTTCCAGCATCCCTGACGCACCCGGCAGCAGATGCACAGGCGGCCGGCGCGCCGCGAGCGGCGCCAGCACAAAATAGAAAAACACCTTGATCGCCACCGGCAACAGGATCAGTGAAACCAGGATCCACAGCGCAGCCTGCACCACCCCGGCCGCACTCTCCCACAGCACAGCGACCGTGTTCTTTTCAAGCGCCTTGATCCTCGCGTCAAGCGGCGCAAGCGTCTCCCTGATCTGCTCGTACTGCAGCCGGAAGGCCGGCGGCGGATGCGGCATTTTGAACAGCGCCACCGCCATGCGCTGCCGCTCATAGGCCTCATACGCCGCCAGGTTCTGCGCAGTCAAGCTGGCGTGCGCCAACGCCAGTTGCACCAGCAAACCATGCGGCACGGTGCCAGGGACAAAGCCCGCAACCGGGTGACTGCTCCTGACCTGATCGCGCGAAAACTCGTTGTCCTTCAGCCCGCCGTAGATCGCCGCATGCACCCGGCGCAGCCGCTCAAGCTCGGTCACGCCGCGGTCGCGGTCGACCAGCGCCAGCGTCACCGCACGCAGGCCCACCAGGTAGTCGCGCTCCTGCATCAGCACCTTGATCTCGATGTCGCGCTTGAAAGGGTCGATGAAGCTGCTGCCAGTGGCCAGCTTTAACAACAGCGGCAGATTGCTCGCCCCCTGCTGTGCTGCCGATTTCTCGCCGATGGCCTGGTCGATCCCGGCGATGCGCCCATCGAGTTTGCCGAGCGAGGCTTTTTCAAACTCCCTGGCGCGCGCTGTCAAGGCCTGTTCCATCGACCGTACATGGTTTTCAATAACCTGCTGGCCAACCTTCAGGTCTCCGAGATGGCTTTGCGACGCATGAAATTCGTCGAACTGCTCCTTGAGGTAAGCCCCCGCCATCAGGATCGCCACGATCAGAACAAACCAGACCAGACGCTGCCCGACCCACTTCAGCAGGGCATGCAGGAGTTGACGCATGGAGGGTTCCTTCGACCAAGTGAAACGCAGAACGCCGGTTGGGGCATCGCCCCGATGTTACGCCCCGGTTCCGACCCGGTTACCTGCCGGCGTCTCTCGGCCCGCCGGCACCAATCGCAGCAAGGTGATCTCAACGGCCGCGTCTGCGGCCGGCGCGAGGGCCGCCGCTGTGGGAGATGCCGGACCATGCGTTCGGCAAGCGCGTCGCGTGGCAGCGCACAAGACGATAGTGCTCGCAGGGCCGGGGCGACGCGTGCCTGTGGCCACCTGCGCGGCAAATGTCCGCCACCCAGGTGGCCAGAGGCACAGACAACGGGCATGCCGGGGCGGGGTTTCAGGGACGATCAGGCGGCTGCGGCGCCAAAACAACGATTAATCAACGATTGACGCAGACCAATATGGCCGGGTCAATCCGAAAATGGCATTGAAATTCCCATCCTTATCCTTGACCCTCACTCCCCTTGCGCCTGCGCGAACCCCGGCTCGCCGTCGAAGGTGTAGAGCTTCTCGATCTTGATCACCTCCAGCCCGGAGGCGGCCAGGCTTTGCATGATCGCCAGCACCCAGGCGTCGTTGGCGCCGCCGTGCTCGGCCTGCACCTCTGAGGGCATGAAGCGGCTGCGCCAGTGGTTGGTGCAGAAGGTCTCGTCGAACCCGTGAGGCCAGACCTTGACGCCGCGGTTGGTGATGAATTTCAGCGTCGCGCTCCTGGGCAGGGCCTCGGTGATGCGCGCGCCCAGCAGCGCCGGGCGCAGGTCGGCGAAGTCGAGGAAGATATCCACGCCCACCAGGCGCTTTTCGATCGGCTTTGCGGTACGCGGTGCGAGCGGTGCCAGTTTCATTGGCCGCGCCTGCGCCAGCGCCGCGGCCGGCAGCTTGACCGGGCGCTTGCCCATGCGCGCGACGATCGCTTCAGCAAAGGCGCGCGTGCCCACCTTCCGGGTGGTGAATTCGCCGACGATGTCGGCGGTGTGGATGCCGTCTTCCAGCGTGGCAAGCCAGGCGTTGCGCACGTTTTCGGCAACCTCGCCCTGGCCGATGTGCGTGAGCATCTGCACTGCGGCTTCGAGCATGCCCGAGGGGTTGGCCATGTCGCGCCCCGCGATGTCGGGTGCCGAGCCGTGCACCGCCTCGAACATGGCGATGGTGTCGCCGATATTGGCCGAACCGGCCAGGCCCACCGACCCCGCCACTTCAGCGGCGATGTCGGAGATGATGTCGCCATACAGATTGGGCGCGACGATCACGTCGAACTTGCCGGGCCGCGCCGCCAGACGCGCCGCGCCGATGTCGACGATCATGTGGTCGGCGGCGATCTCGGGGTAATCGGTGGCGATCTCGTCGAAGATGCGATGGAACAGGCCATCGGTCATCTTCATGATGTTGTCCTTGGTAAAGCAGGTCACCTTGCGGCGCCCGTGGTGGCGCGCGTACTCGAAGGCGTAGTGCACGATCTTGCGCGTGCCGGGCTCGGTGATGAGCTTCAGGCACTGGGTCACGTCGGTGGTCTGGCGGTGCTCGATGCCGGCGTACAGGTCCTCCTCGTTCTCGCGCACGATCACCACGTTCATCTCGGGGTGCATGGTCGGCACAAAGGGATGAAAGGTCGCCACCGGACGCACATTGGCGAACAGGCCCATGGTCTTGCGCAGGGTCACATTGACGCTCTTGTAGCCGCCGCCCTGAGGGGTGGTCAACGGACCCTTGAGCAACAGGCGGGTGCGCTTGAGGCTGGCCCAGGCCGCGTCGCTGATGCCGGAGGAGACGCCTTGCAGGTAAACCTTCTCGCCGATCTCGACGGTCTCGATGTCCAGGCGCGCACCCGCGGCCTTGAGCACCTCGAGGACGGCGGCGGTGATTTCCGGGCCGATGCCATCGCCTACGCAGACGGAGACGGCAACGCGTGCGGCGGTGCCGACCTTGGCAATTTCGGGGGTGTCAGTGGGGTTCATCGTGCGTTCCTTGCGTGGCGTTTGAGTGAGTCACGCATTTTGGCGCTTGCAGAACATCATATCCAATGATATGTTTTGATATTAATGATAATTTTTATTGATCAATGAATCGACTCTCCATGTCCCAGCTGCGCGCCGTCGAGGCGATCGTGCGCCACGGCCACCTGACGCGCGCGGCAGCAGAACTGCATCTGACGCAGCCGGCCCTGTCCATGCAGGTGCGCCAGGCCGGCGAGATCGCCGGGGAGCCGCTGTTCGAGCCGCGCGGTCGCTCCCTGGCGCCGACCGCGGCCGGGCTGCGCATGGCCGAGGCGGCGCGCCAGGTGGCGCGCAGCCTGGAGTCCCTGGCGGCCGACCTGGCCGACCGGCGCGGCCTCAAGACCGGGCACCTGCGCCTGGCCGCCGCGACCACGGCCGAATATTTTGCGCCCGGCCTGCTGGGCCGTTTTCACGCGCGCTACCCGGGCATCGACATCCACCTCGAGGTGCTCAACCGCGCCCAGGTGCTCGAACGCTTTGCGCGCCGCGCCGACGATCTGTACTTGATGGCGCGCCCGCCCGCAGGGCGTGACATCGTCAGCCTGCCGATACTGGACAACCCGCTGGTGCCGATCGCCGCGCGTCGGCATCGCCTGGCCGCGCGACAGCGCGTGCCCTTGGCCGTGTTCGTGCGCGAGCCTTTTGTCGCCCGCGAACCGGGCTCCGGCACGCGGCTTATCACCGATGAGTTTTTCGCGCGGCGCGGCGTGGCCGTGAACACCCGCATGACCCTGGGCAGCAACGAGGCCATCAAGCACGCCGTCGGCGCGGGCTTCGGCTGCGCGGTCATCTCCAGCCACGCCTTGACCGGCGCTTCCGGCATCGCGCGCCTGGAGGTGGCCGGCTTTCCATTGCGCAGCTTCTGGCATGTGGTGCACGCCGGCGACGCGCGCTTGTCGCCGGCGGCTGCCGCGTTCGTGGATTTCGCGCGGGCGCAAAGCCCGCCGGCGCGCTGATATTCCCGCAGCGGCGTGGTGGCGTTGCGGCCGGTGTGGTGGCGTGCGAGGATGCGCGCCTGCAACAGCGACCAAGGGCGCAGGACCATGACCGCGTTCGATCCGATCGCCCACACACACATGCAGTACCCGAAGGTGGACGGCCTCTTCTGGATGTCGCGGCAACGCCACAGCGACCAAGCGCTGCTTCTTTTCGGCCACCGCGTCGGCACGGCGCGCAAGGGCAAGCGCATGGGCGGCCCATTGCGCACCGACGATGCGCTGCGCCAGGCAGTTCTCGCGCCGGCCTTGCGCGTGGGTATCGATGCGAACTGACCCAGTCGCGCACAGGCAGAAGCTTGTCAGAGGCGGCCTGCGCGGTTTTCATTGGGCCATATCGGCCGACCTGGCTCGGTTGACATCAACCTCTCAGCGCAAATGCAGCGGGCTACAATCAGCGCCACCTGAGCTTTAACCCATACCATCGATCGGGAGGTTTCATGCGTTTGAAGAACAAGGTTGTCATCGTCACCGGCGCCGGCTCGGGCATCGGCGTAGGCATCGCCACCCGCTTCGCCGAGGAAGGTGCGCAGGTCGTGGTCAACGACATCAATGCCAGGGGCGGCGAAGCGACTGTCGCTGCGATCAAGGCAAAAGGCGGCAGCGTCGTGTTTCAACTGGCCGATGTGACCACCGACGCCGGCTGGAAAGCGCTCGTCGACGCGGCACAAAAGCATTTCGGCGGCCTGGACTGCGTGGTCAACAACGCCGGCTGGACCCACGTCAATCGCCCTTTCGTCGAGGTCAGCGAGGCCGACTTCGACCGCTGCTTCAGTGTGAACGTCAAGAGCGTCTACCTGGCAGCACAGAACGCGCTGCCGGTGTTCCGCGCGCAGGGCAAGGAACGCGGCGGCAGCCTGGTCAATATCGCCTCGACCGCCGGCATCCGTCCACGCCCGGGCCTGACGGTCTACAACGCCAGCAAGGGCGCGGTGGTCCTCATGAGCAAGTCGATGGCGGCTGAATTTGCGCCCGACAACGTGCGGGTCAATTGCGTCAACCCCGTATTCAATCCCGACACCGCGCTCTCGCAGGCGTTCGCGGGCGGCGAGATCGATGAGGCCAGGCGCGCCAAGTTCATGGTCAGCATACCGCTCGGGCGCTTCTCGACCGCACAGGATGTGGCGAATGCCTGCCTGTATCTGGCATCGGATGAAGCGAATTTCATCACCGGGGTCAATATCGAGGTCGATGGCGGGCGCTGCGTGTAGCCAGATCGCCAGTTTCCACTGGCGTAGCAGTTAAATGATATTATTGTAGCAATTAAAGTTTATTTTATTGATTAATTTCTACAATAATGATTATTGAACTATCGACGTGCGCCGAGATTTGCAGTCTTCTCGGTGAGCGCGTACGCCGCCTGCGCCTGGTGCAGAACCTGACCCAGGCCGAGCTCGCCGGGCGCGCCGGCATTTCGTTCGGTGCAGTGCGAAAGCTCGAAAACGGCGGCCAATCGACGCTAGCTACCTTCGTCAAGTGTGTTCAGGCCTTGGGCGCGAGTGGCGACTTCGAACACCTGTTGTCGCCGCCTGGCACCTCCATCGCCCAGATGGAACGTAATGCGTACGCAGCCGGTCGCAAGCGGGCGCGCCGCGCGGTAGCAGCGACAAAACAATGAAAAGGCTTACTGTGGTCTATCGCGGCTGGGGGGAGCATTGGCCTATTGCGCATGCTTCGCGCAGCCAACCTTCGAGCCAACGCGCGGGCCGACCGCAGACGGCCTCGACCGCGCCGCTAACTTCCGCGGCGACCCCTGCGCCAATGCGCTGCGTCACCTGTTCGAGATGCTTTTGCATGAAGGCGCTTGCGCCGCGCGCCCGCGCGAGTGCAATCGCGGCGGCCGGCGCTAGCGCGCGGTAATCGATCGTGCGCCCGCACCGGGTGCTTGCCAATACGGAGATATTTGCACCCGACCAGGCCGGCGGGCGTTGACCCGCGTCGTGCCCGCGATCGGCTGATGTGGCTGCCGGCGGGCCCCTATGCGACGTTCGATTTGCCGCGCACCAGAGACAGCACGTCCGCCATATTGACGTTGCCGGCTTTGGCTTGAATCTGCTGCGCATACTGGGTCTGAATTTGCCTGGCGGGCTCCAGCAGTTGTGAAAAAGTATCCTTGAGCACCGCAGCAGACATGGTGCGGCCGCCACCGTAGTAGCGTTTGGCAAGCTGCCCCAGGGCATACGTGGAAGCGAAGGAGAATGCCATGCCGGTGCCGCCGCGCGTAAGGCTGCCCACCAGGCCGCCGGCCAGCTTGCCGAACAAGCCGCCGATCAGCTTGCGCCCCGCCTGTTCCAGATACTGCGACGCCAGACCGACGCCTACGGTGGCCAGGAATTCCTTTACGTGACCGGCATCGAGCTCGAAACCGTACTTTTTGCCGATGCCATAGACCATCCGGGTTTGCAGCGGAATAATCGCCATCGTGGCCCAGGATTGCGGCAACAGTTCAAGCGCGCCGTTCATAATCGCGCTGTTCAGAATTGTCTTGTCCAGCTCCACTTCGTTGACCGGCTGCGCTACCGCGGAAGCCTGGGCTGGCGCAGCCGCCGGCGCGTAGGCGGCTGCTGCCAGCGCATCGGCCGGGCCCGCCAGGCTTAAGGCCTGCCCAATCGAGAGCCCCAATGCCTGGCGCAACTCATTGAGGAATGCCTGCTCCGCAACAGTTTGCACCCCGTCTGAATCAATCACATGCACTGCCATTTCGTAGGCGAGCTGACGCGACCCATCGGTGTTCAAAAGGGCAGCCAGATCGGTCAGCGAAACCTGCTTCAACAGCACCGCCTGATAGACAGCAGGCAGCGGCCAAGCGGCAGCGTCGGCCTGCTGGCTCGCCAGCGAATCAAACACTTGCTCGATGCGTGCGCGTTCCCGTTGGTCGTTGTTGCCATCGGCGAACGCCGCCATCAGGCACACACTCAGAATGGCGCGTTGTTGGTCGCTGTTGATCATGAAGGCAGGATTCCTCTCGAAATGGTGGAAATGGGATGGAGTAGCGGGCGCGCAGGCTATGTGGGATTCAGCGCGCCCACTTTGGCACTGTCACGCGCTTTAGCTTCACGGCTTGACAATCTGCGGAACCATACCGTGACGGCGCTGCTGGTAAGCACGATGAAGAGCGAGTACAAAACCGGAATCAGCAGCACTTCCTGCTGCATGGCGCCGGTGAAGGTCAGGGTCACGATCAGCACGGCCAGTGGTCCGTTCTGGATCCCGGTTTCAAGCGCAATGGTGCGGCTGCGGTTGTTGTCCTGCTTGAGCAGTTTGGCCAAACTGTAACCAAGCGCCATGCCGAACAGGCCGAGTCCGACTGCGGCGAAATACACATACCAGGGCGTGACGGTGAGCAACTGGTAGTTGCGCGGTACCCAGGAGATGATGAGGAACACAATGACTGCGATTCCGAGCATGCCGCCGAGCAATTCGATGCTTGCACCCACATTCGGATTGAGCTTGCGCAACACCATGCCGATTACCGTGGGCACCAGCAACACCACCAGGACCTGCGCCACGTTGCCGGCAGGAATCCGGAAATCACCGGTGATTCCGGCAGCGCCGGAATAGAACTCCAGCAGTGCCGGCACCGCCACCAGCGCCACCAGGGTGGACACACTGGTCATCATGATCGACAAGGCCAGCACCGCCTTGCTGAAATAAGTGAAGATGTTCGAGGTGGTGCCACCGGGCATGCAGGCGATCAGGATCAGGCCGACCGCAAGGCCGGGCGGCAGGCCCAGTGCCATCGCCAGCGCGTAGCCCATAAATGGCATGATGCCGTATTGGCACACCAGGCCCACCAGCACGCCCTTGGGCTTGCGCAGCGCGATCAGAAAATCGCGATAGGTCAAGGATGCGCCCATGCCCAGCATGATGACCATCATCATCACGCCGAGCAGTTTGGTTTCGAGTTCGGTCAACATGGTGCGGATCCTTTTTTTGTTCTCATTTTCTGGCGGCGAATTCGGCCCTGACTTCGGCCTTCAGATCTTTACGCAGCACCTTGCCGATCGGTGTTTTCGGCAGTTCGTCACGCAGCACCACTGACTTGGGCAGTTTGTAGCCGGTCAGATACTTGCGGCAGTGCTCGGCGATCTGCGCTGCGGTGGGCGCTGCGGCGTGCTCCGGGTTGGGCACCACATAAGCGCGCACCGCCTCGCCGCTTTGACCATCGGGTATTCCGATCACCGCCACTTCGAGCACCGCGTCCATGCGCGCGATCACATCTTCAATCTCGTTCGGGTAAACGTTGAAACCGCTCACCAGGATCAGGTCTTTTTTGCGGTCGACGATGCGCATGAAGCCGGCTTCGTCCATCACCGCCACGTCGCCGGTGGCGAGCCAGCCATCACGCAGGATGTCTGCGCTGGCGCCGGGATTGTTCCAGTACCCTTGCATCACCTGCGGGCCGCGCACCCAGATCTCGCCCGCTTCGCCAGCCTTCACGTCGGCGCCGTCGTCGCTCACCAGGCGCACTTCGGTGCCCGGCGCCGGAATGCCGATCGACCCCAGGCGGGCGCCGCCGCCAAGCGGGTTGAAGCTTACGACCGGTGAGGTTTCGGTCAAGCCATAGCCCTCGGCAATCGGCGTGCCGGTCACCGCGGCCCAGCGTTCGGCGACGGCGCCGTGCAAGGCGGTGCCGCCGGCGATTGACGCTTTCAGGTGCTTTGGCGGGTAGGCCAAAAACCACTCTTCGTTGAGCAGCGCGTTAAACAGCGTGTTGACGCCGGTGATCCAGGTGACGGGATAGTTTTCCACCGCGCGCTGCAGGTTCTGCACCGGCCGCGGGCTGGGGATCAGGATGTTGCGCGCGCCGATCGACAGAAAGCCGAGCAGATTCGCGGTGAACGCGAAGATGTGATACAGCGGCAGTGCGGTGAGCACGCACTCCTTGCCGGGCGTCATGTGCGTGGCGCCCATGGCCAGCATTTGCTGCACGTTGGCCACCAGATTGCCGTGGCTGAGTACCGCGCCCTTGGCCACCCCGGTGGTGCCGCCGGTGTATTGCAGTGCGGCCGTATCGCTGGCCTTGAGATCACCCCAATAGGCCTTGACGCTGGCCGCACCCAACGCCTCCCTACCCTGCGCCAGGGCGGCTGCGAGCCGGACATGCGGCACCGCGATCGGCGGCAGCACGCGGCTCCAGAAACGCTGCACCCCGCGCACCACCGCATTGGGCACGGCCGGAAAAAACTCAGTCACACTGGCGACGATGACGTGCTTCAAACCGGTGTCGCGCATGACTGCGGGCAGCTTGTCGGCAAACATGTCGATCAGCACCAGCGCCTCGACCCCGGCGTCCTTGAACTGGTGCAGCATCTCGCTTGGGGTATAGAGCGGATTGGTATTGACCAGCACACAGCCGGCCTTGAGAATGCCGAACGCGACCACCGGATAGCCCAGGCTATTCGGCAGTTGCACCGCGACGCGTGCGCCGGGCGGCAGTTTCAGCGTCTGGCGCAGATAGGCCGCGAATGCGTCCGAGTGCGCATCCACCTGTGCATAGGTGAGGCTGCCGTTCATGCCGTTGGGCACGACGCAGGTGTAGGCAATCTGCTGCGCATAGGTCACGCAACTGCTGTGCACCAGCGCCGCCAGGGAAGCATGGTTTGGCGGCGGCAGGTCGCCCACGATGCCGGCCGCCGCGTAGGCGGCCCGCCAGGGCTGGGGGGAAAGGGGCACGGTCGGGGTCAGCATGGATGACTACCTTTGATCAAAAGAAAATGCATCGGTCGGGCCGGGTTGGCAGGCTGGTTGCAGGTTCAATGGCTGTCACTCTGTGAGCACCCTGCTTTTCCATGACCAGCAGGTCCACCGCGATGGCCACCGGCACAAAGACGCCGAAGCCGGCCCACATCCACCAGGTTCCTGTCGTTTCCATTTGCCTATGCTCTTGCTTGATTCAACATTTCGATCTTTGAGGCTGACCCCGCAAGCGCGTCAGGTCAGCGGGTCGGCAACCGGCATATCGCGCTTTACCGATCGGCGGCGCCCACCAAATTGACTACGCTTGACGGTCTTGACCAGCAACCCGGCCGCCCGCTCAATGGCCAGTACCAGTGCCTGCCGCCAATCGGAGGCCACCGCCCGCACCACCAATGGCGCATAGGCGGGGCCCGAAAGCCGGACTGTACACTCCTTGTCAAACCCACCGCGCGGACCATTGGCATCGTCTAACCGGACCTTGACTTGACGCACGCGCCAGTCCATCCGCTGCAATGCAAATTTCAGGCGCTCCAGCGCAGTTTTGTGATGCATGCGGGCGCCAGGGTGGCTGGTTTCAAAAATGATCTGCATGACGGCCTCCAATCCAGGGTTTTACAAACAGGAACAGAAAGGGCTGCAATGGCGCTCCACTTTAGGGATAAAATACAAATATAAAAAGTAGAGAAAACTAGAACTTTACTTCGTAAAATCCGAATCATTGCCGCCCAGTACCCAAACGCGAGGCATCCGCATGAGCCAAAGTTTCAACTATCGGCACCTCTACTATTTCTGGGTGGTGGCCAAGGAAGGCGGGCTGACCCGCGCCGCCGAACGCCTGGACATGGCCGTTCAAACCATCAGCGCCCAGGTCCGCGAACTGGAGCGGGAATTGGGCCATGCCCTGTTCAAACCGGCAGGGCGCTCGCTGGCCTTGACCGAAGCGGGCGTCACCGCCCTGCACCAGGCGGAGCACATTTTTGAACTGGGTCAGGCACTGCCCGGCAAAGTTCGCGAGGCAGCCAGCGGCAAGACCATGCGCTTTGTCGTCGGTATTTCCGACGGCGTGGCCAAACTGGCCGTGCAACGCCTGTTGCGGCCGATCCTGGATGAGCCCCACCTGCGGCTGCAGTGTCACGATGGCGAATTTGAAGAACTGCTGGCCGAGTTGGCATTGCACCGGCTAGATGCGGTGATCTCAGACCGCGCCAGCCCGCACCACACCACCATGAAAATCCACAGCCACCTGCTCGATAGCAGCCCGATTGCCTGGTACGCCCCCAAAAACCTGGCCAAACAACTGAAGCCGGACTTTCCGCACAGCCTGACGCACTGCCCGGTGTTGCTGCCTACCGGCCACTCGGCTCTGCGCACCGACCTGAACCATTGGTTTGAGCGAATTCGGGTC
>Ga0209181_10005220_pt1 | contig 18776 bp, 16 predicted proteins | sample MAT05_FD_187208 | JGI IMG/M metagenome (GOLD analysis project Ga0209181, IMG submission 187208) | Freshwater microbial communities from Lake Fryxell liftoff mats and glacier meltwater in Antarctica - MAT-05 (SPAdes) (version 2) | ecosystem: Environmental > Aquatic > Freshwater > Ice > Liftoff...
CTTGAATTTTAATGTCTTCATATTCTTTTAACCAGCAAACGTAATCTTCAGGAGTACATGGTTTTACTTGCCCTCCATTCCAGTCATGAAACCTTTTGTGGCAACTGTTACACAGGCATATCCCGTTCGATATATCTAGTCTCAATTCAGGGTGAGTAGAGTAGCTATAAAGGTGATGTGCTGCCAGTCTGCTGCCTTTTTGCCCACAAGCGTTACAGGTGTAGCCTTCCTTCTCTTTAACCAATCTCGCCCATTCCTTTTGTTCAGGTTTCAGCCGATCGCCCACCCTTTCGTAGCATTTTCCATCCTTGTAAAAATGATTCTGCTCCCCCTTCGGTGCTTTGCCGTAGCATGGATGATGATTCGACTTGACCCCAAACCAAGGATTATTTTCACCCTTCATTTGATCGCTATGCCGCTCTCCTTGCAGCTTGATGAGGTCATTATCTTCCTTAGTCAGACCTTTATTCCAAGTTGACTTTCCTGCCATTCCTCGCGGGTTCTTGTCACCTTTGACGCGGCACGATCGACACTCGTGAAAATCTTTGTCAAAGTAGTCGGTGAGATTCCCTTGCCACACACGATCGCAACCAAGCACATCACATTGAATTTGAACCTTTTTCTCAGTGAGATTAATCTCAATGCTGTTGTACTCTCTAATCCACTTAGAGGTTGCTCTACGGCGCTGAATTTTGAATTGAGTCAGGTCAGTTAATATCACGCCACCTCCATCACTCCAGCAGCGTTCACGCACCGCTTGAGAAATCGATTCCGCTTGTGTTGATACAGCTTAAACTTCAATGCTTTCATACAAATATGATACCATACTCGTATAGTCATTGTATAGGTGAATATGAAGGAAGTTCTGAACATTAGAGTTGAGGCTGGTAGGCTTCAGAAGCTTAGAGATGTTGCCAAAGATCGCAAAAAGACCATGACCCAGTTGGTGGAAGACTGGATTGATCGGCTACCAGTCCCTAAGATGAAAGAAGACTCTGAGGCTTAACAGCCTCGTGAGAACCCTAACTACATCCCACGGCTAAAGCGCGTGGGTTTTGCGGGTTCTCAGGCTCTCCCTTCTCTATAAAATTGGCTGTGCAGACAGATCAACCAGCCAGCGCACGGTTTGCGGAAAGCCCATCACCAAGAGCAATACCACCACCTGCAACACCATAAAAGGCAGCGCACTTTTGTGAATATCAACCGTGCTGACTTCCTTAGGGGCAACACTTTGCAAATAGAACAGAGAAAAACCTACTGGAGGGGAGATAAAGGCGGTTTGCAAATTAATCGCCATCACCACCCCAAACCACACCATATCCAGCCCTAACTGCTGTGCGGCGGGCACTAACAGGGGCATGGCAATAAAGCAAATTTCGATAAACTCTAAGAACACGCCCAGAAGAAAAATCACAATATTACTCACAATCAGAAAAGCAATCTTGCCACCCGGCAAATTTACCAACAGATTGGTAATCAGAGTTTTGCCACCCAACCCATCAAAAACAATGCTAAAAAATGCCGAGCAAAATAAAATCATCAGCACCACCGATGACACCACCGCCGTGGAGTGAGCCGCCGATTTAATCAATGCCCAATTGAGTTTCCGATTCAGCGCCGCCAACCCACAAGCTCCTACGGCTCCCACTGCGCCTGCTTCTGTTGGTGTGGCAATGCCAAAGAAGATACTGCCTAACACGGCAAAAATCAGCAGTAAGGGGGGAATGACGGCTTTCATTACCCGTCGTACCAGTGCCATTCCACTGATTTGTCGAGCTTCTAGGGGCAGTGCAGGCGCGACACTCGGTTTGAGAAATGCGAGTATCAACACATACAAGGCATAAGATCCCGACAGCATCAATCCCGGAATCAACGCTCCCAAAAAGAGGTCACCCACCGACACGCCCAACTGATCGCTTAAGACGAGCAGCACCAGACTAGGAGGCAGAAGTTGAGCCAAGGTGCCCGACGCGATGATCACCCCCGCAGCCAGTTGTTTGTCGTAGCCATAGCGCAGCATTACCGGTAGTGCCAGCATTCCCATGACGATCACGGTAGCGGCGACAACGCCTGTGGTCGCTGCCAGTAACGTGCCCACAAAAATTACCGCTAGCGCCACTCCCCCTCGCAGAGATCCTAGGACGATGCCGATGGTCTCCAGCAGATCTTCTGCCAGCCCCGATTTTTCTAAGACTGCACCCAAAAACACAAAAAAGGGAATTGCCAACAGCGTAAAGTTGGACATGGTGCCAAACCAGTTGTTGAACAACAGCAACAGCCGACTGGGATCGAACGCGCCGACAAACCACCCGATCGCCCCAAAGATGATCGCCGTCCCCGCAAACGAAAATGCGACCGGGTAGCCCGTCATCAGGATGAAAAAGAAGCCGACAAACATCGCGATCGCTAACCATTCAAAGCCCATAGTTTTCCTGCTCAAAAGTCATGTGCGCGTTGTCAAATGATTCAGATGATTGGAGCCAGTTAGATATAGGCTCCTTATTCAAGCGGCAATTGTTTGGCATCTTCTTGCAAGATTTGGACACCGTGCGCGTATCCCTTCAAAATCGCCAGATATTTAATGGCTTGTGAAATCGCCTGAGCAAGTAACAGGGCAAAACCAACAATAAGCATTGTTTTGATCGGCGCTCGTGGCAACCCATCTGCATCCGGGGATATTTCCCAACTCCCCCACGTCCCATCCGGCAACTGCCCCCAAGATTGCAAAATGGGATTGGCACTCACCCAAATTCCCAGCACACAAAAGGGCATCAGAAAAAAGACGGTGCCCAGAAAATCGACCAGCGCTCGTCGTTTTTCACTCCAGCGGGCATAGAGAAAATCGACTCGAACATTAGCGCCTTGTTTGAGGATGTAGGCAAAGCCGAGAAGAAACATCAATGAAAACAAATACCATTGCAGTTCGATCAACGCGTTGGACGATAGCTTGAGTCCAATCAACCGTCCGATGTAGCGGGCAATGACGTTGTAGAACCCAACCGAGATCGTCAGAATAACCATCCACGCACTAAGGCTACCGAGAACGTCCGTAACGCGATCGATAGCCTGAGAGAGTTTAAGGAGGGCACGAATATGGGAAGGCTTGAGAAAGGTGTGCAAGACTAAGTGCTTCTATAAAGCCTATAAGTTTCGCACACGATAATATCACGTCAGTTCAACGAGGAAGACGATCGCCGTAGACATCGAAGCGATCGCTCTTTGACTCATTTCCAGATGGAGCCAGAGGATCAACCGTTCTAGCACCGATCTAAAGCATTACCAAAATGGGACATTACGCTTGTTCCAAGCTAGTCCGGGATGTTATTTAGTCGCAGACCCCTTAGTTCAGTTGTGGAGCCAAAATTCACCCTCAAGGATTCAATCTCCTAAGGTTCATTGGTTCCTTATCTTTACTACCCGTCGTTTGTGGAACTGTCTCAGGTGATTTCAGATAAGGAAACGAAAGACCTGATGTAATTGATCACCACCTATTGCAGTGCTCAGCACAAGTTACTGGAAGACCACTGCGCCAAGTCAAAGGGACATTAAGTTGTGTGGCGAAGGATGCCGATCAATTTATAGCGAAGCTGGTGCAATCGACAATAGATCTCTTGCGAAAGTGGCAAGTTAGGAGGTTCAAACTATCAGAAACTCGTGTAAAAATCGATTTATGCAAGAAGTCTAATTTGAGCAAGATAGTCAAAGCAAGCGAATGAGGGAAAATAGTACAGCTATACCTTGATTGTCCGCACTAAAGGTGTAACCGTTTTATAGTTGGTTGAAGATGCTTCAGCGATCGCTGAAACTATTCTTCTACTCCATTCATCAAACGCTGTAAGACTTCCAATCCCTTCTTTACTCTACGAGATACTGTCACGGCGCTAATTCCCAAACGTTCTGCGGTTTCCTTTTGGGTCAAATCGTGTAGAAAAACAAATTCCAAAATTTGGCGAGTCCGCTTTTCTAAATGTGCTAATGATTGTTGCAGACGAATCTGATCTTCTTGAGCAAGTTGAAAACTGCGGTACTGAGTATCTGGAACAAGCTCACCCAAAGAAGCCGTGCCGTTTTCCTCATCGCCTATTGGCGCATCCAGGCTAAGAACAGAGCGATTTTGGCAGGCAAGCTTGATTTCTTGCCATTCCGCTGTGGAAATTTTCAACGCTTCAGCAATTTCAAAATCGTTAGGATGACGATTTAACGTTACTTGTAACTCTCGTGAAATCCAAACTGCTTGCCTCTGAAGCGCAAGCCAGCGGCGTGGAATACGAACAGAAGGACTTTTGTCGCGTAAATAGTGCTGAATTTCGCCTCTAATGTATGGAATGGCAAAAGAGCTAAAGGCATGTCCTTTAGAAATATCAAACCGTTCGATCGCACGAATTAGACCAATACTACCGACTTGAAGCAGGTCTTCATAGCTCTCAGTGCATTGATTGATCCAATGATGGGCTTCTCTTCTGACTAGTCCAAAATTGATTTCTACTAAACGATTTCTAAGCTGAAGGGAAGGAATCTTTTGATAGTCTCGCAAAAGCTGTAAGCTTTCACTCTTCAATTCATAGTTGGCGATCGTAGGCATGACGAGTTTCAGTGGTAGAGCATTAAACCTAGAACTACTATTAAGTACACTCTCTTATTTTCTGTAGAGTGGAAACTTAGCAAACGACAGCTTAAACTGCCAACAGCACAAGCTTCTCAACACTCTAAGAATTTTCAGTCAGTGGTTTAAGCTATGAATAGTGACTTCAAGCTCAAAGCGCTACTCAGAACAGTTCTATACTTGTGCATACTCAATTTATTGGTTAGAACGACTTGCTGGCAATAGCATTTTTACGGAAAAAATTCTTTCTGAGATCTTTCCCAAAAAGAATTTATCAATCAATTATATTAGCACATGGTATTGCACCAATAAACCGAAAGCATTTAAAAATAGTGATCTGAAGATTTTGGACTTCCGTGAAACTACAGTTTGTATGAAAGACATTAAACCAGTCGGGAAATAATCCCGACTGGTTTAATGTTCAAATTCTAAGAACTAGCATGATTGGATAAATTAAAGCATTTAGCTAGTCTCCCGAAACATGACTGAATCAGGTAGTAGATTCAACTCGTGCATAGAACAGACCGCGAATTTTGACATCTTTAGCTGCGTGAGAACCCATATCCGTCTCAGATGGCTGAATGCTTTCAAAATTGCCAGCGACTTCACCCGTTGATCCATCAACCTTAGTGATTTGGAGCGAAATCTTGCCTTTATCCAGTTGAAAACGCTTAACGTTTTCCTTCGCTAGTTCCTCACTATCTGCTTGGGCTGGAAGGGCTACAGCATTGTCATATCCGGAGGTCAAACCACGACCTTTTGGGTCTAAAAAGTTAGACGTTCGATAAGACGGAACTTTGAACTCACCCTCAAAATCGGTAGATGCGCTAATTGCTGACAATCCTGGCTGAGTGGTCGCAACCAGTTCCTTAATTGTAAATAAGAAGGGAACTCGTTCACCCCCAGGAAGCTGGACTGTAACCGCTTGAAAGTCAATTCCATCTTCTTCAATAAAGGTTATACTTCCATCCGAGTTAGTCTTCAGTTTTCCTTGGACTGAATCGATCGATGAAGTGTACCGAGTCATCAATTTAGTAGCAACAAATTCAGCAGCCTGACGCTTGTTAACGCTTTCTTCTTTTACAAAGAAAGTAGTGGGTTGCAGACATAAACTTGTCAACGAATAGGATTTATTACCTTCTAAAGGAATTGAACCCCGACTAGTTTCACTGATCTGAGGGCAAGAGTTTGCCAGACCGGTGCCTCTAATCTCATCGTAGGTTAGCGATTCTTTGCTTGAAGCGGGGCTGTCTGTACAAGCAGTTAGAACACTAAAACAAAGTGCCACTAGGGCAGCAATCAATGCGCGATACCTCATGAACAACCTCAATAACGTTAGTTTAATCTGTGGGATTATCTCTGATTCTTCTCGGAAGAAGACCGTTTCATTGAACAGGTAAGAAGTCGAAAGCTTTGAGAAAAACGCTTTAATTTCACAAAGTCGGCAGAAAAAAGTCTGATTTATCAGCAGTTTAGGTCAACAAACAAGCTAACCTGTTTTCAAACCAGCCAACCCATACTAATTAAAAATTGTATAGGACAAAGTAATACGATCTTGTAGCTGTAACTAAGCCAACTTGATGTCAGTCTTAGACATCTAAGATACTCTACCGAAAGTTATGAATCCTTTGATTCATCTAGGGAAAATAATTAATCACAAAGCCACTTGCGAGTTCACTCTATGAGCAGTCACGAAATCCCTAAAACTGATCTTGAAGAAGGTCTTCAATCTATTAGACACATAACTTGGGCGATCGCCCAAGACCATCAGGGCGACAGCCTTTCTCTCTTGGCAATCTTAAGATTGCTGGAGCAAGTTCATCAAGAAATCCGGGATGACTTATTTCAACAATCTCTTCCTGACAATCGACAATCTCTGTATAAGCTGCTGAGGGATATAGAAACCAAAGGAGGCTGGCCCTATATTTACCGCATGAAACTTCAATCAATCATGGAAAAAATGGATCTAGAAGAAGAGGCAACAAAAATAAATTTGGATTCCTCTAGAACCCCGCCCCATAAGTGAATCGAGCGGTTTAGCTAGAAACTGAGATTAACTAGGAACCGCAGTGTTTTAGCCAAAAAAGCTTTTAGAACAGGAAGTTGTAGGGGAAATGAGAGCAATTGACTCCCAAAAAGATGCTGATTGCTAGCTTGTAGCTCTTTATTCCCCCTCGTTGCTTGTCGTCTGAATGTACAAAATGAGTAGGAAAACAGTAGGAACCAGAACAAACAAGATCGTTGCTATAAACCCAAGGTCATTGACCTGCATAAGCTTAACCCTCTTAAAATTCGCGATCGCCGATCATTATCAGAATACCACTGCCAATGGTCATGATTAACCAATGGCAAACACACTCACGCTGAATCTAAAAGCTGGCAAAGCCATTTTCATTCCAATCAGCGCTAGAACTAAGGCTTAGTCTTGACTTCTACAGAACCGTGAACTGTGGTCTGGCAAGCAAGACGATAACTTTCTGGCTTTTTACGAAGCTTCTTACTTTCTACCTCTGTTTTAGGCGAAAGATTTTCCATTCCTTCTAAAATCTCTACAACGCAAGTACCACACTGCCCATACCCGCCACAGTTCATCATCTTGCCAGTGAAGGTATATAAGTCAACGCCATTTTCCAGCGCTTTAAATCTTAAGTTTGCGCCATCCGCTACAACGATTTCTCGATTTTCTTTTACAAACTTGATAGTCATCAATTCACCTAACTGTAGTAGCTTTAAGTCGCTGGCTAATCGTAAAAAATTGTGTCTGAAACTGTCTGGTAGCTCTAACAAAAGAGGGAGCAGAGGAATTGGCAGCCTTAGAAATACTTAATCTAAGTTTAAGAACCGCGATCGCACTCCACCATCGACCCTATTGCCCTCAAAAAGCGTGAAACAACGGGGAAAGTACCCTAATTAAACCAGGTAAAAACCAGTAGCCATCTCAACAAACAATTTGGTGTTGGTCGAGCAAACGGTTGTAGAAGCCAGAATTCCCATAAAACACAGACACCCATCCAAAGAAAATTAGAACTTTTCAAACAAACCGCTTTCAGTACCGTTACGAAGCGTTAGGTTGCTTGCAATCGCCTTAAATACTAGTTTACACTTCGTTATACCTTTTCATTTTTACAAACGCCTTTCTAGGGCTGTGTATTGGATAAACTGTGAAGTACAGCGCTTGAAGGATGTTTTTCTGGTTAGAGACTGTCTTAAATAGATTTACCAAGGGGACAGCACTTTAATAAAATGCAAAAAGAGACATCAAGCAGAATTGATCTAACCACTAAGGAGAAGCGTAATCAATGGGGTTACCCTGGTACCGTGTACATACCGTCCTAATTAATGATCCAGGACGGTTGATTGCTGCTCACCTAATGCATACTGCCTTAGTAGCAGGGTGGGCAGGTTCGATGGCACTTTATGAACTTGCTATTTTTGATCCTAGTGATCCCGTTCTAAACCCAATGTGGCGGCAGGGAATGTTTGTACTGCCCTTTATGACTCGTTTGGGCATTACAGGTTCTTGGGGCGGTTGGAGTGTTACTGGCGAATCTGGCGTTGACCCAGGCTATTGGTCGTTTGAAGGGGTAGCGGTGGCTCACATCGTTCTTTCAGGTTTACTATTCCTAGCTGCATGTTGGCATTGGGTCTATTGGGACTTGGAGCTTTTCAGAGATTCTAGAACAGGTGAACCTGCTTTAGATCTCCCCAAAATGTTTGGCATTCACCTATTGCTGTCTGGACTGCTTTGTTTTGGGTTTGGAGCCTTCCATCTAACGGGGCTGTTTGGTCCTGGAATGTGGGTTTCAGATGCTTACGGATTGACTGGCAGCGTCCAGCCTGTTGCGCCTGAATGGGGTCCATCTGGTTTTAATCCGTTTAATCCAGGTGGCATTGTTGCTCACCATATTGCCGCAGGGGTTGTAGGGGTAATTGCTGGATTATTCCACTTGAGTGTTCGCCCTCCTGAGCGTCTTTATAAGGCTCTAAGGATGGGGAACATTGAAACAGTTTTGTCCAGTAGTATTGCTGCTGTATTTTTTGCAGCTTTTATCGTTGCTGGCACAATGTGGTACGGCAATGCAGCCACCCCGATCGAATTGTTTGGACCAACTCGTTACCAATGGGACGGGGGATACTTTAAGCAAGAGATTGAGAAACGAGTTCAAGCGGATTTGGCAGAGGGCGCAACTCTTGCGGAAGCGTGGTCAGCGGTTCCTGAAAAGCTAGCTTTCTACGACTACGTAGGCAACAGTCCTGCAAAAGGCGGTCTGTTTAGAACGGGCGCAATGGATAAGGGCGATGGTATTGCCCAAAGTTGGTTAGGGCATGGAGTTTTCACTGATCGGGAAGGACGCGAACTCAATGTTCGTCGTTTGCCTAATTTCTTTGAAAACTTTCCAATTGTCTTAACTGATAAAGATGGTGTTGTACGGGCGGATATTCCTTTCCGTCGTGCAGAATCGCGATACAGTTTTGAGCAAGCCGGCGTAAATGTTAGTTTCTATGGTGGTCAGTTGGATGGGAAAACCTTCTCTGAACCTACAGATGTTAAGAAGTATGCTCGTGCAGCTCAGTTGGGTGAATCGTTTGACTTCGATCGCGAAACTTTGAACTCAGATGGTGTATTCCGCACCAGTCCCAGAGGTTGGTTTACCTTTGGACATGCGGTTTTTGCGCTGCTGTTCTTCTTTGGTCATATCTGGCATGGCACCCGAACTCTGTTCCGGGATGTGTTTGCTGGGATCGATCCAGAACTGTCTGAAGAACAAGTCGAGTGGGGTTTCTATCAGAAATTGGGTGATAAATCCACTCGTCGGAAAGAAGCTATCTAGGCAAGTCCTTTTAATGAATGGGGAGTGGCAGATTTACGGAGCTAAGTCGCCATTCCCTTTTTTTCAGATAGAGTGTAATCGGGCTAATTTTGGGAGATTAGATTATGGAAGCGGTTGCGTATATTCTGGTTTTGACTTTAGCAATTGGGGTTTTGTTTTTTGCGATCGCCTTTCGGGAACCTCCCCGGATTGGCAAGTAAGCTATTTACCTAACTTCAGAAAGTTTTGAATTTTAAAGAGGTTGAGTTCCTTTGGAACTTTATCTCTTTAATTTTTTGGGGCTACATTCTTTCTAAAACAGGAATGCCCAAGAGCGAGAGTCCTAATTTGAGAGTGTTAGCTGTGAGGTTGCAGAGGGCTAGGCGGGAAGTGCGGAGTGGCTCTGCGGCTTGCAAAACGGGGCAGCGATCGTAAAACTGATTGAATTTTTGGCTCAGTTCAAATAAGTACTGACACAGCCGATTAGGAAATAACTCTTGACCTACTTGGGCAATGATTTGATCAAGCTGAAGCAAATGCTTTGCCAAAGCAAACTCAGTTTCATCTTGTAGTTGAATCTTGCGATTAGTTCCTAGCTGTGAAAAATCAATCTGCCCCTTACGGGTAATGCCTTGGATGCGGACATAGGCATAGAGCATATAGGGAGCCGTGTTGCCGTTGAGCGCCAGCATTTTGTCAAAACTAAAAATGTAATTGCCCGTGCGGTTTTGGCTCAAGTCAGCATATTTGACTGCGCCAATTCCCACTACCTGGGAAACGTGGGCGATAAAGTCCTCAGTTTCTTGTCGTTCTTCTGCTTGAATACGAGTTTCTAAATCAGTTCGAGCGCGGTTCACGGCTTCATTGAGCAACTCTCGCAGCCTTACTGTTTCACCCGATCGCGTCTTCAGCTTTTTACCATCATCTCCCAGCACCAAGCCAAACGGCACATGCTCCACTTTTACCCTATCGGGTAGCCATCCGGCTCGTCGTGCCACCTGGAACACCTGGGCAAAATGGTTGGACTGTCCAATATCAGTCAAGTACAAAATCCGCTCTGCCTGATCTTGCTGAATGCGGTAGCGAATAGCGGCTAAATCGGTTGTGGCATAGTTATATCCGCCATCAGACTTTTGCACAATTAGCGGCATGGGTTCGCCCTCCTTATTGGAAAAGCCTTCTAAAAAGACACATTTTGCGCCTTGATCAGTGACCAGCAAGCCGAGTTTTGTTAGATCCGTCGCCACCGCTGACAACAGTGAGTTATAAAACGATTCCCCCCGCTCAGTCACCATTACATCTAGCAAGTCGTAAATTATTTGAAATTCGCGGCGAGACTGGTCGCAGAGCAAGTTCCATGCTTTCAACGTGTCTTCTGCGCCCGATTGCAGCCGCACCACTTCTTGCCGAGCGGTGTCGCGAAAGGCTTCATCTTCATCGAACCGCTGCTTAGCTTTTTTGTAGAAGGCGACTAAATCACCCAGATCGATCGCATCAGCCGTGATTAAAGCTTCGGGCGCAGCTTCCCGGAGATAGGTGATCAACATGCCAAATTGAGTTCCCCAATCGCCGACATGATTGAGCCGCAGGACATCATGCCCCTGAAATTCTAAAACGCGGGTGATCGCATCTCCAATGATGGTCGATCGCAGGTGCCCCACGTGCATTTCCTTGGCAATATTGGGGCTAGAAAAATCTACAATCACCCGCTGCGGTTTGACCGTAGGCGCTACGCCCAAGCGAGTATCTGCTAGCATCGTGCTTAACTGTGTTTCTAAATATTCTGTTTTTAGCCTCAGGTTAATGAAGCCGGGACCCGCAACGGTCGGCAGTTCACAGAGATCGCTTACGTTTAAATGTTGAACAATTTGTTCGGCGATCGCCCGTGGTGCTTGACCCAACGGTTTCGCCAGAGACATTGCCACATTCGCTTGGTAGTCGCCAAATTTTGGATTGCTGGCAGGTTCCAAAATCGGATCAACAGTGGCATACTCTGTGCCAAAAGCGCTGCTGAGTGCTTGCTCTAAACGCTTTTTTAATTCGGCGATCGTAAGAATCATAAAACTATCAACGTCCTAATTTCGAGCCGCAATTGATTGCACTGCTTCTATCATTACAAACCAACAACAGCTAGCAGAAAACCTATTTTGCCTTGTTTTGGCGATCGCTGATTCAAAATTTCTATCTGGGCTATTGCATTCTCATGCTGATATCTAACCAAGTGGAGCGGGTAATGGGGGCGCTGCTAGAAATATAGTCCACTCCGGTTTGAGCCACAGCACGGATCGTCTCTAGCGTGATATTGCCAGACGCTTCAATTTTGATGCGCGGATTGGCTTGACGAATCATGGCAACTGCCTGCTGCATTTGACCTAAGGGCATATTGTCCAGCATGATGATGTCTGCACCATGCTCAATGGCTTCCTCAACTTGCTCTAGCTGTTCAGTTTCCACCTCAATCGTCAGCGGGTAGGGAACTTGACCCCGAATACGCGCGATCGCCGTGGCAATTCCGCCGACTGCCGCAATATGGTTATCTTTCAGCATAACTCCATCATCTAGCCCCATGCGATGGTTTACGGCTCCCCCTACCTGCGTTGCATATTTTTCCAATAGCCGTAGCCCTGGTGTCGTTTTACGCGTATCGACTAACTGCGTAGGTAAATCGGCAATTTGATCCCCATACTGGCGAGTCATCATGGCAATTCCACTCAAACGCATGACGAGATTCAACGCGACCCGCTCCCCGGTGAGTAACGCATCCATTGCACCCGATATTTTGGCGATCGCTTGACCGCGTTCATAGCTTTCCCCTTCTTGGGCAATGGCTTCAAAGGAAACTTGGTCGTTGAGTAATTGAAACACTCGTCTGGCAATGGGCAATCCGGCAATAATGCCCGATTCTTTCACAATCCACTCAGCATGACCCACCGGGGGATCACCTTCAAATAGAGTAGCCGTCGAGCGATCGCCCCGACCAATATCTTCCAGTAGCCAACCTTGTAACAACGGATCTAGCAGGATGAATGGAGGTATAGCAGTAAACCGTTTCATTGATGCAACCGAATATTTAGCTGACTCATATTCCGTTTTTACTCGCCTTTAGGTTCGGGAGTGACGACAAAGGTGAGTACCGTTTCATCGATCCCTTTTAGCTCTAAGGGGCTAAATTTAACGATTTCATCTTCTTCCAGATAGTCCGCAACCGCAGCAGAAACCAAGATACAGTCTGGATCGGCGACTTCTTGAATTCGGGCAGCAATGTTAACGCTAGGACCGATCGCGGTGTAATCCGATCGCTCAGAAGAACCAAACATGCCCACAACCGCCGTGCCTTGGTGAATGCCGCACCGGAACTGCACTTGGCTGATTCCCTGCTCCTGCCACCGTTGATTTAAGCTTCGTAGCGATCGCTGCATCTCACGAGCAGTAGCAATTGCACGGCGAACTTGTTCATTGGGAGATAGTTCTTCGGGTGCGCCAAATAACACCAAGATGGCATCGCCCATGAACTTGTCGATAGTGCCGCCGTTGTTAAATATGACGTGGGTCATCTCTGCCAAATATTCATTCAACAGTTCGGCAACCCGGCGTGATCTTAGCGTATTTGAAAGTTGGGTGAACCCGACAATATCGCTAAACAGCACCGTAACCAAACGTGGCTCTGGGCGGAGATCTAACACCAGTTCACCCTGAGCCGCGCGATCGACCATCGAAGCAGGCAAAAATCGCTTCAATACCGATTCTGTCAGGTATTGGTTGAGTTCCGCCACGCGCCGCTCATTTGCCTTGAGCGCCAACAGGTTTCGCACTTCTGCTAATAATTCGCGATCGTTAAACGGCTTGGATAGGTAAGCATCAGCCCCCTGTTCTGTCCCTTCAATGCGCGTGTCTTCATCCACCTTGGCAGTCAGGAGAATCACGGGAACTCCTTTAAGAGCTTCATCTTGACGAATCATTCGGATTAAATCTAAGCCAGAAACCTGAGGCATCATTAAGTCTGTCACAATCAAATGCGGGATATACGTCTGAGCCTTTTTATAGCCTTCTGCCCCATTGCGGGCGGTTTGAACCTGATAGCCCTTTTCTTGCAAAATGCTAGAGACGTAAGTTCGGACATCTGGGTTATCGTCTACCACCAATACCCGCCCATCTCCAGGATTGATCCCCACACCACTTGCAGCGGTTTGAATCAGTGGCAGAGAAAGATCAGCCAGATCTAGAGAGGAGGGGGCTTCAGTATCCTGGGTTCCATCAATATCTGCTAGTTCGACAGCCGCACGATTAGGTTGCAACTCTGTTTGCACATCAATCACTTGTTGCGGCGGTAGATGAGCAACTCCAGTTTGAATCCAAACGGTGAAGGTCGTTCCTTCACCATAGGTCGAGTCTACCGAAATCTGCCCTCCGTGAAGTTCAACCAGTTCTTTAACGAGAGCCAAGCCTAAACCACTGCCTTCGTGGCTACGATTAGCAGAACCCTCTGCTTGCCGAAACCGCTCAAACAGATGAGGAATTTGGTCGGGACGGATGCCAATGCCGGTATCAATCACTTGAAGTGAACAGTGATCGCCAGCCGGTTTTAGCAGAACGGTGATGGAGCCGCCTGTAGGCGTGAATTTCATCGCGTTGGACAAGAGGTTGTAAAGCACCTTGTCAAATTTTTCTAGGTCTAGATAAACCTCTGGGCACGGCTGAAGACGCGTGATAAGAGAAATGCCTTTGCGATCGCAATAGGCACGAAAAGAATCAACCGTTTGGCTAACAAATTCCACCAGATCGGCAGGGCGAAAACTGGGCTGCATCCGTTTGGCATCTAGGCGCTGCAAATCTAAAAGCTGGTTGACCAATCGCAACAATCGACGCGAGTTTCGTAGCGCAATCACCGATTGGTCATAGGAAAGCCCTTGTTCTTTGGCAACTGATCCTTCTAACGGACCGATTGTTAGCGTCAAAGGGGTGCGAAATTCATGAGAAATATTTTGAAAAAACTCGGTCTTTTGGCGATCGAGTGCCAAAAGTTGCTCTGCCTGTTGCCGAGTTTTTTGATATAAACGCGCTTGCTGCACCGCGATCGCGGCTTGGGATGCCACTGCCTGCGTCAACTCAATTTCAGACAAACTCCAGCGCCGGGGCTGATGATTTTGCCGGAGGGAAATGCTGCCAATAATCTTGCCATCCGACAACAACGGCACCACAAGCAGCGCCCGTGTTGGGTTGCGGAAGGTTTGCTCCTCCACCTGCATTTCGGGATACAGTTCCAGATCGTTCAACACTACGGGCTGCTTTGTTAGCATCAGTTGCTTTAACACCGGGTTGCGATCGATTGGCACCATAGATTTTGGTAACGGACGGCTGTCATCCTCCAAATCCAACAGCCGATTGGGCTGAGGCTGAAAAGCTGAATTAACCGCTATAGTAGTTGCCTGATCGGTTACAAGAGTTTCTTTTTGAGAGAGAGAATGTCCTGGGTGAGCCGCATCATGCAAGCCAACACACTGGACATATTCATCTTCCTCTGTCCATAAAGACAGCGCACAGCCATCTGCACACAAGACATGCCCAAGCTGCTGGGTAATAGCCGCAAAAATATCTTGAGGATCTAGGCTAGAACGAATTGCGGTGGTGATGGTGTTGATTAGTGCTTCCCGTTTTGCCAGGGCTTGCAGTTGTTCGTAGGCACGGGCTTGTGCCAGTGCCAAAGCTGCCTGATCAGCCACCATGGTTAAAAGCTGCACTTCGTCATCTTGCCAGGGGCGCGGATGTCCACATTGGTGCAGCGCTAAAATTGCAATTAATTCTTGCTGGTAGCACAACGGCACAATCAAGCTGGATTGGATGTTGACTTCGTGGTAAGCCTGCCGCAGTTGTTTAGTTTGCGTGGTATTTAGCTGTAGGCGATCGTCTGTCTCAGTATTTTGAATAATTTGAATATCTTGGGTGACCCAAATCGTCTGAAAAAGAGCGTCTCGCAATGGAGTCGATCGCCCATTGGCATCCTGCCCCATTCAAGAAGTCTGCGAAACTAAAGATTTTGATTCAGTTCCATGCTCTTCATAGGCACTGACATAGACGAAATTATCCTCATCAAACCGTCCATCTTGAAAAGGAGACACTAAACAGTAGCTCGCTTCAAAAATATGACCAATGGTTTGACCCATGGTTTGCAGGATTTCCCGATAGCTAAGGGCGCTGCGAATAGTGCTGGTGACTGCATTGAGTAATGATTCTTGCCGGAGCGATCGCCGTAACTCCCGTGTGCGAGTTTTTAGTACAGTATGGGTATCCACTGCCTGCCGAACGACGACCTTCAGTTCCTCATCATCCCAAGGCTTCGTCACATACTTAAACACCTTGCCGGAATTAATAGCTTCTACCAAGTCTTCTACATCGGTATAGCCTGTCAAAATAATTCGGATGATGTCTGGATACTGAGTAGCCGTCAAACTGAGAAACTCAGTACCACTCATATGGGGCATTCGCTGATCAGAAATGATCACGGCGACATCGCCCTCGTTAGACAAAATTTCTAATGCAGCGGGTCCATTTTCGGCACGCAACACTTTAAATTCTCGGTAGAACGTTCGGTAAAGCAGATCCAAATTATCTGGTTCATCATCCACCACCAGAATTTTTGGTTTGTTATTCGGCTGGGCTTTCATGAACCGCTCTCCTGCTACAAGGGCAGTTGGATCAAAAATCCTTTGGTTAAACAGGAAGTCTTCCAAGGCAAAAGGCTAGATAATTTATTCCCCAACGTTTCAGCACCGAGATTGCAACCCTATCATCTTAATCTTGTATAGCACGACAGCACTGACAAGCTGAGGTCAAAATTGTCAGCACAGATTCCAGAGGCACTCGGCTGCTGCATTAAAATCTATAAAAATTACGAAACGTAACTTACGTAGATGCACCAGAATGAGTCGTACTTTTTTAGATTGCCCTTCTCAAAGCGGTTTATAACGCCATGCTGACTAGTTCAACAACTTTTCTAAAATGAATGCCAGAAAAAATATTAATGCGATCAAAGTAAATCGGGCATAATCGTCTTGGGGTCGTTCGTAACCCTAACTAAAGTGTAGGAGATTCTTAATCTGACTAAAGCTAGATAATAAATGTACTTCGCAAAGTATTTTTTAAGGCTTTAGTGAAAAGAGTATTACCGCTGTTCATTTCGCCTGAAGTGCTTTATCACCATGCGATGTCCTTTCTGTCAGCACGGCGACAACCGTGTTCTTGAATCTCGCTCCGCAGAATCGGGTCAAAGTGTTCGGCGGCGACGTGAATGTTTGAAATGTTCTCGTCGTTTCACAACTTACGAACGGATTGAATTTGTTCCCGTTACGGTAATTAAACGCAATGGCGATCGCCAGTCCTTCGATCGATACAAACTTCTGAAAGGAATTGTTCGTGCCTGTGAAAAAACAGGAATTTCTTCTCCACAAATGGAAAACATTGTGGATGAAATCGAATCCGATCTACAGCAGCGTGTAATCCGAGAAGTTCCCAGCAGCGAAATTGGTGAACTCGTTTTGGATAGCCTAAAAGCCCTAAGCGAAGTAGCTTATATTCGGTTCGCGTCGGTATATCGAAAATTTCAAGGCATCCGTGACTTCGTAGACACTCTAGCTCACTTACAAAGCAATCATCCTAAAGCTCAAACGAAAATTAGACCGATAGAGGGCACGAATCAAGCTGCCTCTAAGGATCTGACTGAACCCGACGGTAATTCTGTGCATAGCGTTTCCACAACTTAAAAAGCTATAGCCTTGGAAAATTTTCTTCAATCTATTTTTCCGGCAGTGTACATAGGGCGATCGCTTAAGGTATGATAGTTCTTCTGAGCCTAAATCGATCTGAACGTTTAAATCTTCTATGCTACTGGTAGGAGATTTCCAGGTGTGGTAACCCGTCATGGCGTACTTACCCATCAAGGAGGCAAACTTTACGCGGAGATAATTACCAGGAAACGATTCGCATGGTCAATCAGGAAACATTAACGCTAGATATTGGCTTTACTTACGAAGATTTCGCTTCAAAACTAGACGATTACGATTATCACTTTAACCCAGGCGACGTAGTTGCAGGAACCGTGTTTAGCTTAGAGCCACGAGGCGCTCTGATTGACATTGGCGCTAAAACGGCTGCTTATATTCCGATTCAAGAGATGTCAATTAATAGAATTGATACTCCTGAGGAAGTGTTGCAGTCTAATGAAACTCGCGAATTTTATATTCTTGCAGACGAAAATGAAGATGGTCAATTAACACTTTCTATCCGTCGCATTGAATACATGCGGGCGTGGGAACGAGTCCGTCAGCTTCAGACGGAGGACGCTACAGTTCGTTCTCTAGTTTTTGCAACCAATCGAGGTGGTGCGCTAGTTAGAATCGAAGGGTTGCGCGGCTTTATTCCTGGCTCTCATATCAGCACTCGTAAGCCTAAGGAAGAACTCGTTGGCGAAGAGTTGCCTCTAAAGTTTCTGGAAGTAGACGAAGAGCGCAATCGCCTTGTGTTGAGCCATCGTCGTGCTCTGGTTGAGCGTAAGATGAACAAGCTTGAAGTGGGCGAAGTGGTAATCGGAACCGTGCGCGGGATCAAGCCATATGGTGCGTTTATTGATATTGGTGGTGTCAGCGGGTTGCTGCATATTTCAGAGATCTCTCATGATCATATTGATACGCCTCACAGCGTTTTCAATGTGAATGATGAGCTAAAGGTCATGATTATTGATCTGGATGCTGATCGCGGTCGGATTTCTCTTTCCACTAAACAGCTTGAGCCAGAACCGGGCGACATGGTGAAAAATCCTCAGGTCGTCTATGACATGGCTGAGGAGATGGCAGTTAAATATCGCGAACAGATTCTGGCAAAGCAGCAGGGAATTTTGACTGAAGAGGCTTCCCAAGGCGCTGAGGAAGAGGTTCCTAGTGCGATGGAAGAAGCAGAGATTCCTGATGCAATGGAAGAAGCAGAAGTTTCTACTGCAATGGAAGAAGCAGAGATTCCTGATGCAGTGGAGGAAGCGATTCCCCCCGTTATTGAGACAGAAATTACTGCAATAGAAGAAGAGGTTCCTTCACCCGCAGAGGAAGAAATTCCTGCTGTGCCGACCGAAATCGAGGAAGTCTCTGTCGCTGTTGAAGGATAGTTTTGTAGTTGTTGAAGACTACGGTTAATTCGTTTTTTAAGAAGAGGTGTTTTTCCTCTTCTTTTTTTTTGCAGTGCTGCCTAACGAGAACTTTATGCCCCTAATTCAGTGTGGAACAGTGTGCTTTGAGAACATTGAAGCCGTTATCTTTGATAAAGACGGGACATTGGCAAATTCTCACATTTTTTTGCGGAATTTAGCTCAAAAGCGC